>MDTD01101826.1_pt1 | contig 16234 bp, 13 predicted proteins | sample 811221 | NCBI WGS metagenome assembly MDTD01 (sample SAMN05326646, study PRJNA326480) | marine metagenome | isolation source: seawater | place: Pacific Ocean: South West | collected 2011 | reverse complement strand
GGTTGGAAAGCTATTAATGAGTCAGATATGATTTTAAAGCCTGACTTAAGCAGAAAAGTTATTGACCCTTTTACTTCACATAATACCCTAATTTTGTTTTGCGATATTCTAGATGCGGTTAAAAAAAATCCTTATGAAAGAGATCCAAGAGGAATTGCAAAAAAAGCTGAAGCATATTTAAAATCAACTGGTATAGGGGATAAAGCCTATTTTGGTCCTGAACCAGAATTTTTTGTATTTGATGATGTTCGTTATGAAGCAGAGATGAATTCCTCTTTTTACAAAATAGACAGTAGCGAAGGACCATACAACACTGGAAAAAAATATGAAGAAGGAAATATGGGGCACCGTCCAGGTATTAAAGGTGGTTATTTTCCAGTTCCACCTGTTGATTCTGGGCAAGACCTTAGAAGTGAAATGGTCCTATCTCTTACCGAAATGGGAGTACCAATGGAAAAACACCACCATGAAGTTGCTCCATCTCAACATGAATTAGGACTTAAATTTGGTACATTAATAGATACAGCAGACAATGTTCAACTCTATAAATATGCAGTTCATAATGTTGCACACTCATTTGGTCAAACGGCAACCTTTATGCCTAAGCCAGTAGCAGGTGACAATGGAACTGGTATGCATACACATCAATCCATTTGGAAAGACGGAAAGCCAGTATTCGCAGGCGATCAGTATTCAGGTCTTTCAGAAACATGTCTTTATTATATTGGAGGAATAATCAAACATGCAAAAGCGATTAATTGCTTTTCTAATCCTTCTACAAATTCTTATAAAAGATTAATACCTGGTTTTGAAGCTCCAGTTTTACTTGCTTACTCAGCAAGAAACAGATCAGCATCTTGCAGAATACCATTCGTTGACAGTCCAAATGGTAAAAGAGTTGAAGTACGTTTTCCAGATGCAACAGCAAACCCATATCTTGCTTTCTCAGCAATGTTAATGGCAGGTCTTGACGGTATACAAAATAAAATTCATCCTGGAGAACCCATGGACAAAGATTTATATGAATTACCAGGAAATGAACTTCAAAATATACCAACCGTATGTGCTTCTTTAAGAGAAGCAACCGAAGCTTTAAGAAATGACATGGAATTTTTGACAAAAGGTAATGTATTTACTGAAGATCAAATAGAAGCATACATTGACTTAAAAATGGAAGAAGTTATAAACTTTGAACACTCACCTCATCCAGTAGAGTTTAAAATGTACTATTCAAGTTAAAGCTTGATTTTAATATCTAATTTATTAAATATCTACATATAGTAATTAATATAATAATTTAACTATATGTAGGTATGTCAAAAAAAAATAATATCAATAACTATTCTTCTGAAAAAATCGAAGTACTTGAAGGTCTTGAACCTGTTCGAAAAAGGCCGGGGATGTATGTAGGTGGTGTAGATTCTAAAGCTTTCCATCATCTAGTAATTGAAATTCTTGATAATTCAATAGATGAAGTAATAAACAATTTTGCAACAAATATCTATGTTGAATTGTTAAGTGATGATAAAATTCAGATTATAGATGATGGTAGAGGAATACCGATAGACCCACATCCAAAATTTAAAAATAAAAGTGCGCTTGAAATTATTCTTACAACTTTACATTCAGGAGGAAAATTTAATTCTGATAATTATAAAACCACTGGGGGATTACATGGAGTAGGAGCATCAGTAGTAAATGCTTTATCAGAAAAATTTATAGTTGAAGTAATTAGGGAAAAAAAATTGTATAGACAAGAATATTCAAAAGGATTGCCTAAAACCAAACTTTTAAATGTATCGGAAACTTCCAAAAAAAATGGTACCAAAATTCTTTTCTGTCCAGACAAAGAAATTTTTGGAGATAATATTCGTTTTTCTGTAAAAACTCTATTTTCTATTATTAAAAAAAAGGCATATCTATCACCAGGAGTTAAAATACATTGGAAATGTAACGAGGCAATCTTAATTGATGATAATACACCTAGTAGTCATATTTTTTATTATGAAAATGGTATTAAAGAAATGATGAAAGATAAAATTTCTAATTTACCTCTTTTATTTGGCTCTCAATACTATGACAAAATAGAAGTTGCTGACGAAAAAGTAGAGTTTGCAATAAGTTGGTTTGAAGAAGAAAATTTAAATTTTATCGAATCATTTTGTAATACTGTACCAACAACATATGGTGGCAGTCATGAAAGTAGTTTTAAATCAGCTTTATTAAAATCAGTTAGAAACTACTGTGAATTAAGTGGAATTAAAAAATTCAATGAAATTGTTTTTGAAGATATTTTTAAAAATGCTGGTATTATTTTATCAGTCTTTCTTAAAAAGCCACAATTTCAGGGACAAACAAAAGAAAAATTAGTAAATAATGATTTGAATAAAATTATTGAAAATCCAATTAAAGTAAAAATCGAAAATTGGTTGATTAATAATAAAAAATTATCTTCTTATATAATTGATAAAGTTATATCAAATTTAAATGATAGGAAGTTAAAAAAAAAAGAACTTGATATTCAAAAAAAATCAAAAACCAAAAAAAATAAATTACCTGGAAAACTTGCAGATTGTTCATCAAAAAATATAGAATTGAATGAACTTTTTATTGTCGAAGGTGATAGCGCAGGTGGTTCAGCTAAACAAGCAAGGGATAGGATTACTCAAGCTGTTTTACCTTTAAGAGGTAAAATATTGAATGTAGCTAGTGCGAGTGAAGAAAAACTTAGTCAGAATCAAGAACTTAATAATTTAGTTTTGGCTTTAGGGTTTTCCAAAAACAAAATTGATATTAACCATTTAAGATATAATAAGATAATTATTATGACAGACGCAGATGTAGATGGATCGCATATTGCTGCATTATTATTAACTTATTTTTATAAAAATTTTCCTTACTTAATTGAAAATGGTCATTTATATATTGCAAAACCACCATTGTTTAGAATATCTAAAGCAGATAAGTCTTTTTATGCTCAAAATGAGAGTGAAAAGGATAAAATTGATAAAAAATATTTCAATGGAAAAGGTGTAATTAGTAGATTTAAAGGGTTAGGAGAAATGCCTCCAAATCAATTAAAAGAAACTACTATGAATCCAAAGACTAGAACTTTAATCAAAGTTAACCTTCCAAAAAAGGATATATACGAAGGTGATAAAAGAAAAGAAACAGACGAATTAGTAAAGATTTTAATGGGTAAAAAACCTGAACTTAGATACGAATTTATAAAAGATAATGCAAATGTAATCAATAATATAGATTATTGATGCAAAGCTTTAGAAACAACCTCAAAAACATCGTTTGATGGCTTTGAATTTAATATTTCTTTAAGATATGTCTTTATTCTTTTTTTTGTATCATTATTAAATTTTGATATGTTTGTCATTGGTGAAATTAATCTGGCTGCAGTTTGAGGATTTATTTTGTCAATAATAGAAATTTGATCTGCTACGAATTTATAGCCACTTCCATCTCGTGCATGAAATAACTCAATATTATTATTTTGAAAACTTCCAACAACAGCTCTTACAAAATTGGGATTTTTGTATTCGAAATTTTTATTCTTTAAAACATTTTTAATTGAATTAATTCCTCCAAAATAGAAATTGTTATAAGAAGATTTTAATTTAAACCATTTTTCTAATACAATTTTATCATTTTGAAATTCATTATAAAATTCGTTTAAAAGCTTAACACTATTAGGATGATTATTTTCAATACACGCTATTAAGCCCATCATTTTAACTTCCATCATCTTAGAACTATTAAATTCTATAGCTATATCATTTGCAAATTGATTGTTAATTGAACATAAAGCCTCAAGAAGAACTTTTAATAACGATTTGATCTTTACATTTGATTTTTTATAAAATATGTGAAGTGATTTTTTAAATAAATTATATAAATCATTTTCCAGATTTTTGTAAAATTTAATCAAATAATTATTTCTTGATATATATAATTCTAGAGGGTCGAAATTTGATAAAGTGTTTTGAAAGGTTTTGTAAGATGGAGGTGTTAAAATCAATGATAATATTGAATAATCAATAGTGTTCGTACTTAAAATTTCTTTTATACTATTAGAAAAATGTTTCAAATTAATATTTTTTAATAGTCTTAAATGGAGACTTTGACATATATCCCATTTTTTGAAAAGATTATCGTCGAATCTCAGTAAATGAATATTCTCCATGAAACTTAAATCTGTTTTTAAATTTACTGGAGCAGAATAATCCCTAAGTAAGGAAGGTATTGCGCTATTACTAATGTCAGGGAAAAAAAATCTCTGTTCTTTATTTTCTAAAATTAAATAGTGTTCATCTCTACTTTGATTTAAAAATTTGAAATTAATCTTTTTGCCTTTGTTATCAAAAAAACTAATTTTTATTGGTATTGGAACAATCGTTTTACAAAATTTATTTTTCTGATTAATTTTTAATTCTATTCCTCCATCTTCTAAATATTTTCTTTTAACGAGCAAATTTATTGTACCTATTTGAGAATACCATTTAGAAAATTTTTCCAAATCTATATTAGTAAAATTTTGGAGACAATTTAAAAAATCATCGCAAGTTACTGCTCTACCATCAAATTTTTTTAAGAAAAAATTTATACTTTTTTTAAATTTTTCTTCTCCAATATAATTAGAAAGCATTCTTATAAATTCTGCACCTTTTTCATAAACTGTTGCGGTGTAAAAATTATTTATTTCTAGATATTGATCTGGTCTAATGGAATGCCTATTAGGACCTAAATCTTCAGCAAATTGGTAATTTCTTAAGAACAAAATATCTTTAATTCTTTTTTCAGTTCGGTTTTGCATATCAGATGAAAATTGTTGGTCCCTGAACACAGTTAAACCTTCTTTTAAAGTTAACTGGAACCAGTCCCTACAAGTCACTCTATTACCTGTCCAATTATGAAAATATTCGTGAGCAATAATACCTTCGATATTTTTCAGTTCTTCGTCAGTTGTTTTATTTTTATCAGACAGTATGAATTTTGAATTAAAAATATTTAATCCTTTATTTTCCATTGCACCCATATTGAAATGATTAACAGCAACAATCATAAATTTTTCCAAATCATATTTCAGATCGTAATTAACTTCATCCCATTTCATTGCTTTTTTCAGGGAATTCATTGCGAATTTAGCGTTTTTACTTTCACCAATTTCAGTATAAATTTCTAAATATACTTTCTTTTTATCTTTGGTTATGAAATGGTCTTTCAAAACTTCTAAATTTCCTACCACAAGGGCAAATAAATAACTAGATTTTGGGAAAGGGTCATTCCAAATAACATATTTTCTTTTATTTTTTTTTAAATTGCCAATTCTAATCAAATTTCCATTTGATAATAAGTGATTAAAAGTGTCTTTTGTTTCTATTCTTACTGTAAATACAGATAAATTATCAGGCCTATCTGGAAACCAAGTTATCTTTCTAAATCCCTCTGGCTCGCATTGTGTACAAAACATGTCATTAGATTCATAAAACCCTTCTAGAGAAGTATTTGTTTTTGGGTTAAGCTTTACGGAAGTTTTTATAATTAACTTATTATAATTCTTTGGAACCTTAATAACAAATTTATCAGATTTCGGGCTTGTAAATAATACATTATTTTTATTTTTATCCGATATATATATAATTTTAAATTTTAATGTATTTAATTTATTTCCGTTCAATAAAAGAAGACTTCTTTTCGAAATTTCATTTTTTTCAAAAAAGAGCTTTGACTCAACTATGGTAAAATCATCATAGATTTTAAAATTTAAGAAATTTTTTTTACAAGTCCAATCTAGAGATTTATAAGATTGCCTCTTAACCAACTTTTTGTTATTTTTGGCTATCAACTCTTAAGAATTTTCTCGAGTATTTGTGTAAGCTAACAATGAATGCTTATCGCAATATGGTCTTCCAGGGAAAATATCAGCACCGCAAAACTTAAAATCATTCTGCTTTGGGTCACCTTCAGGCCAGCAACATTTTATTCTAGACCATTGCACCCTTCTTAATTTAATTTTAAGAGGAATATTTTTATCGTTAATTTCTTTATTAACTTCCTCAGATGAAATTACTTTTTTTGACGAAGAGATAGGCGAAGTTCTTTTTGGCAAGCCCATTCTATGAGCTTTACCTGCAACAGAATTTCTTGAAACACCAAGCATTTCACCTATCTTTGAAATCGGATGTCCTTGTTTCCATAGATCTTGCAATTTTTTTAGTTTTAAATCATCCCATGTATTGTTAATTGTCATAGTTTTAACTACCATAAATTAAAAAATTTTCCAGTTAATTTAATTTGAGAGACTAACATATTTTTTCCTAAGTGATAGTTTCTTTTATGTTTTATTGCTTCTTTAATTAAAATTGTTTCTTCAGGATCCATTACAATGTCAATTATTGTAGAGTCAAATTTTGTTTTTTTTACATCAAATATTAAATCTTTATTATCTTTTAAACCTAGACTTGTGGCATTTATTATATAATCGTATTGTGAGATATCATAGTTAACTATATCGTCCGTTAAAATTTCAGTCTTTGTCTTTAATTCTCTAAGCTTATTAGCGAGTATATTTAATTTATTAACATCTCTATTTATCAATTTTAAACTTTTTGCATTATTTCTTACAAGAGAATAACAAATCGAAACGCCAGCACCACCTAATCCAAATATTGCAAAATCTTTATTTTCTACGATTAAATTTTCTTTTTTTAAACCGTTTACAAAACCAATTCCATCAAAATTAGTACCAATAAGTTTTTTGTTTTCAATTTTTATCCAATTAACTGACTGTGCATCAACAGCCTCGTTTTCTAAAACATCACAATATTTTAAAACATTAGTTTTATGAGGTATAGTTACAGTCATACCAACAAAATTTTTGATGCTAGTTATTCCTGTAAAAAAAAAATCTAAATTATCTACTTGAACATTAATGGGTATCATAACTGCATTAATGTTTTTTTCTTGAAACATTTTAGTAAAAAGTGCTGGTGCTTTAACATGGTTTATAGGATCAGCTATACAACCAAAAATTTTAGTATCAGCTCTCATTTTTTTCTTCTTTTATAAAGTCAAGAGCTAAAGAATTTATGCAATACCTTAAACCAGTTGGCTTTGGTCCGTCTGGGAAAACATGACCTAAATGTGCCTTACATTTTTTACAATGAACTTCAGTTCTTACCATGCCATGAGTTTTATCTATAGTAGTGCCTACAGATTTTAAACTAATTATATCAAAAAAAAGAAGGCCAACCACTGTGAGAATCATACTTAGTCTCACTTGAAAACAAATTAGCATCACAACACACACATCTATATAATCCCTTTTCTTTATTGTTTAGATATTTACCTGAAAAAGGTGGTTCTGTGCCATGTTGTTGAGTTATATAATATTGATTGTTAGATAATTTATTTTTTTTCATGGGATATCAATACAAAAAAAAATAAGTATTTACAATATTTAGTTAAATAAATTTAATCTATGGAATTTAGAAATTTTCTAACTTTAATTATCCTTATAATTGCTGTGCTAAAACACAATAATGCTAATAAATAAGCTATAATGCTTGCTATTTTGTAAAATATAAACATCAGAATAAAAAATATAATTGTTTCAGTTCCTTCAATAAGCCCTTCACTGTAATAAAATGATTTTTTTGAAAAATCTTCAATTTGTATTTTTTTTTTCTCATAGATCCACGCTGTTGTTAAAAATGTAGAACACGTGCACATAAAAGATGTTAGTAATAATGACATTGAAAGAGTGTTTTTTTCATCAAATAAAATAAATCCAAATGGTAACAAAGCATAAATAAAAAAATCTGATATTATATCGTAAAAGCCACCTAAATCTGTTGGTTTTGTAAGCCTTGCTACAGTTCCATCAATACCATCTGTAATTCTGTTAAATATAAAAAAAACTAAAGCAGTGAAAATCATTCCAAAAGATAAAAAAATAAAACTTAAAACACCTAAAATTAATCCAAAAAGAGTTATTTGATTTGGCGAAAATTTGAATTTTATTAAAATTTTTGCAATTTTTATTAAAATTGGTTTAAAAAACTTATTAAACTTTTTATCTAACATTAGTTATTAAGGTAAAATAAACAGTTGTTTTGGAAAAATTAGATCTGGATTATTTATTTTATTTTTATTTAGTTTAATTATATCTATGTATTTTTGTCCTCCACCAAGCCTTTGATATGCAATTTTCCACAACGCATCCCCTTTTTGAACCACTAGTAAAGTTTTATTTCCTGCATTTTTAAGTACCTCACCATAAATATTAACTTCATCTTTCGCAATAATTTTACCTTCTTTGTTAATCAGATTAACTATTAAAACTTGTTCACCTGAAATTAATGAATTAGGTAATATAATATTCCATTCATTATCTAAAATAGAACCACTAAAAACTTTTCCTCCTAATATTCTAGCCTCAACCTTTAAACCTTTTATCGAGTATCCTGAAATCTCTAGCTGATTTAATTCTAAATCATTTGTAAGTGATAAAATTGAAATTTCAGGTTTTAAATTATTAATAGAACTTTGAGAAATTATTTTTAATTTTTTTTTCTTTTGGGTCAACTTTGGTGATTGTATTATTTTAGTAGCCTTTATACCATCTGTATCTATGATAGCAACAATTGGAACTTTTTCTTTTTGATCATCAATTTTAATGGCTATAGCATCATCAGATATTACTATTTTTTTATCAGATGATGTAATTTTAAAAGCTAAAATATGATCTCCTATATTTAAAGGCTTTTCAGTAACAATTACAAACTCTCCAATATTATCAGATAAAGTTTTTGCGATAATTTTTCCATTTGAAATAACATTTAATTCAGAATTTGGAAGCGTTTTACCAGCTATTAGGACATCACCTTCTGGGTTAACACGGATTGTTTGCAGATTTAAAATTTTTTCACTTTTGATTTTTTCTAATTTTTCATTTTCTTTAATAATAGGTTTTGCTTCTTTAATCTTGTTTACAACAGGTATGCTTATTTTTTTTTCCTCAATGTTAAAAGGTTGGTATATGTTATAAATTATAGCTCCAACAGCTAAAAAAGTACCTAAGGATAATAAATACGCAATTTTAGACAAATTTTAATCTTTCTATATAATCAAAATCACTCTACATTAGTATAAACTGAAATCAAAGATTAAAAAAATGTCAAAAAAAAATATTTGTGTATTTTGTGGTGCTTCTTCTGGTTCTGATCCCGATTATCAAGATATTGCAGAACAAATTGGTGAAATGATTGGTAAAAATAATTTTAATTTAGTTTACGGAGCAGGAAGCACAGGGCTCATGGGAGCTTGTGCAAAATCTGCAAAAAAATATGGTTCGAAAGTTTATGGTATTATGCCTAATTTTCTTAGTAAAATCGAAAAACCGTTAGAGAAAATAAATGTAACATTTACTAAAACTATGAGATTTAGAAAAGCTATTATGTATAAGAAAGCATCTCTATTCTTAATATTACCTGGTGGTATAGGGACACTCGACGAATGTGTAGAAGTTTTAACATTAATTCAGTTAAAACAAATTAAAGAAAAAAAAATTATCATATTTAATTATAAAAATTATTGGGACTTACTGATCAAACTTCTTGAAAAGATGAAACAAGAAAAATTTATGAATGATAATTTTTATTCAGATTTAATAGAAATTAAAGACATAGACAAATTTAAAACTTTGTTAAAAAGTTTTTGAAAATTTATTTTATTAGTCTATATCTTAATTTATTATTACTCAAAATGTTAGGATGAAAAATGCTTGATTTATTAAATATCGCTCAAACTGAAGCTAATGGAAATGATCTTTTAAAATTGATTTCTTCGTTATATAAATCTTCAAATATAAGACCAAATGGTTATCCTAATGCCATAGTTTGGGAAGGCGGTAATTTTGAAAAAGGTATTAATCCAATAGCGCACTCTTTGACCGATGCATATGCTCTACTAGGCACTATTGCTGCTATAGATGTATTAAATTTACCATTTTATGCAGTGCCAATGTGGTCTCAAATAAGACATGATAAAAATCTAGAACCATTAAGTTGGTTTGGAAATATGCCAGTTACATCAATAAAATGGTCAACTGCTGGTGATGCTTACGTTAATGATAAAAATGGTTCGAGAGTAGTTGTAATGGGAAAATCAGGAAATGCTCCTTTAAGAACGCAAGCTGGCGTATATTGCAATGTCAGACCATATGGACCTATAACTGTTGTAAGATGTATGCCTTGTCTACCCTACTCTCAAAATAAAAAAAAATTTGAAGTAAATAAAGAAACTGGAATAATACATTCAGAAATGAATACCCCTGGTATACAAATGGCTTATGCTGGAAGACTATTTTTAAAAATGATTAATGAAACTAGAAAATTAGGAAGGATAGCTTTCAAACCTACCCAGGCTATGGAAGATGGCATTAACGCAGGAATTATTACATGGTTACTTGAAAACACAAAATTTAAAATAGGCAGAAAGTGGGCAGTTAACGCTTATGAAGAACATAAAGAAAGTGTAAATAAAATCATAGCCTTACTTCCTAAAGATTTTAAATCAGGAATGGAAGACTGGACTGGACAAATTGAACAACATATATCTGATACTAATTATGGTTTATTGGTTTGGGATTTAATTGAAAAGAAAAAGTGTATAGTCTTGGCAACCGACTTAGATGGAGATAGACTTACCGACCTTCTAGCCGATATATCAGATCCATTAAGAAAATTTGGTGACATTATTTTAAATCATATCAACTATGATACAAAAATGGATGTATTATGGAATGAATTAGGATATAAAACTGGTAACGGTAGAGATATGACCTCAGTTATGTATAGAATGGATGGTCCGCCAATACATGAACAGACACTTGGTTCTGCTGATACTATGTTGTTAAGATTATTAAATGGAGATGAAAGTATGAAAGGTACAAAACAGCCTTACGACCCTAGAATTCATTTTGTTTTAATTAGAGACGCATATCTGGACGCTAACCCTAACAATAATAAATTAAAGGAATGGTTCGATATAACTTTGAATGAGTTTGATAAAATCTATGGTAGTAAAAGACCAGGATTTCTCGAAGGCTACAGAACACTTAAAGAAAATATAAAACCTTGGTAATTTAATTAAACTCTTTTTCTAATCTATCTAAAATATTTTCTAGAAAACCTTGATCAGCTGCAAAACAAAGACGTATAAAACCATCTCCAGAATTTCCAAATGCAATTCCTGGAGCTAACCCAACCTGTGTTTTTTTTATAAGGTTTTTACAAAAAGTAATAGAATCTCTGGCTTCATAAGCTTTGAAAAAACAATAAAAAGCTGATTCTGGTTTGTTTATTTTTATTTTATTCCAATGTTTCATTCTATTAAATACATAATCTCTTGAAATATATAAATTTCTCATAACCTCTTTAACTAAAACATCATGATTATTTAATGCTTCTACAAAACCCTTTTGCAAAAATTCTGGAACTCCAGTCGTAGAAATCTGAACAAGTTTTGCTATATGTTCACTTAAATATTCAGGATGAGTAATCCAACCTACTCTCCACCCTGTCATATTAAAACTTTTAGATGATGAATTTATTATTAATAATTTATCGTCTGGCTTACTTATAGATAAAAAACTTGAGGAAGTATTGCCTTGGTAAACGATTCTGTGATAAACCTCGTCTGCTAATAACCAACAATTTTTTTTTCTAATATGATCTAATATAATTTTTTGTTCATTTGAACTTAACATCCAACCTGTTGGATTATTAGGGCTGTTAATAAATACTAATTTTGTGTTTTCAGTAATTGCATCTAAAAGGTTATTTAAATTTAACGTCCAAGTTTCATTAAAATCTAAATTTACTTCTTTAACTATAGCTTCTCTTAAAATTACAGATGATCTAATGTTTGGCCAAACAGGACCTATTATTACAACTTCATCACCCTTTTCTAAAACCATTTCACAACAAATTTTAATACCAAGCATCCCACCATTAACTACAGAATGTTGTAAAGGAGAGGTGTTTACATCAAACATCTCATTCATATATTTTGATATTTTATCTCTAACTATGGGTATTCCATTCTGATATGTATAAAAAGTTTCTCCTGCTTTGAGAGCATGTATAGTTTCATTATATATTATCTTATCTGTTGGGACATTTCCTTCTCCAAACCAAGCGGGATATACGGTTTTACCTGTTTTCTTTGTAAAGTTTCTACCATAGTTTGCTATTTCCATAATTGGAGTTTCTTTAATATGTAAAATGTTTTTATTTATAAGGTTCATTTTATTAATTTTTAATTAAATTTTCTTTTAAGAAATTTATAGCATTATCTACTTCATTAACATTTTGCCCACCTGACTGAGCCATATCTGGTCTTCCACCTCCAGGTTTTCCATCAACCTTAGTAGAAATTATATTAACTAATTCTACAGCATTTAATTTATTAGCCATTTCTTTACTAATATTTATTACACATGATACCTTATTATTTATTGTTGAAATAACACATATAATATCCAACTCATATTTCTTCAGTGTTTTTTCTGCATAAGATTTTAATTCTTTGGGTAGCATATCATCAAATATGACTGAATAGAATTTATAATTGTTTATAATTTCAGGATTTACTTCATTATCATATGAGTGATGCTTTATTTTTTCTTGCAATGTTTTTAATTTTGAATTTTCTTCCAAAAGTTGATCGATCTTACTAATAATATTAGAGGAGTGTATATTCAACTTGAATGTAATATTTCTAAGAATTTCATTCTTGTTTTCATAATATAACATAGCACTTCTTCTAGTAATAGCCTCAATTCTTCTAACTCCAGAAGCTACTCCACTTTCACTAATTATTTTAAATCTAATAGCTTCACCAACAGATTTTAAATGCGTTCCTCCACATAATTCAACAGACCATCCTATTCTTTTTTTTGATTTTGCTCTACCCATTGAGACAACTCTAACTTCTTCTCCATATTTTTCACCAAAAAGAGCTATTGCTCCTTTTTCCATTGCTGAAATTTGATCCATGATTTGAGTATTGACATCGTCATTTTCATAAATTTTTTGATTAACCTTATCTTCTATTTTTTTTAATATATTAAATTTAATTGGATTATTTAAGTTGAAATCAAACCTTAACTTTTCACTAGTTACTAACGAGCCTTTTTGTTTAACATTATTTCCAAACTCTTCTCTAAGAGCTTCATGAAGAAGATGAGTAGATGTATGATGAGAAGAAGTTTCTTTCCTATTTTCTTTATTTACTTTTAAGTTACAAATATCGTTAACATTTAATTGACCATTAGTAACTTCAACTTTATGTAAAAAGAAAGATTTTTCAGCAACATTAATTTTTTTGCATTCTAAAACTTTAATCTCAACATTATTAGATTGAATAGTACCAATATCTCCTTGCTGCCCTCCACTTTCTGCATAAAAAACTGTCTCATCAAAAATCAAATCACCACTTTCATTTTGATTTAAGTTTAAAATCATTTTATTATTTTTAATTATACTTAAACATTTACCATCACAGTGTAATTTATTGTAGCCGTTAAATTTAGTAGATGAGAATTCATTTAAATATTTTATTAATTCTGAACTGATTTCATTATCACCTGATCCCGACCATGAAGCTCTGGCTCTATTTTTTTGTTTTTCCATTTCTGATTCAAAATTTTTAACATCGACTGTCCATCCATGCCCTTTTAAGACATCTTCTGTAAGATCTAATGGAAAACCATATGTATCATACAATTCAAAAGCTTTTTTCCCAGAAAATATTTTTGAACCATTTTTTTCTGATATTTCATTATTTAATATATCTAAACCTCTATCTAATGTTTCTCTAAATTTTGTTTCTTCATTTAAGATTATATTCTTTGTAAATTCTCTATTTTGTTCTAATTCAGGATATGCCTTACCCATTTGGTCTACAAGATACCCTGATAATTCATACATAAATGGTTTCTCATATCCTAATATATTAGAGTGTCTTATAGCTCTTCTTAAAATTCTCCTTAATACATAACCTCTTCCATCATTACTTGGAAGCACTCCCTCAGAAATCAAAAAAGCACTTGATCTAATATGATCTGCAATTACTCTATGAGAAGTGATATTATTTTCTGTAATTTTTGACTTTGTTACTTCTGACGAAGCCTTGATTAACTCTTGGAATAGATCAGTTTTATAATTATCGTGTGTTCCTTGTAATAAAGCAGATATTCTCTCAAGACCCATTCCTGTGTCAATACTTGGTTTTGGTAATTCTATTCTTGTTTTTGTGTCAACTTGCTCAAATTGCATAAAAACTAGATTCCAAACTTCAATAAACCTGTCTCCATCTTCATCTTTTGATCCTGGTGGTCCACCATAAATTTTTTCACCGTGATCGAAAAATATCTCTGAACATGGGCCACATGGACCAGTATCACCCATACTCCAGAAATTATCACTTGTTTTAATTTTAATTATTTTTCTGTCATCAAGATTTCCAATTTTTTTCCATAAAATTTCAGCTTCATTGTCTTCATGATAAATAGTTACGATTAGTTTATTTTCAGGTATTTCAAATTTTTTTGTAAGTAAATCCCAAGATTGGTAAATAGCTTGCTCTTTAAAATAATCACCGAATGAAAAGTTCCCCAGCATTTCAAAAAAAGTGTGGTGGCGTGCGGTATGCCCTACATTTTCTAAATCGTTATGCTTACCGCCAGCTCTAAGACATTTCTGAGATGTTACAGCTTTATTATATTCTCTTTTTTCAATACCTGTAAAAACATTTTTAAATTGAACCATGCCAGAGTTTGTAAATAGCAAAGTTGGATCATTATCTGGCACCAAGTTACTAGATTTAATTTCTTGATGCTTATTTTTCTTGAAGTATTCTAGAAAAGTCTCTCTTATTTCTGCAAGATTCATATATGCCATAACAAAATAATTAAATCCTATTTAATTATTTTGTTAGTATTAAAGCAAGCCTTATTAATAAAAAAATTACTCTTCTGTGGATTTTGCTTCAGAAAGCTCTGGGTTCATCATTATATCGTCGACTAGTCCGGAATTACTTCTTATTTTATTTTCAATTTCTAAGGCAATATCTGGATTATCTTTTAAAAATTTTTTTGCATTTTCTTTACCTTGACCAATTCTTTGATTATTGTACGAAAACCATGCTCCAGCTTTATCAATTATATCAGCAGCAACACCTAAATCTATAAGTTCACCATGTTTTGAAATTCCTTCACCATACATAATATCAAATTCAACTGTTCTAAATGGAGGAGCAACTTTATTTTTTACGACTTTAACTCTTGTTTGATTACCAACAATATCATCCTTATCTTTTATTGCACCAATCCTTCTTATATCGAGTCTAACAGATGAGTAAAATTTTAATGCATTGCCTCCTGCTGTGGTTTCGGGGCTACCAAACATAACTCCAATCTTTAACCTTATCTGATTTATAAATATAACTAAGCAATTAGATTTAGATATTGATGAAGTAAGTTTACGGAGTGCTTGGCTCATCAGACGTGCTTGTAAACCAACATGTGTATCACCCATATCACCTTCTAACTCAGCTCTTGGAACTAGTGCAGCAACAGAGTCTATTACCATCACAGAAATTGCACCTGATCTAACTAATGTATCAGCAATTTCTAATGCTTGTTCACCCGCATCGGGCTGCGAAATAAGTAAATCATCAATATTTACACCTAACTTTTTAGCATAAACAGGATCTAGTGCATGTTCTGCGTCTACAAAAGCACAAGAACCTCCTTGTTTTTGGGCTTCTGCGATAGCATGTAAGGCCAAAGTAGTCTTACCAGAACTTTCTGGACCATAAATTTCAACAATTCTACCTTTTGGAAACCCACCTATTCCAAGAGCAATATCTAGACCTAGAGATCCTGTGGAAATTGACTGAATATCAATATTTTGATCATTTTCCCCTAATTTCATTACTGAACCTTTACCAAAGTTCTTTTCAATTTGTGATATAGCACCCTCTAGTGCTAAATTTTTATTTTCATTATCCATAGAAAAATCAAGTACCTCAGCATTCATAATATACTCCTAATAAATTTATAAAAGCATAATATTCATGTTTTGTTCTTATGTCAACAAATGTTCACATTTTGTTCTTTTTAATCGTCTTTGTGTATTCTTTCCATTTTTTCATG
>MDTD01054310.1_pt1 | contig 16236 bp, 14 predicted proteins | sample 811221 | NCBI WGS metagenome assembly MDTD01 (sample SAMN05326646, study PRJNA326480) | marine metagenome | isolation source: seawater | place: Pacific Ocean: South West | collected 2011 | reverse complement strand
AATTTAGCTTGTTTTGAGCATAAGGGTTTTTGGCGTGCTATGGATAGTTTAAGGGATAAGTATGAAATAGAACATATTCTTAAATTTAAAAGATATCTTTTAAAGAAATGATTAAAAAAAAAAAAATTAATTTAAATTTTTGGAAAAATAAAAAAGTTCTCATTACTGGCCATACAGGTTTTAAAGGTTCTTGGCTTTCTGTAATTCTTAAACATTTGGGTTGTGAAATTTATGGTTATGCTTTGATGCCAGAAGATTCTAAATGTATTTTTAAAGAATACAAACTCTCAAATATATTTAAACAATCAATTATTTCAGATGTAAGAAATTTTGAAAATCTTTATAAAAAAATAAAGCTAATAAAACCAGATATAATTATTCATATGGCAGCACAATCTTTGGTAATTGATTCATACAAAAACCCATATCATACATTTGATGTAAATTTTATGGGAACACTAAATTTAATTGAATGTATAAAAAGATTGAAAATTAAAAGATCTTTGATTATTACAAGCGACAAGGTATATAAAAATAGCAATTCACAAAACTTTTTTAAGGAAAGTGATCAACTTGGTGGAGATGATCCATATAGTGCATCAAAAGCCTCTGTGGAAATATTAGTTAATTCATTTGCTAAATCTTTTTTTATTTCAAGTAAAAATATTCATATTGCTACAGCAAGAGCAGGTAATGTTGTTGGTGGAGGAGATTGGTCTAAAAAAAGATTAATACCAGATTTTTTCAATTGTTTATATAATAATCAAGTTCTCTCAGTTCGAAATTCTAGTCATACTAGACCTTGGCAGCATGTTCTGGAACCTCTTGTAGGGTATATATTGTTAATCCAATCAATGCCTTTTAGAAGTAAAAAATTAAATGAAAATATTGCCTGGAATTTTGGGCCTATAAATAAGTCAAATTTATCTGTTAAAAAGATATTGGAAATTTTGTGCAAACAAAATAAAAATAAAAAAATAAAAATTGATTTTTCTAAAAAAATTTCAAAGTTTACAGAAAATAAAAATCTCTCAATTAACACAAATAGAGCGCGTAAATTTTTAAATTTTCAACTTAAGATGAATATCAATAATACTCTTAAATTATGTACAGATTGGTATAATTCCTACAATCAATCAAAAAAACTCTCTTATCTTGTTATGCAAGATCAAATTGAAAAATATTTAAAAAATTATTACTTGTAAGATTATAGTTCAATTTTTTAAATTTTATGACTTGGTAAATTTTTTAGCGTTGTCTTTATTTTTTGTTATTTGTGAAAAGATCCAGTGATAAGTTTTTTTAAGCCCTTCTTCTAAACTAATACTATAATTCCAATCAAGCGTCCTAATTGCCAATTCATTATTGCTAGACCTTCCTCTTACACCTTTTGGTTTATCTAATAGATAATTTTTATTTAATTTTTTAGAATTCGAGATCTTTTCAATAATTTCGATCATTTGATTTATTGAAACTTGTTCATCACTTCCAATGTTTAACGGTTCTCTAAAATCTGAGTCAAATAATCTAAGAACACCTTCAATACAATCTTCTATAAATAAAAATGTTCTAGTCTGTTTTCCATCTCCCCAAACTTCAATTTCATTTGAGTTATTAATATTTGCTTCAATCACTTTCCTGCATAAAGCTGCTGGTGCTTTTTCTCTACCACCGTCAAACGTTCCCACTGGTCCATATATATTATGAAATCTAGCAACTCTGGTTTCTAAGCCAAAATCCTCATAGAAATGTCTGCACATGCGTTCACTAAATAGTTTCTCCCAACCATATCCATCTTCAGGATTTGCTGGGTAAGCATCAGTTTCTTTAAGACCAGAGATACCCGTCTCTTTTTGCAAATCTTTATTATAAGCACATGCAGATGATGAAAAAAAATACTTTTTAATTTGGAACTCTTTGCATACAATTAATAGATTGGTATTGATTAGTACTGAAAGCATGCATTCTGCTTTATTATTTTCTATAAATCCCATCCCACCCATATTACAAGCCATATTAAAAACATAATCAATTTTATTATTTTCAAATATTTTTTTGCAATTATTCATATTCATGAGATCTAAACTGTCGTAGCTCGTAACTTCATCAAAGGTTTGAAACCAGTACTCTATTGGTTTAATATCTGCAGCAACAATTTTGTTATTATTTTCTAAAAGTTTTTTTATAAGATGACCACCTATAAATCCACCTGCACCAGATACAAAAATAGTTTTATTTGAAATCATGAAATAGTATTACTATAACATTAGACATATGTATAAACCTTTTTTTTCAATAGTAACTCCTGTATATAATGGAGAAAAATTTCTAAGTACATGTATTAAAAGTATAGTCAACCAAAATTTTAAAGATTTTGAATATATTATTGTTGATGGAAACTCAACTGATAATACCCATAAAATTATAAAAAAATATAAAAAAAATATTAATAAGATAATAATAAAAAAAGATAAAACTATGTATGAAGCTCTATCTACAGGTTTTAAAAATGCAGGTGGTAAATACTTTCTTTGGCTAAATTCTGATGATTTTTTAGTGGATAAAAATTCATTATCAAACTTATATGAAATTTTGTCAAAAAAAAATTATGACTGGGTAAATTGTGTAACCTCAATTTTTTACCAGAATAAAAATAAATTAAGATCCTATATGCCTCTTTTGTATCCAAATATAATTTTGAGAAATGGACTTGCAAATAATTGTTTTTGGGGATTTGTTCAACAAGAAAATACAATTTTTTCCTCAAAACTATATAAAAAATCAGGGGGTGTAAAAACAAAATATAAAATGGCAGGAGATTTCAATATGTGGACAAGATTTGCAGCCTATGCTGATTTAGTATCAGTTAATGTAAGATTTGCGGCTCATAGAAAATGGGACAAGCAATTGACGGACTTAAATATTTATTACAAAGAAATTAATAAAAAAAAATGTAATTTTAATATGTTTTATTTACTTAGATTTGTTTATTCTATTCTCTTATATCCAATAGTTTTTTTTAGAAAATGAAAGAGAGAGAAATTTATGTATGGGCTTGTGATTTAGATAAATTTAGAGGAGAAGGTATTCTTGGTAATGAGTTTATTAAAGACTTAAGAAAATATACAACTAAAAAACTAATAATCGAATTTCCTAAAAATAATAATAAAGAAATAAATTTCTCTTTTTATAAAAATTATATAACTCCATTTATAGGAATAATTAAAATTTGGAAAAATTATTTATATGGAAGAGGCACTTGCTATGTTAATTTTTTGCCTCTTTGGAATTTTTTTATTTTTCTTCTATTGCCACCAAAAACTATTTTAGGTCCAATAACTGGAACAATATATAACGAAAAAGTAACTGATTTAAATAAATTTATAAGAAAATATGTTTTAAAATTTTTTAATTACATTTCCATAAATATCTTAAATTTAAGGAGAAAGTTTATTTTATTTTCTACTAAAAACCTTGAGTCACAAATTTCAAAAAAAATGAAAAAAAAATCTTTTTTTAATTATATTGTTACAACAATTAAAAAAAAAAATATTAGTAGTAATAAAAAATTATATGATATTCTTTTTTACTATCGTAAATATTCTACTCATAACCCACAATTTCAAAGAAATGTAATAGAGTTTTTAGCAAATTGTAATTATAAAATTGTGGTTGCGGGAAATAGATGTGATGTTAAAAATGTCAGAGAAATTGGATTTGTTAAACGTTCTAAAATAAGGTCTTATTTGAAAAAAACAAAATTTTCTTTGAATGAAGAAGCTAATTTTTTATCCTATTTTACAATAGATAGTTTAGAATCTGGTTGTTCTGTTATATGCAACAAAAAAACAGCTACATCTTTTAATATATTTAATAAAAAATCCATATCATTAATTAATTATAAAACTTCAAAAAAAATTTTTTTAAAAGTTAAAAAAATTATTGATGACTACAAAAGTATAAATTCATTTTTAAATATAAAAAAGATAAAACAGTACAATGCAAAAAAAAAAATATTTATGCGAAAGTATTTATCTAATTAATTTTCGTTTAAAATAAATTATTGAACTGTATAAAATTAAAAAGAAACACAGACCAATAATATTACTATTAAATAATTGAGAAATAACTAATGGTGAGACTGCTAAAAAAATAGTTATTAAATTTACTTGAAGAATGTTACTTTTTTCTTTGTTTAGCAGCAAATGATGAATATGATTTTGATCTGGATAAAAAGGATTTTTCTTACTAAATATTCTTATTATAAATAATCTTAACATATCTATGCCAGGAAGAATCATAATTAAAAATATTTTATCTGCGTAATCTATTACTCCATAATTATAACTTTTTATAAATAAATAGCTAAAAAGGAAACCTATAACGTATGATCCATTATCACCAAGAAATAAATGTTTTTTATAATTTAGTATTAAATAAAAAATTATAAAAACAAATATAGGTAAAAAAAAATAAAATGACAATTTTATAAAAACAAAGTATCCAACCAAAAATAACGAATAAAATCCAAGTTGCAAATCAATACCGTCATAAAGATTTGTAGCATTTATAAATAATAATATAGATAATAACGTAAAGAAAAATGACAGATTGCCTATTGAAAAACTTTCATCTAAAAAAGATAAATTGATTGTATTTAAAATTAATTGTTTATCTAATAATAAAACCAAAACAATAGAAAACAATAGCAGTATTGATTTTATTGATGTCTTAATTTTTAATTTATCATCAATAAGTCCAATTAAAAATAAAAATAAAATACCAATCCAAAGTGAACTAAATTTTTTTAAATCATGTATTGATTCATTAAAAATATTTATTTCAAAAAAATTTTTACTAAACAGATACACTATAAATAAATTCAATATCAGCCATATTCCACCAATTTGAGAAATTGGTTTTTTGTGTATCTTTCTAACCTCACTCTTAGGATCATCTATTAATTTAATTTTATTTTTTATTGTTTTAAAATTTATGAAAATTAATAAATTTATTAATATTATTACTGTTATAAAAATGAAACTACTTGTCATTTTGTTTTTTAAATGAGTCTAAAATAAACCCCACAGGAATAAAATAAATAATTGACATCCAATTATTAAAAATATTACCTGATGGCACAAGTGGAAATAAATTTATTATAATTGAACCCAAAAGGATGATTTGATAATTGTCAATAGTACTTTTATGAGTTTTAAAAAAATATTTAATTTCTTTAATTAGCACCACAAAAATTTTGTAAATAATTATTAATATAAAAGAAAGTCCTATCAATCCAGTTTCTGCCAATATCTGAGAATAGAAATGATGAGGATGAGTGGGGCAAAGAGGTGCAATATTATCTATTTTCTTACTATGAAATTTCTCATTTAAACAAACTTTTTGATAAAGTTTGGGTCCTTTCCCAAAAAAAACATTATCTTTAAACATTCTAAATGCAACAATGATATGATCTTCATGAACTTCGCTGAAAAAATTTATTTTAGAACTTTCACTATCCATACCTAGTTGAGACAATGTGTGAGAAAACATTCTGCCCTTAAGTTCCCTATCATAGTTTAAAGAAAATAATGAAACTAGAGAAATTAAAATAACTAAAAAAATTTTATGTTTTCCATAACCTTTAATAAAAATAAAAAAATAAACTAAAAATAAGTTTATTAAAACAAATGATGTTCTCTCACCTGATAATAAAACCGTTAAATAAAATATACAAAAAATTAAATTAATAAGTGTTTTTTTTTCTTTAAAATAAAAATATGATAAACCTAAAACTAAAGGAGTAAGTCTAGATATGTAGCTTCCTAATACATATTCATCACCGAAAAAACCGCTAATTCTTCCAAAATAATTACTTTTAAAGCCTAATATATTTGTTCCGTAGAAAAATTGGAACATTGCATCTGCACACAATATTATAAAAGTTAAAATAGCAATATAAAGAAAGTATAACTTATAATTAGAAAAATTTTTAATAAGCCACATAGTTGAGATTACAAAAATTCCATGTCTAATATAAAAAAAGTGTTTTGAAAGTACTCTCGTTATATCATCTGCCTCAATAGATCTAACTAAATAGTATAAATAAAAAATAAAAAATAATTTAAAAAAACTGTTATCAAAATAGTCCCATTTTTTTTCAAGAGCACAATAAATCAGAAATAAAACTCCTGACAGACTTACAGCTAGATCACTTAGAAATGGACCTGTAATCAATAATGGGATAACCGAGCAATTTAAAATTAATATAGAATATTTTATCTTTAAATAATTGTTACTCATTAAATTCTTTTAGAAGTTGATATAAAAATTTTCTTTTGGTTCTTTTTTTAGCAAAGTTAATGCAATTTTTAACATATTTTTTGTAATCATTCATATATATAAATTTTCTTACATCTTTATTCGTATTTTTATAATTAAAAGGATTAATACATATACCCAGTTTATTTTTCCTTACATGATGAGAAGTCAGACTTTTATCATTGGAAATGATTGGTAAACCAGCTGAACATGAATGCACTAAAAATCCACTACTACTTTGAGAACCATAAACATAACCTGCCCATCCAAAATCTGAAACTGTAAATATTTCTCTTTCTACTTTTTCATCCACAAAATAATCAATTACAATAATCTTTCTGCTATTTATTAATTTTTTTATTTTTTTGTTATTTAACAATTTTTTAATTGTAGTATCTTGTTTTCCTACAATCATTATAGATAAATTTTGAATTTCATTATGAAGCAAAAGAGAATGTACAGCTTCATTAATTCCTTTTACATTGTTGATAACCCCATATATTAACATAACTTTATTATTTCCTGGAATTTTAAAATTTTTTCTTAAATTATTTTTATTATTTATTTTTTTTATTTCACCAAATTCAGGAAGCAAAGAAATTTTTTTCTTATAATTAAAATTTTTTTTCTTTAAGTATTTTATAAATAATTCATCAAGTACAATAATTTTTTTTATATTTTTAAATCTTAATAATCTTTTAAATAAAAATGTATAAATCCACGTTATTTGAGATTTTTTTTTGTGTATAATTTCTTTAAAGTGAAATTTTATATTTAGAAGTATACATATGATCGGTATATTTTTTACAAATGGGCCAAATATGCAAAAAATTTTTTCAAAATGATCTAAGGTATTTAAATAAATTAAATCAAAATTATTTTTTTTTTTAATTATTTTTTTTATTAAAAATTTGATTTTAAAATAAATAATCAGTTGAAAAAATAATATTGATATTTTACCACGTCTAGTAATGTTAAATTTATCACTAAGTATAAAAACTTTGATATTTTTATTTATTGATTTTTTAAAATAATTAAATTCAATTGATTTTGCTGCTTCAGAAGTTGTAATTAGATAGCACTTAATATTTTTACTTTGTAACTCTTTAACAATATTTTTAAGATATGAGACAAAATGATGACCACGGTGCTCTACTTCTATAATCAAAACATTTTTCATAATCTTTTTTTAAATATTCATTCAAACAAATCAATTTAAAATTTAATATTAAAAAATAAATTATCTAATTTTGTTTTATTTTTTATTAGCTATTTTATTGGTTTCATATAATCTAGTGACTTACTATATCAGATATTGTAATTGATTATTTTCACATATTGTATATTAAGGCACAAGTTTATTGATTGTGATTATTAAGTAATTATACGTTAATTTTTAGTATAATTGAAATAGCAGCATAGATTGAAATATCATAAATGATAAAAAATACTTTAAAATCAAATAAATATTTTAACTTTATTTATCGCAGAATATTATATCCAAATTTATCACAGCCAGAAAAAGACATTTATTATCTGAGAGAATTAAATTTTGATCATTCATTAGATATTGGTGCAAATGTTGGAACGTATTCAATAGAACTCTCAAAAATATCAAAAAAAGTTATTGCATTTGAGCCTATAAAAAAAATATTTAATTATACTAAAGAATATCTACCAAAAAATGTTTATTTAAATAATTTCGCTTTAGGAAATTGTACGAAAAAGAAAAAAATTTTTAGTCCATTACTGAAAAATTCAAATATTGAATATGCTTTGTCCTCAATTAAAAATAAACCAAAGCATTTTGTTTCTGAAACAGTAATTATAAAAAAATTTGATTTAATTTTTAAAAAAAAAAATTTTTTAGATAAAATAGATTTTATAAAGATTGATACCGAGGGTTATGAGTATGAAATTATCCTAGGTATGAAAAAATTTCTCAAAAAAAATAATCCTATATTTTTGATTGAAATAGAAAAAAAACATAATAAGGAATTTGAAAAACTTTTTTTATTAATGAAAAATTTAGGTTATAAAGTTTGTATATTTGACAATAAAGATAAATTTTTAAAAAATTTAGAATTTAAATTACTTTTAAATAAAAAATTAAATAGTAATTTTAATAAAAAATTAGGAAATAATTTTTGGTTTATTAAATATTAATGAAATACAGGATTTTTTCTATTATTGCTATTGTATCTATTACTATCATAATAATTTTATCTTTAGAAATCTTTTTAAAATATATATTTTTTAAAGAAAATGCACATTATTCTTGTTATGAAAAAGTAAAAGATAGAAGATTATATATAAATGGTAAAAACTGTAATTTTGTAGCTACATATTTTGAAAGTAAAGAAGATGTAATTTATATTACAGATGAGTTAGGTAATAGAATTCAAAATGATAAACAGACAAAAGAATGGAATAAAAAAATATTTTTTGTTGGTGATAGTTTTACTTTTGGATCTTTAAGTAATTATGAATATACATATCCATTTACAAGCATACAGAAGATAAATGAATTTTCAAAGATAACTTATAAAGAAGTAAACAAAGGCGTTAATGGTTATCAAATTTCTCAAGTTTTACAAAATATTATAAAAGATGAAGAAATTTCGTCTTCAAATGACTTGATCATTTATGGTTTAACCCCAAATGATTTATTTGATTTGAAAGAGAAGAATACAGAAATAATCTCAGAGAATAGTAGTGTATTGGATACAAAATCAAATTTAATAATATATTTAAGTAATAAAATTAAAAATTCTTTTGCATTAAAATATTTTGCAAGTATCGTTTTAAAAAATGATCAGATTTATAATTCCATATATTTATCAAGATCGCAAAATAGTGCAGGTTTTATACAAGATGAGATAAATAATTCTTGGAGAAAAAAATATAAAATTGTTGAAAAAATGATAAATGATCTTCCAAATAAAATTAAAAAAAGAATGATAGTTTTAACTGTTCCTCAAAAAATACAAATTAATTTAATCAAAAAAAATGAGATATCTAAAGGAACTTCATTTGACAGAGAAATTCTTAAAATTTGTAAAAATATAAAAATTAAATGTATTACTTTAACAGAGGAAATCGCCAAAATAAAAAAAACTCACTATCCACTTGATGGACATATGTACCCAGAGGCAAATAAATTATTCGGCGAATTATTGGCTAAAAAAATTTTAGAGGCTAATTTTATAAATAATAAGTAAATTAAATTTTTATGTTTTTAAAAAATTTTATTAGATTTCTAAGAGCTTCTCTTTCTAAACCTTTTTTCAAGGACGTTAAAGTCAGTAAACATGAGATTATCATCCAGAAAAAATTAGAGGAAAAAGCTGTTAATATTAAACTTTACAGTAAAACTTTAACTAATACTCACAAAGTATTTAGTAATAAAATTTATAAATTAATTTTGTCAGGAAAAATCCGTTATTTTTTAAATTTTGGATTTGTTCAGCAAATGTTTTTTATTCATAACCGATTGTTTATTTTTAGAGAATTTCTCGAAATTTATAAAAATAAAAAATTTCTTTTTTGGAAGAAAATTTTAAAAGAGGATAAATCAGGTTTTCCACCTAGATACTTTCTTTATCCTAAAAGTAGTGGAAATAGAATCCATCAGACATATCATCTTTACAAATTTAATGAATTTTATAAGAAAGATTTAAAAACATTTGATTTAGTTTTTGAATTTGGCGGTGGCTATGGAAATATGGCAAGAACATTTAAAAAAATTAATCCAAATAGTGTTTATATTATTTTTGATACTAAACCTGTAAATTTAATTCAATGGTATTATTTAAGTTTGTTAAAAATTGACTCAAGTTTATCAATTAAATCTAAATCAAATATTTTTTTAATAAATGATCTTAATGATTTGAAAGTATTATTAAAAAAATATAATTTTAAAAATTCATTATTTATAGCAAATTTATCATTATCAGAAGTACCCATCTCTTTTAGAAATAAAATTTTAAACTTTACTAAAAACTTTAATAGTAGACTTATTTCATTTCAAAAAAAATTCGAAAATATCAATAATTATAATTATTTTCAAAATTTAAAAAAAAATTCTTTAAAAAAATATTCAAAATCAATTATTTTTCCAATTAATACATTTAACAATAGTTTTTCCAATATGTTATCTTTTAATTCTAATGATAAGCAGTTTTATTTTTTTCAAGAAAAAAATGTTAAATAAACAATTCGAAAAAATATTTTTTTATTTAATGTGGATTGGAATTATTGTTTCGATCAATACTAATTCATCTCTTCTATATATTAAAAACTATCAATTTTTTGAGATTATAAACTTTCTAAGAGCATTGGCACCTTTAGTGATTTTCGGTATTTTATTTTTGTACTTATTAATAAATATAAAAAATTTAAAATTTTTAAAAAATAAGAATACTTACTTAAATATAATTTGTATTTGTATTTTGTTTTATACTGTAATTTCTATTTTAGGTTTGTTTTTAAATAATGATCAATTTTTTTTTGATAGGATATGGTGGAATATTTCTTACTTAAATGTGATGATTTATATATATTTAGGTAATAATTTTTTTGGTGATAAATTTCTTAAAAAAATTTTTTTAATTTTACTATTATTTATATTTTGTTTTTATACGTCAATTGCAATCATGGCTATACAACAGGCCATTATTCTTAAAATTGAAAATGTATACCATTCAAATCTTCTTGCCCCAAATACATTTGTATTTGATCAAGGAATGCCAAGAACTAGTGGTGTAGCAAGGGCATTATTTTTTCTATTTCTTCTACATTTAAGCTTTTTATGCTTTAAGAAAAATTTTTTTTATCTAAATTTATTTTTTTGTTCTTTCTACACTTTATTAATTTCTGTTTTTGACTCAAGAATTACTACTATTTTTTTCTTTATTTCTTTATTAGTTATATTTTATTCTAAATTTAAAATTTTAAAAAAAATTATAACTTTTTTAATTCTCATCACGATTTTTATTAACAGTCAAAATGTCTATAAATATATTGCGACTTTACAATATGAGAATATCAAAGACCAACTCATATTAAAAAAAAGATCAAATAAATTATTTTTAGACGTATACAGCAGTTATTTTAATGGAGACGAAGATGAAAAAAATATTGATGACGATAACAATCTAGATTTCAAAACTCCAAAACATGCACAAAATTTAGATGAGTATTTTAGTAGTATTTTAAAGGTTGAGACTAAAATTATTTTTTTTAATAACCCGATTTATTGTAATAAATATCATTTTATTAATCTTACTAGTTCAGGTCGATTATGTATTTGGACTGATAATTTAAATACTGCATTAAAAAATTATAGTGTCTTTTTTTTAGGTCATGGTGCTCAAGCTGATAGATATAATGTAAAATATAATACTTTATATCAAGAACAATCAGCTTCTAATACACTTCTTTATGTGTTGACTTCAGGTGGAGCCATTTCTGTAATTTTTATTTTAATTATTTATATTGTTTTCTTTATAAATTTTTTGAAATATTTCGTAGTTAATAGAAATAAACTCTTAAATGAGTCTTCAATTTTAATTTCTTGTATTTTGATAAATTCTTTTATTTTATTTAGAGGAATTACTGAAAGTTCTTTTGCAATGTTCAGTCTAGATTATATGTTATTTATGATTACTGCATTTATTATCTTTTCTAATAATGAATACAAATATAACAAAAAAGATATAAATTAATGACATCAAAAAAAAAGTTGAAAGTAAAAACTAAAACAGCAATAATTGGGTTTTATCCTGTATATCCTGCTAAATCTGGTTCAGCTGTAGTATCATACAGTTTTTTCAAGTGTTATCCTGGAGATAAAAAACTTTTTCAAATTCTAGATTATAAGATTAAAATTAATAAAAAAAATATATCATCTGAAGTAATTTTATTCAAACACCCTTTTTTTAAATTACTTATTTTACCTATCTTGATAATTAAAATTTTTAATTATTTAAAAAATTCGTCAAAACCTATATTGATAATAGAAGGAGCTAGTTGGATAGGCTTTTCATATATAGTTTTTTTAATTATTAAATTACTAATTCCAAAGGTCATAAGAGTTTATAGAGGTCAGAGTATTGAATATGAAATAAGAAAAAAAAATAGTGGTTTTTTAATATCAAATCTTACTAAATATTTAGAGAACGTAATAGTTAATAGTATTGATGTTTTTACAGCAGTTTCTAAGCTAGAAAAAAAAAAAATATTAAAATATTATAACAAGAAAGTTGATATATTTCCAAATGCAGTCCTTTTAGATAAAATTAACAAAACATCTAAGAAAGGATTTCCTAAAAAGTTTATACTTTACGCTGGATCATATGATTATCCACCGAACAAAGAGGCAATAGATATTTTGATTAAAAAAATTATGCCAAGAGTTATTAAAAATGATGATCGTATAAAATTAGTACTTACCGGAGGACCTAAAGTTTATGAAAATGAAGAGTTTGTTATAAATCTTGGTGTTGTCCAAAAAAAAACTTTAATTGATCTTTATAAGTCGTGTATATGCTTGCCAGTGCCAATCTTTGAGGCTTATGGCAGTAGAATTAAAATAATTGAAGCTCTTATGCTTGGTACAGTTGTTCTTAGTACTAGTAAAGGTATTGAAGGATTAGATTATGATAAAAGATCCATTACTCCTATCGTCACTAATCACATTTCAGAATTTTCAAAAATAATTCTTAAAATATCAAAAAATAAAATTTTTAAACAAAATGCAATAAAAGATAAAAAAATTTACTTTAAAAAGTATGGTATGAAAAATCAAACAGAAATTTTTTACTTTAAATTATTAGGTAGTGTAATTTAAAAAATTAATTTTCGAACATTTCTTTAATAATATCCTTAATATTATATTTTACTTTCCATTTAAGTTTTTTTTTAGTTTTTTTGTAGTTACCAGTAAAACCTTTTGTATCGAACTTTCTCTCAAATTTTTTTGTACATATAATTATCTTATTATGATTTTGATCATAACCAATTAAGTTTGGATATTTTCCTTTCCATTTAACTTTAATATTTACAAAGTTAGCAGCTATTTCAATAAATTTTTTAATGGAATAGAATTGTCCAGTACACATTATATAATCTTCTGGTTTTTTTTGTTGCAATGAAAGCCAAAAAGCATTTACATAATCAATAGGACTTCCCCAATCTCTTTTTTTAAGGATATTTCCGATAGTAAGCTTAGAATTATTTTTTATCTTGAGATTTTTTAGAAAGGAAACAATTTTTTTACTCACATATTTTTCATCTCGTAGTGAAGATTCATGATTAAAACAAATACCACATACAGCAAAAATTTTGTAATTTAGCCTATAAATTTGAGCTATATTTTGTGAATTTAATTTAGATACAGCATATGGATTTATTGGATTAGGTTTTGATTTTAATTCAATTTTTTTTTGGATATTATTCCCATACATTTCAGAGGAAGAAATTTGAAAAAATTTTATATTATTAGATACTAATCTTATAGATTCAAGAATATTGATTACTATCTCAGAGTTATTAATTAGATATTTTCTAGGATTATTGAAAGATTCAGCAACTGAGGAACTAGATGCTAAATTATAGATTTCATCAAATTTTTCTTTTTTAATTAATTTTAAAATAGCTTTAAAATTACTAAGATTTATTTTTATCAGTTTGATTTGATTGTTTACTTTTAATTTTTCCAACCTCCAGAGGCTATTTTTACTTTTAGACCTTATTATTCCAAAAACCTTATAATTTTTTTCAAGAAGTAATTTTGATAAGTAGGCTCCATCCTGGCCAGCTATCCCGGTAATTAGTGCTTTTTTTTTTATCATAAATTAAATATACTTTATTCAGTCTATAATTTGTATTTCAAATATTAATTTTTACTTAAATAATCTAGAGCTAATCAAGTTCAAATTTATTTTTATAGTCTTTTATTCTTGATTTATTTTGTTCTTTTTTGTCTAGATAGCAATTCCCAATTATCAACTTGTCAAGTTCAGTTCCCATAAAACAATTAAAGGCGTCCGATGGAGAATTAACTATTGGCTCACCCCTAACATTAAATGATGTATTCACTAAAATAGGGCAACCAGTTATTTCTTTAAATTTTTTTAGTAATTTAAAATATTTATGGTTAGTGTGCTCATGAACTGTTTGTATTCTTGCTGAATAATCTACATGAGTAATTGCTGGTACTTCTGATCTTTTTACGTTTAGTTTATCAATTCCAAATAGTTTTTCATTCTCAATTAAATTTGCAACACGTTTTTCTTTTCTAACATCTGAAACTATTAGCATATATGGTGACGATGAATTAATTTCAAACCATTTATTTAAATCTGTATCAATTATTGATGGAGCAAAGGGCCTAAAACTTTCCCTATATTTTACTTTCAGGTTTAAATTTTTCTGCATACTAGACGATCTAGGGTCACCAAGTATTGATCGTCCACCAAGCGCTCTTGGCCCAAATTCCATTCTGCCTTGGAACCAACCTACAGCATCTCCATTTGATATATCATTACTTGTTTTATCAATTATATCGTTTTCACTTAATATTTTAAATTTAGCACCCAAACTGTTTAATTCTTTTTCAATTTCTTCTTGAGAATATTTAGGACCCAAATAAGATCCTGACATGCTATCTGAAGGTTCAATATGTCTCTCTTCATTTTTTTCTAAATACCAAAAAGCTAAAGCAGCTCCCAAAGCACCTCCTGCATCTCCTGCTGCTGGTTGAACCCATATATTTTCAAATATGTTTTCTTTTAAAATTTTTCCATTTGCTACACAATTTAATGCAACTCCACCTGCTAAGCATAAATTTTTAATACCATATTCTTTTTGTGCTGATTTGGACAATTTTATCATAATCTCCTCGGTCACTTTCTGAATTGATGCTGCAATATCCATATGGAACTGATCAATTTTTTCTAATTTAGGATCTCTAGGCTTTCTGCCAAATAAATTATTAAATTTTGAATTAGTCATAGTTAAACCAGTGGCATAATTAAAATAACTCTGATCAAGTCTGAAAGACCCATCATTTTTAATATCGATTATTTGTAATATTTGATCAATATAATGAGGTTTTCCATAAGGAGCTAAACCCATCAATTTATACTCTCCACTGTTAACTTTAAACCCAGTATAATATGTGAAGGCTGAATATAATAAACCAAGAGAATGAGGAAAATGTATTTCTTTTTTTATCTCTAGTTTATTTTCTTTGCCAATCGCTACAGTGGTAGTAGCCCATTCTCCAACACCATCTGCTGTTATCACAAGAGCTTCATTAAATGGAGACGGAAAAAAAGCACTAGCAGCATGACTTAAATGGTGATCAGAAAAAAAAAGATTATTTTTTTGTTTATTATATTTCTTGTCATGATTTTTTAATTTATTTAAAAGTAAATTTTTTTGAAATAATTTTTCTTTAATCCAAACAGGCATTGCTCTTGAAAAAGATTGAAAACCTCTAGGTGCTAAAGCAACATACGTCTCTAAAAGTCTCTCAAATTTTAAAAACGGTTTTTCAAAAAAAACTATATTATCAACCTCACTTAACTTTAATTTTGCGAATTTGAGGACAAATTCTACTGCATTATGAGGGTAATTAGAGTCATGTTTTATTCTTGTAAATCTCTCCTCTTGTGCAGCTGCTATTATTTTTCCATCGACAATAATACATGCTGCACTATCATGATAAAAAGCAGATATTCCTAAAATTGAAATCACTAAAATATTGTATAAATAAAAGGAGCAACAGCAGATCCTTGGGTGAGTACTATTAATCCCCCAAAAATAATTAAAACTATTATAATTGGAAATAACCAATACTTCTTTCTAAATTTTAAAAATTCCCAGAATTCTCTAATAAAACTCATTTTT
>MDTD01020822.1_pt1 | contig 16239 bp, 18 predicted proteins | sample 811221 | NCBI WGS metagenome assembly MDTD01 (sample SAMN05326646, study PRJNA326480) | marine metagenome | isolation source: seawater | place: Pacific Ocean: South West | collected 2011 | reverse complement strand
ATCCATTTGGAAAATCTATAAGCTATTTTGCAACAAATAAAAAAAAAATAGTTGCCCATTTTGGCTTAATACCACTTGGTTGGTACGTAAAGAATAAATATGTAACTGCAAGTTGTTCAATCGCAATGATGATTAAACCTGAGTGGCAAAATAAAGGTTTAATAAAATTTGTAGGAGATAAAGTTTTTGAAGAGGCGGAAAAAAGAAAAATAAAATTAGTATACGGATATCCAAATTTAAGGGCTCACAATTTACATATAAAATTTTGGAATTATCAAAATATAATTAAACAATATACTTATTTACTACCATCAAAAAAAAAAAAAAATTGGATTTCTTCCTTCAAAGTAATTCGAATAAAAAAATTTACTAAAAAACACGATCTTTTTTGGAACAAGTTTAGAAAAAATTATAGTGCAATTTTAGATAGAAAATCCAGTTTCCTTAATTGGAGATATTTAGCAAGACCAGATAAAAATTATTTATGTTATCAAGTTTATGATAAAAATAAGGAGTATCAAGGATATTTTGTATTAAAGACCTATAACGATAAAGACATAAAAAAAATTCATATAGTTGATTTATTTTTTAAAGAATCTAAAAAAAATTATTGTGATAAAATAATTCAAACAATTCTTTGTAAAATTAGTCAAAAAAAATTTAAAGATAGGGAGATTTCTTTTTGGTTGAATGGAGATCAAAATTTTATTTACTCTTTTAAAAAATTAGGTTTTATTAAAAATGATTATAGAAATATGGTTATAAAAGGAATTGATAAAAACTTATTTAAAATAAATAAAAATTACTTAAAAAACCTTTACTTTACTATGGGAGATACTTTAGAAATTTATTAGTTATGAGGGTTGATCATATTGGATATGTTACTTCTGATTTAAAAAAATCAATAAAAACATTTAAAGAGCTATTAGACTTAAAACCAATTACAAAAATTATTAAAGAACCAGCTCATAAAGTAAAATTAATTTTTTTTGAATTAAATAAATCAGGTTATCCCGCAATAGAGTTAATCACCCCAATCTCGAGAAAATCTAAAGTCTCAAATTTTTTATTAAAAAACGGAAACGGGTTTCATCATTTAGCATATGAAGTAGAAGATATTCATTCAAAAATTATTGAACTGAAAAAAAAAAATTTTATTGTTTTATCCCAAGTTGTACCTGGTGCTGGCCATAATAACACCCCAACTATTTGGTTTTTTTCTCCTGATGGACAATTAATTGAATTAATTCAAAAACAAAAAAATAAAAAAGGTATAAAAAGATTTTCTATATGAATTTTTTAAAATCTAATCAAAAAATACTGACTGAAAATTTTAAGTGCAAAGATATGGCTGAAGTTCTTTACAAAACTTCGATTAGAAGTCCAAATAAAGTTTTTATTTTTGATTTAAATTTTAAAAAAAAAATTTCTTATAAAAAATTTAATGAATTAGTAAATAAATGTTGTAATTTTTTTTTTTTAAAAAAAGTAAAAAAAAAAGATATAGTAACTATTAAACTTAAAAATTCCCCAGAATTTTTAGTGATATATTTTGCATCTTTAAGATACAAATCAATTATAAATCCAATTCCTAGTAGTATTACTGACTTTGAATTCGAGGAAAAAATTAGATTTCTTAAACCCAAATTAATATTTTCAGATAATTCCTCTAAAATAAGAAAAAAAAATTTAGTTAATTTAGAAAATGATTTTAAGGGGAGTTTTTTAAATTATCTTGATAAAAATTTTTCAGAAAAATTTAATTCTAAAATTGTTTTTAAATCAAAAGACACAGCAGTTCTTTATTATTCATCTGGAACGACAAATAATCCAAAAATAATTGAGTATTCATATTATGCAATGATAGAACTGCAAAAAAGCATGGTTAAAGCAAATTTTACAAATGAAAGAACAAATCATTTGTGTGTTTTGCCTTTTGGCCATACTTCAGTTTTAAGATATAGCATAAAACAAGCTGTCTTTGTCGGAAGTACAATATTTATAATAGATAATTTTTGGAAAATAAAAAATGAGCTTTTTAAAATTATTTATAAATATAAAGTGAATTATATTCAATTAGTTCCAACACTTGTTACATTTATCCTAAGCTTTAAATATAAAATAAAGAAAAAAAAAAACCTAATTTTTGGTTGCGGTTCGTCAGTTTTAACAAAGGACTTACAAATAAAATTCGAAAAAAAATTTTCAGCGAAACTTTTAAATCTTTATGGATTATCTGAAATTGGTGCTAGTCATTTTGAAAATGTTAAGAAAAGAAAATTAGGTTCTATAGGAAAACCATTAGATATTTATAATTTTAAAATTTTAAGCAATAAAAAAAAATTTTGTAAAAATTATGAGGTAGGGGAACTAATTGTAAAAGGAAAAGGATTATTTAATGGGTATTACAAAAATCCTAATTTGACAAAAAAAAATTTTTATAAAAATTTTTTTAAAACTGGAGATCTTTGTTACATTGATAATAAAGGTTATTATCATTTTGTTGACAGAAAAAAAGATTTAATTATCAAAGGGGGCATAAATATCTCGCCTAATGAAATTGATGAGAAAATAAAAAAAATTGATAAAAATATTATTGAGTCAGCAACAATTGGTGTAAAAGATAACTTTTATGGAGAGATTATAAAATCCTTTATTGTGTTAAAAAATAAAAAAAAATTTTCCCTAAAAAAATTTGAAAAAAAGATTTTAATGAAATTAGGAAATTTAAAATGTCCAGACATATTTATTTTAAAGAATGAACTTCCCAAAACTGTCTCTGGAAAAATCATAAAAAGATTTATCAATGATGATTAAAAAAGCTTTAATTTTTGGTGCTGGTGCTATTGGGCGAGGATTTTTAGCTCCACTTCTATTTGAAAACAATTATCAAATTTCTTTTGTAGATAAAAATAAAAATCTTATTAAAAAGTTGAAAAAAAAAAATTTCTATACCGCTGCTGAAACTGGAATTAAAAATTATAATTTTAAAAAAATTAAAATAAATGAGGTATTTTATATAAAGGATAAAATTAAGACGCAAAAATACGATATTATATTTTGCTGTGTTGGCCCAAATGAAAGTAAATCAATTGCTCATAAATTCAAAAAAGCAAAAGTATTAATTTCTTGCGAAAATGATTATTTTTCGCCACATCATTTAAAGAAAATTTCGAAAAATAAAAGAATATATTTTGGCATACCTGATGTGATTACATCTAATACTGCTCCAAAGGAGCTACTTAAAAAAGATGAACTTACTACAGTCACTGAAAAAGGAATTTTAATTTTAGAAAAGGGTAAATACAATTTTTCTAAAAAAATAACTCAAGTAGATAAAAAAAATTTAGATATTCATTGGAGAGCAAAGTTATTTATTCATAACGCACCTCATGCTATTTTAGCATATTTAGGTTTTTTAAAAAAATATAAATATATACATGAAGCAATGAGTGATAAAAAAATTCGAAAAATTGTGGTTGGCTCAATGAATGAAATCACAGAAGGACTTATTAAAGCAAAGTACGTACCAAAAAATTTTGCTGAAAAATATAAAAAAAAAGAAATATCTAGATTCCAAAATAAATTACTATTTGATCCAATTTCAAGAGTTGCAAGAGAGCCGCTTAGAAAACTTGGAAAAGAAAATAGAATTGTATTATCATTGCGACTTGCTCAAAGAAATAAATTTCCACCAAAAAATATTGCTATTGGAGTAAAGGCTGCACTGTATTATTATGACAGAACCGATAAAGAATCTATCAAGTTACAAAAATTAAGACAAAAATACTCAGATTCTATTGTACTCGAAAAATTATGTGGTATTGAGCAGACAGATCCTTTAAATGGTTATTGTTTGGAGCATAAAATTAATATTTAATAATAGTTACATCTCATGAAATCTTTAGCTGCAATATATCTAAAAAAAAATAAACCTATTATTTTAGATGAAATAGAAATTCCTGAGCCCAATTCAGATCAAGTTTTGATTAAGATGATTGCCAGTGGAATATGTAATTCTCAACTCTTTAATTTAAGTAGAAGTCCATCAAATCCAGAGCTATTTGGTCATGAAGGAACTGGAATTGTTTTAAAAAAGGGTAAAAAAGTGAGAGGATTAAAGGAAGGTGATTTAATTTTAATAAGTTGGATGCCCAACATCAAAAAGTGGTGCTAGAGATTTATAAAATAATAAAGTTATGAAAAAATGTCCAATTTGTAAAAGTGAAAAAAATTCCTTCTTTTTTCAAAAGAAAAAATTTTCTTATTTTACGTATCCAATGAAAGATAATTCAAAGAATAAACTTCTAAAGAAATATTCAAAAAGGTTATATATGAATGCAATATTTAATAGCTGCAAAAAATGTGGTCACATCTTTTTAAAATCTTCACCGAGTAGTGAAATACTAGATATATTATATAAAAAACACTATATATATTTTTCAGCTGATAAACAAAAAAAATTTTCTCTGCCATTAAAAGAAAATTTTTTTTTGCAGCAGATTAAAAAAATAAAATTAAATAATAGAAAAACTTTAGAAATTGGATGCAATGATGGATTTTTATTAAATGAATTAAAAAAAAGAAATTATGATGTAACTGGTGTTGAACCAGGGTCATCTGCAATTGCAGCAAAAAAAATGGCTTACGGGTAATTAAGAATTATTATTCACCGAATATTTTTAAAAAAAATAATGAAAAGTTCGATTTGATTATTTGTAGACATCTTTTAGAGCATATAAAAAATTGCGACGCTTTTATAAAGAGTTTGAAAAAAATAATGCAAAATCATGCTACACTAGCAATTGAGGTACCAAATGTTTCATATTATATAAAAAAAAATTCATCTGAAACATTTTTCTTACAGCATTATCATTATTTTTCTATTTACTCTTTAGAGAAACTTTTTAATCAAAATGAGATGAAAATATTTAAGTCAGTTAACTCAGAGGGAGACATAATAATTTTTGTAAGAAATTCTAAAAAAAAAAGTAAAAAAAATTCGTTATCTTCTTGGAAAAAAAGGATATTAAAATTTCATAAAGATATTCAAATAAAATCCTCGAAAATTGAAAATTTTTTCAAAAAAAATATTGATGAGAATGAAAAAATACTTTGTTGGGGGGCGGGTGGTTATCTATATCAACTATTTCATTCCTTTCCTTTTTTGAAAGAATTTATATCTTTTATAATTGACAACGATAAAAAAAAATGGGGTTTAACTTTCATCGAGAATAATATTAAAATTATCTCTCCAAAAAAAGTAAATTTAAAAAAATTTAGAATTATTATAATAACCTCATCGATGTTTTTACAGTCAATCAAAAAAGACTTATTAACAAGAGGTTTTAAAGGGAAAATATTATCAGTCCATCCAAAATTAAAAAAGATAAATATTTAAAGATAATGGAAAAAAAAATCATTCAGGTTATTTCAAAAGTATTAAAAAAGAAAAAAATTAATCTGAAGGACTCTCCAAAAACACTATCCAAATGGGACTCTCTAGGTCATTTAGAGATAATAAGCTCTCTAAATAAAAATTTTAAAGTACAGATTTCTTTTGAAGATACAATTAAAATCAAAAATGTTAAAGACATTATCAAAGTATATAAAAAATATATCAAGTAATTATGATAAAAATTGAAAATAAAACAATTGGGCTTAATAAACCAATTTTCACCATAGCTGAAATAGGTTCAAACCATAATAGATCAAAAAAAATAGTCAAAGATTTGATTAAAAGTTCTTACAACGCAGGTTTTGATGCCGTCAAATTTCAGATTTATGATGCAGAGGAAGCTTTTTCAAAAAAGGAAACCACTAAGGATGTAAAATTATCTCATCTTTATGGAACTAAACCATGGTGGAAAATTGCAAAAAACAAGATTCTAATGCCAAGAGAATGGTTTGAGGAAATGTTTGATTATGTAAGAAAATTTAATATGATTCCTCTAAGTGCTATTCATAGAGAAGAAGATCTAATATATCTTAAACAATTTGGTTTGAGTGCTATCAAAATTGCATCAATTGATTTGAACTATTATCAACTTCATGAAAAGTTAATTAAATACAGGCTACCTACAATTATATCAACTGGAATGGGAAGTATTGATGAGATAAAAAAAACAATCAGATTTTACAAAAAAAGAAAACACAATAAGATAATCATTTTACATTGTAATTCTCTTTATCCCCCAAAAAATAATCAAATTAATTTGAATAATATTAAATACTTTAATGAGAAGTTAAGAGTTTTAAGTGGTTTTTCAGATCATACTATTGATAATTATTGTGCATTTGCTTCAGTAGTATTAGGTGCGAAAATAATCGAAAAACACATAACGTTAAATAAAAAAGCAAAAGGTCCTGATCATCACTTTGCAATTGAACCAGGAGAAATGAAAGATTTTATTTATGGAGTGAGGAAAATTGAGAATTCGCTTGGATCTTATGAAAGAAAGTTATCCATTGAAGAAATTGATAGTAGGAAAATGATAAGAAGAAGTATTGTTGCAAAAAAAAATATTCAAAAAGGAGAAAAAATAAGTATTAACAACATTAAATTTGCAAGACCAGGCACAGGTATTTCAACAGAATATTTTTCAAAAGTTTCAAAATTAAAAGCAAAAAAAAACATAAACCCTGAGACAATAATAGACTGGAAAATGTTAACAAGATAATTTTATGAAATCTTGCCCAATTTGTAATAAAAAAAATAATCATAGTAGAATTATTAACGTTAAAGATTTTCCAATAATTAATACTCCAATTAAAATCTTACATAAAAAAAACTTCTTTAAAAAAAAAACAAAAAAAAAATTTTACGAAGATTTAAAAATTTTATTTTGTAAGAGATGCTTTCATTCATTTTTAGAAAAAATACCAAATCAAAAAAATATGGATGACTTGTATTCAAAATTTTATAATTATCCATCTCCTTTATTAGGAAGTTTTAATCCAGAGAGAGATACCAAATTTTTGAATTTTTTTAAAAATAATAAAAAGATCCTTCCAATTACAAAAATTAAAGATGTTCTAGAAGTTGGATGTTATGATGGATATGTTTTGTATAAATTGAAAAAAATGGGTTTTAATGTTTCGGGCTGTGAACCAAGTAAGGGAGCATTAATTGGTAAAAAATTTGGGTTAAATATATATAAAAGATTTTTTAATTCAAAATTTTTCATAAAAAAAAATTTAAAGTACGATTTAGTTTTCTCAAGACATTTTTTAGAACACATGATTAATCCGTCAAAAATTTTAAAAGAAAAAATAAAAATTTTGAGGAAAAATGGTTTAATAATTATTGAAGTTCCAAATATTCAATATTATTTAAAAAAGTCATTATTAGAGGTTTTTTCATTGCAACATATACACGGTTTTTCTTTGAATTCATTGGGAAAACTTTTAAAAAAATTTAATTTGAAAATTATTAAGGTAAATGAATTTTCAGAAAATATTATTATTATTGCTCAAAAAAAACCAAAAAAAATTAATGCTGTCAAAATAAAAGATTTTAAATTTAATAATAACATAAAAAAAAATAAAATATTAATTAAAAAAAAAATTGATTACTACTTTCGAAAAAATAAAAAGATTGTCTTTTGGGGAGCTGGGGGATTTTCTGTTGCAGCAACATTTCTTTATGGGATTAAAGAACGATATATATCTTATATTGTTGATAGTGATAATAAAAAGGAAAGTATGGAATTTTTACATAACTCAATCAAAATTTTTTCAAAATCAAAATTAAATTTTGATCATCCTGATTTAATTATTATCACATCTTATTATAGTGAGGATATTTTAAAGATTATAAAAAAAAATAAGTATAAGGTTGATGTTTTAAAGATTTTTCCTAGACCGCAATTAATAAGAATAAACTCATGAGAAAATAATATTAATGCAAGACCATAAAAATAAGTAAAAATTCGAAAAAATTTTATTTCTCAGACAGTTGGTTTTTTTCTATTTTTCAATATTAGTCCTAAGATTTTCTTTAAAAAGATTTATTTTAAAGATATATAAAAAAGATAATGATCAATAAAAAAATTTTAGTTGTAGCAGCTCATCCTGATGATGAAATATTAGGTTGTGGTGGAACAATTAAGAAATTGACTTTAAAAGGCTTCAAAGTGAGAACTCTAATATTAACTAAAGGAATATCTAGTCGCTATCAAAAAAAAGATAAAAAAGTGATGAATTTGCAGTTTAAACTAAATTTAATGTCAATCCGGGCTAATAAAGTTGTTGGAGTAAAAGATATAAAATACTTTGACTTACCTGACAATCAATTTGATAAAAAACCATTGCTGTCTTTGGTAAAAATTATTGAAAATGAAATCAAACTATTTAAACCTAAAAAAATATTTACTCATTTTTATAATGATTTGAATATTGATCACCAATATACATCAAAAGCAGTTCTAACAGCTGCTAGACCACAAGATAAAGATTCTGTATCTGAGATTTTTTTTTTCGAAATAAATTCTAGCACTGATTATCAAATCAACTCAGATGGATTGCAATTTAAACCAAATTATTTTGTTGATATATCCAAAACTCTAAAATCAAAAAAAAAGGCACTTGAAACTTATAAGTCCGAAATGAGAAATTATCCACATTCCAGGTCTATTAAAGCTGTGATAAATAGGAATATTTCAATTGGTAATTCAATTGGACTTGGTCCTTGCGAAGCTTTTCAAATTGCGAGAATTATAAAGAGATAAATTGATTATTATTTTTTTTAAAAAATTTAAAAATACTTTTTTAACTCCTAAATATTCATTAGAAAATTTGAATAAATTTTACAAAAGTAATAATTTTTTTTTAAGAATTATGTCTTATTTTTTTTGGTTTATACCCCCTAGTTCACAATTTAGATATTGGACAAATGCTGAAAAAAATGACCATGGATATGAAAAATTCATTGAAATGAATGATCGTTCAGAAAGAATATTAAAAACAATCTTAGAATATTCAAACAAAAATGATCGAATTCTCGATATTTGTTGTAATGTTGGTAGAGTTTTAAATGCCTTGGCGCACAAAGGATATAATAATTTGTATGGTTTCGATATAAACCCTGTGGCTATAGAAAATTTTGAGAAACAATTTAAATTTAAAGATAAAGTCAGTATAAGTGTTGACTATGCTGAGAGGTATTTGTTCAATCAAAAAGATGGCGGATTTGATGTAACGTATTCACTGGGAGCATCTTTGGAATTAATTCCAAGCCACTTTGATTTGATATATCATATATCGAGAATAACTAAAAAATATCATATTTGTCTTATAAATGAGAATGGCCACGCTTACCCAAGATTTTGGAGATATGAATTTAAAAAATTTTTTTCTTCAACAAAGAGTATAGCCATAATGAAGAATAGGACATTATTTATTTTAAAAAAATGACAAATAAATCAATAACATTAGTTGGTGGTGAGGGATATATTGGAACAGTAGTAAGAGATTTTTTTTTAAAAAAAAATTTTAAAGTAAATTCAATTGATAATTTAATTTATAATCAAAGGCTTAAAATTGATAAATCAAACAAAAATTTTAATTTTCTTAATTATGATTTCTCAAACAAAAAAATATTTGATTATCTAGATAAATTAGAACATGAAAATCTTATAATTTTAGGTTCTATTGTTGGAGATCCGATAACAAAAAAATATCCCAATTTAACAAAAAAAATTAATTTAGCTGCAACAGAGAAATTGTTAAATTATGCTTTAAATAAAAGATATAAAAAAGTTATTTTTATATCAACTTGCTCTAATTATGGAGTATTTAAAAAAAATAATTTAGCAAAGGAAAATAGTAAACTTAACCCAAAATCTTTATATGCTAAAACAAAAGTCCAGATAGAAAAAAAATTATTTAATATTGCAAAAAAAAGTGCCTCAGAAACTACTATTTTGAGATTTGCTACTGCTTTTGGTCTTTCAGATAGGATGAGGTTTGATTTAACAGTAAATCAATTTGTAAGAGAAATTTATCTTAATAAAAAAATTGAAGTTTATGATCCTTATACTTGGAGACCTTATTGCCATGTAAAAGATTTTGCAAATGTCATTTTTCAAATCATTTCAAAAAAAAATATTAAAAGAAAAAAATGTGAAATTTTTAACGCAGGATCTTCAAAAAATAATTTTAATAAAATTATGATAATTAATAGAATTAGAAAACATATAAAAAAATTCAAAGTTATTTTGCAAAATGACAGCGCAGATCAAAGAGACTATAAAGTAAATTTTGCAAAAATCAAAAAAAGTTATGGCTTTAAGCCTTCTGTAAGTATCGATCAAGGTATTCGGGAAATTTTGAGAGAATTAAAAAAAGGTAAATTTAAAGATTTATCAAATTATGCGGATAAATTAGGTAATTATAAAATTTATAAAAATGTCAAAAAAAATAAATAATCTTTATTCTAATATAAATGAATTAATCAGAAAAAGCACAAAATCAAAAAAAAAAAATTTATTTTTACATAATCCATATTTTGACAATAAAGAATATGATTATTTAAGGAGATGTATTAAATCAACATTTGTTGCCTCAGCGGGTGAGTATATTAAAAAATTCGAGAATAGTTTAAAGAAGATTACAAAGTCTTATGAAGTTATTACGGTTTTAAATGGTACTGTTGCTCTTAAAATTTGTTTAGAAGTACTTGGCATAAAAAAAAATGACGAAGTTTTAGTTCCATCTCTAACTTTTGTTGGTACTGTTAATGCAATAAAGCATGCTGGAGGAAATCCTCATTTTATAGATACTGATATCAATAATTTAGGTATAGACATAAAAAAATTAGATAATTATTTAGAGAAGAATACTATAAAAAAAAAGGGGCATGCTTTTAACAAAAAAACAGGAAAAAAAATATTTGCAATAATCCCTGTTCATGTATTTGGAAAAATAGGTAATATGAATGAATTAATTAAGATTTCTAAAAAGTATAATTTAAAAGTTGTTGAAGACGCAGCAGAGGCACTGGGGAGTTTTTATAAAGGAATACACGCCGGAAACTTTGGAGATCTTGGAATTTTAAGTTTTAATGCCAATAAAGTAATAACTACTGGAAGTGGTGGCGCAATTTTATGTAATTCTAAAAAATTAGGTATGAAAATTAGACATTTAGTATCAACTGCAAAAATAAATCACCCATGGGATTTCTTACACGATGAAATTGGGTGGAATTACAAAATGAATAATTTATCTTCTGCTGTAGGCCAAGCTCAAATTGAAAAATTTTATAGGATTAAAAAATATAAAACAAATTTAAAAGAAAGATACAAAATTTATTCTAAAAAATTTAAAAACCTTATTTTTTTTGATGAGCCAAAAAATTGTAAGTCAAATAATTGGTTGAATTCTATTAAAATAAAAAAAATAAATTTAAAAGAAAGAAATAAGATCTTAGACCTTTTAAACAAAAATGATATTAATTGTAGACCTATTTGGAAATTAATGCATAAGCTGAGAATGTATAAAAATTCCCCAAAATCAAACTTAAGTAATGCAATAAAATTAGAAAAATCAGTTATTTGTTTACCTAGCAGTGCAGAATATGGCAAAAATTAAGAAAAATTTTTTTTTATTTGGTTCAGGTGGACATGCAAAGGCTTGTATTGATGTAATTGAGTCTAGTGGTTTATATAAAATAGTTGCAGTAATTTATAAAAAAAAAAAACCAACTGATTCTTTTTTTTCTAAATATAAACTTATAAATGAAAATAAATTAGTTTCAAATTATAAAAATTTTCATGCAATTATTGGAGTTGGACAAATTAAATCAAATTTACACAGAAAAAATATTTTTAAATTAATAAAAAAAAAAAAATTCAAAGTTGCATCGATTTATTCAAAAAAAGCATACATATCTAAAACATCTAAAATTAACAAAGGTACAATTATAATGCATAATTCTTTCATTGGCCCCAATTCATTCATAGGAGAAAATTGCATAATTAACACTGGTGCAATTATTGAACATGATGTAAAAATTGGTGATCATTGCCATATCTCAACTGGCTGCAAAATTAATGGAAATGTTAATATTTCAAATGATTGTTTTATAGGATCAGGCACCATTATAAAAGAAGGTGTTAAGATAAAACCTGGAAGAATAATACCAATGGGTTCAGTATTAAAAAAAGATGTTTAAAAAAAAAACTTTTATAATTGCTGAAGCTGGAGTTAATCATAATGGTAGCCTAAAAATTGCAAAAAAATTAGTGAATGCTGCAAAAAAAAGTGGAGCCGACTACATTAAATTTCAAACATTTAATCCAAAATTAATGACCACTCCTCAGAGCAATATTGCCCCTTATCAAAAAAAAATTAAATTGGGTGAAACTAAACAACTGCGTATGCTTCAGAAGCTTAGTCTCTCAAAGGATGATTTTTCAAAATTATATTTATATTGCAAAAAGAAAAAAATTAAATTTTTAAGCTCACCATTTGATTTAGAAAGTATTAAATTTTTAAAAGATAAGATCAAAATGGATTACTATAAGATTCCTTCTGGTGAAATTACAAATTATCCATATTTAAAATATTTAGGAAAATTAAATAAAAAGATACTTCTCTCAACTGGTATGGCGGAACTTAGTGAAATTAATTTTGCAGTAAAAACCTTGGTTAAAAATGGTACAAAAAGAAACAATATAACTATACTTCATTGCATATCTGATTATCCAACTCAAATTGAAAATGTAAATTTAAATTTTATTTATACTTTAAAGAAAATTTCAAAAAATGTTGGATTTTCTGATCATACCTTAGGAACCCAATCAGCGGTACTAGCTGTTGCTTTAAAAGTAAATATTATCGAGAAACACTTTACTTTAAATAAAAAAATGAAAGGTCCAGATCACTCTATGAGTTTAAATGTAAATGAATTTAAAAATTTTGTAAAATGTATTAAAGATACAGAACTTATACTTGGAAAAGATAAGAAGATATTAACAAAAGGTGAAAAGATATTAAAAAAATTTGCAAGAAAATCTCTTATTGCCAAAACTAATATCAAAAAAAATGAAAAATTTAGTGAATTAAATTTAACTACAAAAAGACCCGGAGATGGTAAAAGTCCAATTTTATGGGATAGTATTTTAGGTAAAAAAGCAAAAAAAAATTATAAAAAAGATGAAAAAATTTAATATTCTTTTTTTTTCAAGTGGTAGATCTGATTATGATCTTATTAAGCCAATTATGAATGAATTCAAAAAATTAAATTATTTTAATAGTTATTTAATTCTGACTGGATCTCATTTGTCTAAACGACACGGACAAACTTTCAAAAATATTGATCAGAAATTGGTTAAAAGATTGTTTAAAATTGATATTAAGTCTAATTATACAAATTATGAAAATTTCAATTTAAGTTTTATTCTAGCACAAAAAAAATTTGAAAAATTTTTCAAAAAGAAAAAATTTGATTTAGCCATCATTTTGGGAGATAGATATGAAGCTTTAGCTTTTGGTCTTTGTTGTTTTTTTAAAAAAATTAAAATTGCTCATATTCATGGTGGTGAAATTACTCAAGGATCTATTGATGATACTTTCAGACATTTATTAACAAAAATATCAAATATTCACTACGTAACTAACACAGAACATCAAAAAAGAGTTATTCAGTTAGGAGAACAACCAAAAAGTGTCATAAATGCTGGTTTATTAGGATATGAAAATATTTTGAAAATGAATTTTCTTAATAAAAAGATTCTCTTAAAGAAACTAAAAATTAATCAAAATAAAAAAAATATACTTGTTAGTTATCATCCAGTCACAAAATTATCAAAAAAAGAGAATATTTATCAATTTAATCAATTATTAATTGCACTAAAGAAATTTTCTAATTTTAATATAATTTTTACTAGCCCGAATATAGATCCTGGAAATAAAGATATTATTGATAGAATAAAAAAATTTTTAAAAACAACTAAAAATTCATACTTTTTCTACTCATTAGGTCAAAAATATTTTTTTTCACTGGCAAAATCTTCAGAGGTTTTTATTGGAAATTCCTCTAGTGGAATTTTAGAAATACCTTTTTTAAAGGTTCCAGTAATAAACATCGGCATAAGACAAAAAAAAAGATATAATTTCTTAAAAATTTCACACGAGCAACCAGATAGTAAAAAAATTATTAAAAGAATTAAAATGATACTTTGCAGAAACGATAGTAAAATTCTCAATATCAAAAGAATGAACACAAGTAAAAAAATATCTTTAAGTATTGTCAATTTTCTTAAAAATTTGAAATATATCGATCAAAAAATTTTTTATGATTTAAAAATTAATAGAAAATGAGCAATAATTTTTACAAGAACTGGAAAGCCGCAGTTATAAATGAGAGATATTCTTTAAAAGACACTATAAAAAATTTAAATAAAACTGCCCTTCAAGTATGTTTTATAACTAAAAAAAAAAGGTTTATAGGAACTATTTCAGATGGAGATATACGCAGAGCTTTATTAAAAGGCTTTAATTTAAATGATAAAATTAATAAAATTATTAATAGAAAACCAAAATTTATTTTAAAAAAAAATTTAGATAATAAAAATTTATTAAAAAAACTTAAAAAAAATTTTTCATCCCACTTAATTCCAATTTTAAGTCATAAAGGTGAAATGGTTGATATATTGATAGATAAAAAAAAATACTTTGATTTTAGCAAGATTCATTGTGAGATAGCAGTCATTACAGGTGGAAAAGGTAAAAGATTAATGCCACTTACAAAAAAAATTCCTAAAGCATTAGTTAAAGTATCAGGTAGACCTATTTTAGAAAATATAATACTTAAAGGAAAAAAAGAAGGAATAAAAAATTTTAACTTAATAACAAATCATTTTCATAATAAAATTAAAAAATATTTTAAAGACGGAAGAAAATTTCAAGTAGGAATAAAGTATTTTAAAGAAAATGTTCCTTTGGGAACTGCAGGGGGTTTAAGTTTATTGAGAAGTAGAAATAATAAAACAAAATTACTAATTGTCACAAATTGTGACATTTTAACAAACTTAAATTATTCAGATTTAATTGAATTTCACAATAAAAATAAAAATAAAGTAACTATTGCATCTAGGTTTTTTAAAATGGATAATCCTTATGGGGTAATGAAATTAAATAAATATAACCAAGTATTTAGAATTGAGGAAAAACCATCAGAAAATCATTTAATTAGCGCTGGTGTTTATGTTATGAATTTTTCTGTTTTGAATTATTTAAAAAAAAATATGAAAATAGACATGACTGATTTTCTCAATATTCTTTTAAAAAAAAAGATCAAAATTGGTACTTGTTTAATACACGAGAACTGGTTAGACATCGGTAGCAAAAGTGACTTAAAAAAAATTAATAATTTTTGATGAAAAAAACTGAACTAGATAAATTAAGAAAAAATTATTATAAAAATGGATGGATACTCCAAAAGAAAATTTTCACCCAAAAAGAAGTTAACGATATAAATGATAAAATTGATAGTTTTTTAAAAAAAAATTATCAAAAATATTCTGGTAAAACAATTAATTTTGCTGGTAAAAATAAAATATCCAAAAATATTAAAAATATAAATTCATTTCATCAATTATCTGACTCAGCTTATATAAGAAAAAAATCAAAAGATAAAAAAATTAGAACCATAACTAAATATCTACTGAATTCTAAAGAAGAGTATATGGCAAGTGAACTCTTCGCTAAGCCAGCGCAAAAGGGACTTCCATCTCCAATTCATCAGGACAATTTTTACTGGTGTGTTAAAGGAGGCAATGCGTTGACAGTTTGGATAGCATTAGATGATGTATCTTCTGCAAATGGTGGAATTCAATATTATAATAAGTCACAAAAGTTAGGTGTTGTGAAACACAAGCCTTCCTATGCAAAAGGGAGTTCACAAAAAGTCTCTAATTTAGAAAAATATAATAACTTTAAAAAAGTTTGTCCTAAATTAAGAGCTGGAGACGCTTTGTTTCATCATAGCGAAATTATGCATGGTAGTTCCTCAAATAATAGTGGAAAAAGAAGGAGAGGTTTAACTTTTCAGTTTAAGGATTTTTATGCAACGTACGACGTTAAATTAAAAAAAAAATATTTAAAATCTTTAAATAAGCAGATTAAATTAAGAAATTAATAATACAAAAATTTAAATATTTTATGCCTGGATATGAATTAATTAATTCTTTGGAGAAAAAAGCATTAACAGATATTTTTAAACAGGGTTCTATTTTT
>MDTD01019477.1_pt1 | contig 16239 bp, 16 predicted proteins | sample 811221 | NCBI WGS metagenome assembly MDTD01 (sample SAMN05326646, study PRJNA326480) | marine metagenome | isolation source: seawater | place: Pacific Ocean: South West | collected 2011 | reverse complement strand
GTAGTCTTGTGCCTCCTTATCTGCAATAAGAGGTCGTGATTTACCTGCCCCACGTTTGAATGTGTCTGTTTTTCGTAATATTTGATGGATATCTTGGTACCGGGTCAGAAAATATGTCTCGGTGTCTGGCACATGATAGACAGGGCACTCGGAGCGAAGAAGATCGTAGGTCGGGTACCAATTCTCGATGGTCTCTGCTGCAAAAACATCAACTTCACTTATTGACTCTGGTGATGCACTTTCCATTTCTTAGCTCCCCTTTTTTTTCAGATTAGCAAGTTCTCAATTATTTTCAATGAATCGTTAGTCGCAGCGAGATGAACATGGCACTATGTAGAAATGAATTATCAAATAAACCCGAGAGTTATCAGCCCTCCTGCGGCGAACTACAGTCATGCAGTCTTATCGACGAATCCCGAAAAGATGGTTCACACCTCTGGCGTTGTTCCAGTCAGTATCGATGGTGAAACTCCTACTGCAATTGGTGATCAAGCAGATCTTGTATGGTCGAATATCACTGACATCCTTCGAGAAGCCCATTTAGAATTGACTGATATCGTTTCAATAACCACATACGTGGTTTCTGGAAATAGCTTAGAAGATGTGATGTACTCCAGAGACCAGCAACTTGGAAATCATAAACCTGCGTCCACACTGGTTGTAGTTCCAGAGCTAGCAAAGGCAGAATGGAAAATGGAAATTTCTGTTGTAGCGGTCAAATAGCGATAGCAATTGATTTTATGATATTACGTCGTAACTGACATGTAACTCTTTGAGACCTCGCAAGACGAAAGATTCTTCGTATTCGTATTTGTTCTTATCCTCCACTAGCTGAATATTTTCTATATTTGCTAGGAGCAATTGAATAGCGATACGTGCCTCTTTCCTAGCAAGTAAAGCGCCTATGCAGTAGTGTTCTCCATGACCAAAAGCTAGATGCTCTCGTGCATTTTCTCGGTCAACAAGAAAGTCATCTGGATTATCAAATATCGCTGGGTCTCTATTAGCAGCAGCGTAAATGACCCAAAGGTGATCTCCAGCTTTAATTTCAATATCATTCACTTGCGTATCTTCTTTTGCCATTCGAAATAGTCCACCTACCGGAGCTTCGTATCTGAGGCCTTCTTCAATGAAGTTATCTATGAGATCTGGATTGCTTCGCAACTTATCTTCAAGCTCGCTATCCACGGCAAGTCTATGAATTAAATTTGTTAGTAATTTAGTCGTTGTCTCATTTCCAGCTACTAGAAATTGTTGAAGCATTGAGAGCATTTCGGCATCGTTTAGCTCTTCATCATTAACTTCGGCGGTAGCAACGTCTGAGATAATATCTTCTGTCGGGTTAGTTCTTCGCTCAATGAGTAAATTCCCAAAGAATTCATTAAACCCTTTCAGTGAAATTAGGTAATCTCGAACTTTGTCGATACTAGGGTCGGGATTTCCTACGGGCATTACAAGGTCATCTGACCACTTTTTAAACGTATCGAGATCATCTATTCCGACTCCCAGAGCTTTGGCAATGATTGTCATCGGAAGCCCTACCGCAAATTCAGAGACAACTTCCATTTCGGTCTTTTCTCGTATTGGTCCCAGCAAATCTATTGTCACCTGTTCGATCATGGGCTCCATCCCTTTTAGGCGACTTGGCCTAAATGCGCGATTTACTGCTTTTCGCTGCCGACGGTGCTCGGGAGGGTCAGCATTGAGTAAAACAGCAGCATTTGCTGCATTTGCAAGGAATGTTTCAAAGTATTGAGCCATCTCCGGATCCTTTGATAATTCCTCCATAGCAAGCGCAAAGCCATTTCGGCCATCTCGTGGCCCTGTGGGAGAGAGCGAAGAGAAACGGTCAGTGTCATGCAATACTTCCATGACATCGTCATATCTAGTGCATACCCATGCTCCTAGTTTGTCGCTGAAGTGGATTGGTGACTCTTGTCGTAATTCGGAGAAAATAGGATAAGGGCAACCTATCGCCTCTTGATCTCTTGCGATTAAAGCGTCTAATTGATCTGTCACATTAGCTCCTTTCGTATTACCTAAATATTAGTCATACTGCCGCCAACTCTTAAAGTTTGCCCTATTACATAGCTTGCTAGGGGGCATGCAAGAAAGCAAGCTACATGCGCAATCTCGTCAATAGTCACCTCAAGGAGAACTACGGGACGTTGCTCACTCGGAGTGGATCATCAAGGGCGATGATGACCGGTTCGAGGTCATGTGGGCTCGGCTCGGTGTAGCGCACATCTGGGAACGGCTCTGGGCCAGGACCTCCGGGGTTGTAGAGCGGTCGATACTCGCCACTCGATGGCACCTCGACGTGGGTGATTGAGCGTGCGGCGGCGTCGTCACCTTCCAGGATGATATCAATCTGGTTATCAACGTCCTCGGTGTAGCAGTCGTTGTAGACAACACCATCTCCAAGTGGCTGACCAAGATCAGCGAGTCCAAGGACTCGCAGCGTGCCCCCAGCTACCTCGTAGTCGACACCGATCTCGGAGAGCAGGACGGTCGAGCCGTCCTCTGCGGTCGCATGTATCCGAAAGTGGCGTTCGTAGGCATCGGGGGTTAGACCTGTGATCCCGGTCGGAGTGAAACCACCCGAGGTCAGCATGCGCAAGCGAAAATTACCGCCACCGTAGAGCGCGAACTCGTCGTTGGGCAACAGTCCCTGCTCGAAGAGCGGCGCGCCGCCTTCGCCGGCCGGTGCATCGCCGACGTAGTTGAGCTTGGCCCCGACGAGTTGCGGCCCGGTGCCGTATCCCGTGGCGCCCTCTCCCTCCCATGTGAGTCCGACGCCGCTCGCTTCGCCATCGGGCCCGAGGAAGCGTAGCGGTGTACCGTCGTCCACGATCTCAAGCTTAGCCGGGTAGACCGCGTCGGCCTCTCCGGGCGCACCTCGGTTGCCGAAGTCGCCGAAGACGACCACCGTATTGCGCTCGTTGAGCTCCCAGTTCGGCACGAGCCCAGCGAAGTTCGGCACAACCTGGTCGCCGTTAGTTAAGGTGAACAGGAAGTCCTCCGGATGTACCGTTGAACCCAGCACGGGCCAGGTGAACACCACAGGAAGACCGTCGTCGAAGTCAGTGGAGTCGTCGGGCGTGCCTCGGTAGAAGGCGTTGATCCCGGCCGCTGTTGCCCCGCTGAAGATCGGGTTGTCGGCGCACGCAGGCAAGTAGTAGGAGCCTCCAGCGGCACGGACGGTTTCGATATCCGTGTTGGGGAGGCCGATCACTCCGTCGAACCCCATTCCAGCGGATAGAATAGCCAGCTCAGCACCCCACAGATCTGCAGCGATGATGCGATCGTCGAGGAACGCCGGCGGGGATTCATCAGCATCCGGTCCAGCAGCGCCGGGACCGACCGGTATCGATGGACGCGGGATGTCGGCTGCCACCTCGTCGTCGCCGGCGTCGTCGGCCGCTGGGGACTTCGGACCGGACCCGAGAACTGATTGCTCATCTCCGCTCTCTTCGAACATAGGTTCTCCCGCTTTGTCACTTACGCAGGCAGCGATGAGAAGTGAAATGCTGATACAGAGTGCAACTCGGTGAAACATTGTTCTGAAGGTATCACCGTTACCTGACTTCGGGTATGAGGGTTTAACTTTCCTGAAAATGGCAAAGAGGGTCGGCATTAATTATTCCTTTTTTTGGGATGCAACCCCTTTGATAATAACAGTTATTATTAAAAAGTCGTGTAATGTAAAACATTCTGAACTAAATGTCTTTCTACGAACTTCTAATATGGATACTTTTCTGGCAAGAACCTCTTGAATCTTCAGAGTCGACTTTTGGTAGAACAAACACTCTAAAACAAAATAATCCCTCTTGTACCCCGTGAAGGGGCTTCGTCTATAGGTTGAGCATGCCTCCATCAACTCTAATGACTTGACCAGTCACATAGGAAGCAAGATCAGAAGCGAGAAAACAGATCACATTTGCGATCTCCTCTGGTGTCCCCCATTTACCCAAAGGAACTCTCTTGACGAAATTCTCCAACACGTTCTCTTCTCCGAGAAGTTCAAAGGTAGGTTCCCACATCTCGGTCAGGCATAATCCGGGTGCACACGCATTGACTCGCACACCCTTGTTAGCCCATTCATTAGAGAGGTTCTTGGTCAGTGTGTTCAATCCCCCCTTTGATGCAGCATAGGCTCCTTGAGTTCCTCCAGCTCCAGCAGCTGCTGTTGAAGTGACATTCACAATGTTCCCCTGCGTAGCGAAGAGATCTTTGGCAAAGATCTGACACAACATAAATGCTTGCCGCAGATTCACGAGAAGTGTTTCATCAATGGCTTTAGCTGTTGCTCGATGTGCTGGTTCGTTCCGTTCGACAGCTGCATTGTTCACGAGAATGTTGATCTTCTCGAACTTCTCTATTGTTTGAATCCTGATTAGCTCTATACTTCGGTCAGCTGCTAGGTCGCAATCGACAACAAGAGCTTCGTTCTGTAACTCATCGGCAATAGCTGCCAGCTTGTCTTTACTTCTAGAAACGAGAACAACATTCGCTCCTTCTGCATCTAACTGGCGGACTGTGGCTTCGCCGATTCCTCGACTCGCACCGGTAACGACAGCAACTTTTCCTTGCAAGTTGTAGTTCATCGGTCTCCGTTCTTTATTCATTTTGCTACGAGTAAAGCAAAGTAGTTCTGATAATGGCACAATGGAGAGATGGATACGCAATTTGATATCAAATCCTTTGAGACCATAACGGTTGAAATTCAAAATAATGTTGGAAAAGTTTCATTAAATCGCCCTGAAGTGCTGAATGCTTTTAACGACAGAATGTGCCATGAGGTTGAGCAGACTTGGAAAGCGTTTCGGGTAATGGACGAAGTCCACAGCGTGTTATTGACTGCTAACGGTGAGAAAGCATTTTGTGTTGGAATTGATCGGAACGATGGTATGTCGGCCCTCGATGATTCTGAGAATCTATATGGGACGTCAAATAACTTCATGTATGACGACCCTGGCGATGCACTAGGCCCTAAATCGTGTGACCTTTGGAAACCTGTAGTCACCGCAGTCAACGGAATGTGTTGCGGAGGCGCTTTTTATTTGTTAGCTGAAAGTGACATCATCATTGCAAATGAGAGCGCAACGTTTTTTGACCCACATGTAACTTATGGTATGCCAGCGGTTTACGAGCCAATGAAAATGGCTCAACGTGTACCACTAGGTGAGATTCTGCGCCTCACTCTGCTAGGGAACTACGAACGAATGACTGCTGCGACAGCAAAACAAATCGGACTAATCAGCGAAGTAGTGAAAGATGATTCCCTTATTGAGAAGGCTCTTTGGTTAGCTGAATCAATAGCTGCACAACCCCCAATAGCAGTTCAGGCAAGTTTGCGAGCCATATGGGCTGCAAATGATTTAGGCCGACTTGACGCAATGGCTTTGGCTCCCTCATTATTGACCACCGGCATGTCCAAGAGTTCACTAAAAGAAGGTCAGAACGCTTTTGAGAGCGGCAAGAGAATTGAGCACAAATACCGTTAACTTGAGCAGATTGGGTTCTTACTCATTTGTCAGTAACCTTTAAATATGAAAGAACTCCTCAGTAATCTGCGACTTACGTCCCCAGTGGCTTAATTTTTTCGTCACTGGGCCCATCCGAAGTTTGCACAAAGAGAGGACATCATGAATTCGCATCAAAATCCATCAGAAATACAGAATAATTCAAATATGCCGTTTCAGAAATATAGGGCATTTAAAACAATTGATCTCCCTGATCGATCATGGCCTAGTTCGATCATTTCCAAGGCTCCATTGTGGTGCTCAGTGGATCTAAGAGACGGAAATCAAGCCCTGATTGAGCCTATGGACCCAGATCGCAAATGGAGAATGTTTAAAAAACTTGTTGAAATTGGTTTCAAAGAAATAGAGGTAGGTTTCCCCTCGGCATCCGAAGCTGATTTCACGTTTGTAAGGGAAATCATTGAAGAAAGAGCTATCCCGGAAGATGTGACAATCCAGGTATTAGTTCAGAGCAGGCCAGAACTCATAGACAGAACATTTGAGTCAATCGCTGGAGCCAAAAACGCAATCATCCATTTCTACAATTCGACATCAACTCTTCAACGAAAAGTTGTATTCGGACTTGATCGCGACGGGATTAAAAGAATTGCAGTTGATGCAGCGAGATACTGCAAAAGCCTTGAATCAACTGTTCCCGACACGAACATCAGGTACGAATACTCCCCGGAATCATTTACAGGAACAGAACTCGATTTCGCAAAAGAAATTTGTGATGCAGTAGTTGATGTAATTGACCCCTCCCCTTCTAACAAAATCATTATCAATTTACCTGCGACTGTTGAAATGGCCTCTGCGAACACTTACGGCGACATGATCGAATGGATGCATCGTAACTTAAACCGCCGAGACGATATTATTTTAAGCCTGCACCCTCATAACGATCGAGGTACAGGTGTAGCGGCAGCAGAATTTGGGTTAATGGCCGGTGCAGATCGAGTTGAAGGAACACTATTCGGCAATGGCGAACGAACCGGAAACGTTGATGTCATTAACATTGCCATGAACATGTACAGCCAAGGCGTTGACCCAATGCTTGATATCAGCGATATTAACGACATAAGAAGAGTGGCAGAGTACTGCAACCAACTACCAGTACACCCCCGGCACCCTTATGTCGGAGACCTTGTTTACACAGCCTTTTCAGGATCGCATCAAGATGCAATCAAGAAAGGCTTCGACGCACTCAAAAACTCTGACGAAGAAATTTTTGAAGTTCCCTACATCCCAATAGATCCATTTGATGTTGGGCGAACTTATGAAGACGTTGTTAGGGTGAATAGTCAGTCAGGAAAAGGTGGAGTTTCTTACTTATTAAAAACTGAAAATCAGTTTGACCTGCCAAGACGCATGCAAATTGAATTTACAAGATCTATTCAAAAGATCACTGATGCCACAGGGAAAGAGATTACTGCGCAACAGATTTTCAATGAATTTTCCGGTGAATACCTTGACTTAGATTATCCATTTATGCTCCATGGATACGAATCAGCACAAAATGCTGAAGGCCGGGACCGGACATTATTAACTGCAAGAATGACAAACTCCGGCGAGCAAATGATAGTTCAAGGTGAAGGATCTGGTTCCCTTGACGCCTTTGTTCAGGGCTTAAGAACTGCTTTGCCGTATGACCTGCGTGTCCTTGATTACCATGAACACTCAAAGGGAACGGGTGTAGATGCGACTGCCGTAGCATACGTTGAAATGGCTATTGATGGAAAGGAACTATGGGGATGCGGTTTGCACACAGATATAACCCGCGCCTCAATGCGCGCTATTATCAGTGCAATTAATAGGGCTAATAAAGATTAGTAATCCATGGTGAAAGAAGTGGAAGTCTCGCAAGCAAATGTCAATTCGGAACTACCACTAAGTGGTGTGAGAATCTTAGCTGCTGAACAAATGCAGTCCCTTCCTTATGCGACACAATTACTTGCAAGTTTCGGTGCTGAAGTTGTAAAGGTAGAGCATCCTGTAAGAGGTGATCTAGGAAGATCCGGGTTACCAAGCACAACAGGCATTGATGGGGAACCAGTTGGAGCGACTTTCTTAAGAAATAACCTGTATAAAAAAAGTATCGGGTTAGACCTAAAGAGCACTGATGGGCAACATATATTTCGCACGCTGGCGAAGAACTTTGATGTAGTAGCCGAAAACTATAAGCCAGGCACAATGGAGAAGTTTAATCTTGGGTATACAGATCTTCGAAAAACTCGTCCCGAGATCATATATCTGTCGCTTTCCGGCTTTGGCAATTCAATCGAAACCCCGTATAAATCGTGGCCAGCTTTTGCGCCCATTGCCGAAGCTATGTCTGGTATTTATAACTTCAATCGGGATGCTGGTGAACCCTTGAAGGTATCACCAGTAGGTGCGCTAGGTGATACGGGAACGGGTTTATTTGCTGCCATAGGAGTTCTTACAGCCTTGCATAGGCTTGAACGATTTGGTGAAGGGTCCTATATAGATATTTCTATGTTTGATTCAATGATTGCGTTCGCTGATATTGTCCCTAATTATTATTCGATGGGCAAGGATCCTAGAACGCCTAGCTTGCTTATCAACCATGGATTCAAAATTGCTAAAGGAGAAATAATTATTCAAATCGGGCGCGAGCACCAATTTGAAGCATTCGTTAAGCGGATTGGAAAGCCCGAATGGGCACTATCCGACCGCTTCTCTTCCCGAGCCGGATGGGTTGAAAATATACAAGAAATAATTGATCAATTTGCTACATGGGCCGGCGATAGAGAAGTCATTAGTGTATGCGAGGATCTTGCCGCTGCGGGTATTGCCGCTGCCCCAGTCTTTGAAGCTGCCGACGTTATTAATGATCCACATGTGAAAGCAAGGGAGATGCTGCTACCAGTTGAAACGGGTGGAGATTACGATGTCCTCACTGCGGGAAATCCAGTAAGAATTGAGGGTGTAGCTAAAAGAGACCTTACCCCTCCCCCCTCATTAGGTGCTGATACTAAAAGGCTCCTGATGTCAGAACTAGAACTAAGCGAAACTGAGTATCAGAACCTTTTTGAAAAAGGCGTCGTGGGCTAAATTATCCGCTTTGCTCTCGCAGATTTTGAATTACTTCGTCAGATAGCGGTTCTCTCCCTAAACCTATATTGCCTTTAGGCCAGTTTGCTGGTGGCAGCGTTAAGGGAGAATCTTTACTTTGCCCAAACCATAGATGATGGCGACGATGCTTAAATTTCCAATTTTCTTTATTTAAATTCTGGTGTTTGGATAGCTCGTATTGATCTGTGTATTTGATTATTTGTTCGTAATAACCTTCTGTTTTGTTCTGGGCGTAGCACCTAGCCCACACTTCACCATTTGCTTCGCGTTCGTTTAGAAACGTAATCCTATGGTTAGTGGCAAGAATAACTGCGAACTCTAGTTCCCTCATGGTGGCTTCTGCCATTGATCTGAGTGCTTCTTCACCGGTTCCCATTGACCCAAACGCTGCGTCAGGTGTGTAGAGAGCAACTAGTGATTCAATGTCGCGGTTACGGATAGCTTCACAATAGTTAAAGACTAGGTCCCTTATCTCATCTTTGGCTTGCAATTCTTTAACGGCATTTTCATGGTCAAATGTCATAGGATTAGTTTCTCATATCTTTGATAATTGTTCTTGCTTTAGGCAATAAGATGGTTTTTAAGGGGAATTATGGATAATACTTCAAGTGAATGGGAGACAAGACGGGATATCTCGTCGTTTATTTTGTCAGAGTCGGAAATCGATTCAATTATCAATCGTGCTTCACATGCTGTTGTTTCGTGGGTTACGAAATCTAACCAACCGGTGACAGCAGTTATGCTCTTTGCTGTTGTTGATGGGCTTATTACGGTTACATCAACTACCAATAGAGCTAAATACCATGCTTGGAGACGCAATCCTTCTAGTTCATTTTGTATCTGGGATCCTGAAAATATTGGAAAACAAATAACGTTGCGCGGAAATATGAAAATTACTCAGGACGATGATTTATTGCGAGAATATACTAAATATTTTTTAACCCGGGCAATGGGCGGTAGAGAGCCGAGCAAAGAGAGGTTGGAGAAGGAATTGTCAACTTTCTTGGCTCCGGACAGATACATGATGCAATTATTGGTCGATAAGACGCTAAGCCACGACCTAGATTCACTACTGCAGAGAGAACGAGAGTTACGTCATAGGGATAAACAGTCGTAATGGTGCCCGTTGACGAGATACTCGAATTGAAAGGATTAAAATTTCCAGGAGGGTCCATGAAGGTTGAGCATTGGGAAAACTGGTTATTGACTGACTGTACTGGCTCCGCACAATTGCCGTCTAACATAGTTCACCCCATTGCTTTGTTTCACATTCCGATTCAGGGGGTGGGCACTTCTATCGCTGAACTCTTTGCTCTTGGTCAAGTGGAAGGGGCTGGCTCAGTAGGGTTGGAAGGGTACGATTGGGAGTACTTCTCTCCTCTACATGAAGATGTGGAGTATCGCTTTGAAGGTCAAGTTATTGAAGTGGAACGACTCCAAACCAAATCCGGAGGAGTTTTTGATCGCTTTGTGTTCACAATCGAGTTGACCACTACTGAGGGAGATCCTGTAGCAAAAGTTACGAATAGTTGGCGATTTTGGAGAACAAGATGAGTGACATATATGACTATCTTGGCTACGAAATACCGTCGTTAATTGTCGAACAGGTAGACCCTAATAAAATGAAAACAATGGCCGCTATCCTTCGGGATCCTTATCCTGTGCATTGGGATAAAGACGCAAACGAGACTCTTGGGCTAAAGGGCCGTGTGATAAATCAGGGCCCTCTTAATCTCTCATACATCGCAAATATGCTGATGGCTTGGCAAGGACCAGCCTGCATCAAAAGATTGCAAGCACGTTTTTTAAAGCCAGTCCTTGATGGAGATACGGTTATCGCTGGAGGGAAGATTACTGAAATTATTGATTCAGAGGAGTCTAGAGTTCGTGCGAAAGTCTGGTTAAGCCGTGATAATGAAATTGTTCTTGAGGGTGAGGCTGAGGTACTGGTAAAAGTTTAAACATTCATTAGTTCCAAAGCATCCCTTGTGTGAACAAGCGCTGGGCAAAGGCATGCGAAAATTGTTAATCCTGATTCTGTGCTGACTTTATATTCGTGTTTTACTATTCCCCTCCGGGGATCTGATTCTGATTTTCGTTTCTCGATAAGATGGCTTTCAGCCTTAAAATTTATGTCAGGGTGAAGTGGGTTAGGGAATCTGAAGTTCTCAAATCCCATTCCCGCTATCCAAGCGATATTTCCATTGATCTCAAGGTTTAATTTGTTCCAGACCGCGAAGGTGTAGGCACCTGATGCGATTATTCCGCCAAATGGTGACTCCTTAGCTCCAGTAGGATCTACGTGAAAATATTGATTGTCATATTCAAGAGCAAAATTAATGAGTTCCCTTTGGGAAACGGAATACCACCTCGATTGAAATTTTTCCCCCACACTCAAGTCCTCAAAGGATCTGAGTGACGTGGCGCTACTTTCCATGTCAATGCTCCTTTGAGAAGAGAATCCCCTTTTCGGTTAATTCTTTAATGATTGTCGGACTCTTTCCTAGTAAGCCATTGAGGACCTCAAAGTTGTGTTCCCCTAGAGCAGCTGCAGTGTAATTATCATCTGGAAATGGGTCAGAGCTCTTGAATGGAAATCCCGGAATCTGGACCTCCCCCGCTAGAGGATCAGTCACAGTTCGGACTGTGCCTCGCTCTAGGAAATGAGGATGGGTAAGCGCGTCTTGTGGAGCTAGTGATGGCCCACAAGGTACTCTATGGGATTGAAGTTTCTGAATAGCTTCTTCATCGCTACTAAATGATTGCATCCATGATTCAATGATTTCAGTTAAAGCAGCGCGATTTTCAAGTCGTGCTGGGTTACCGATGAATCGTTCATCTTCCTGTAGTTCAGGCTTCCCCATCGCTTCATACAGATTTTGTATTTGGGCTTCAGCACATAAAATCACTATCCAACCCTTTGGTCCTTTAAAAGAACCTGCTGGCGAAAGCATCTGAAATTCCGTTCCTTGCCGCATTGGCACGTATTCACCATTTGTCATTGATGACGCATGAACTGGCATATCGTGCATGTGAAATAAAGCATCTACCATTGAGATATCTAAATGTGTTCCTCTCCCGGTGCGTTCGCGATGAAACAATGCATGGCCTATAGCTGCGAAAGCATGAACCCCAGCATTGGTATCTCCCATTCCTATGCCAACGAACATTGGAGGCCTATCTGCTTCTCCTGTCATATGCATTATGCCTGCATAGCCCTGAGCTATTAAATCAAAACAAGGCAAGCTTGAAAGGGGTCCTGTCTGGCCGAAACCTGAAACTGATGCCATTATTATCGCCGGATTTCGTTGAGATAGTTGCTGATAACCTAGCCCTTTTCTGTCTAACACTCCCGGACTGAAATTCTCTACGACGATATCAACATGTTCCGATAACTCAAGAACGATTTCTTTCCCTACCTCTGTATTGATGTCTAGGCATACACTCTTTTTCCCACGGTTTTGTTGGATATGAGTACCAGCTCGCTTATTTATTCTTGGCCGATTAGACCGATTAGGGTCTCCATAGGGTGGATGTTCAACCTTAATAACATTCGCACCGAGTTCGGTAAGTAAACGTGTGCAAGCTGGACCTGCGAGGTATCTAGTCAAGTCAAGAACACTTACTCCTTGAAGCCATGCATTAGAAGTATCCATGAAATTCCCCTCTTATTTTAAATCTATCATGCATATTTTGCGCCACCATCAACAGGAATGATTGCTCCATTTATTTGAAAAGCAAGGTCGCTAACCAAAAAAGCAGCAATATCACCAATACTCTGTGGCGTTGATAGGCGTCCAGTTAAATTTGGCATGAACTCTGTGGCAGCCCAACTTTCGATTTCAGACCAATCAGCATTAATTCCTTTTCTTTCAGCTTTCTTCTTTAACATTTCCTTAACTTCCTGAGTAGCTATCATGCCAGGGTTCAGCATGTTAACCGTGACCCCCGTTTGTTTAAGTTCACGAGCAAGGCTTTTAACTATTGGTGCCAAGGCAGCTTTTGATCCATAGTAACCAGGCGAATGAGTGCCTGGATTCTCAGTCCCAATAGTTCCCATAAACAATATGCGGCCCCATCCCCTCTCAGACATGCCCGCAATGACTACTTGACAAAGTTTGACGGCCATCAAAACATTGTGTTCCCATTCATCTTTCCAGAATTCTGCTGATTCCCAAGATGAGCCTTTTGGCGTTCCGTAGTTGTTGATAAGAATATCTATGGGTGGCAAAAGTGATTCAATCTCATCATTATCGAGAGCTAAAAAGTCAGCTTCTAAGCGGGTTACTCTAATTTCTTTTTCTGCGAGCTCCTCAAAGACAGCTTCGGTTTCATCTTCGATAAAGCCATGCACGATTACATGGGCTCCCTCAGCACCTAGCGTCTCGGCAATGCCAGCACCGGTACCTCGATAACTTCCGGTTACCAGAGCAACTTTACCATCAAGGTTGAGATTCATCTTGGGCGCGGTTCTCTGGGGAGACCTAAAACTCTTTCACCGAGTATGTTTCGCATGACGTCCGATGTTCCACCCTGAATGGTATATGCAGGAGCATATGCAACACCCATTTGAAGTTGATCTCCCGCGACTGCAGAGACTCCCAATATTGATGCTGCGAAGTTAGCCACGCGTTGTTCATGTTCCGTGCAGAAACATTTTGTCGCAGCGCTAAAACCTGCTGGTGCTTGACCTAAAGCACCCTTGTAAACCAAAATTCTTCCTATTCGATATCCGGTCTCTAGAGATGCAATCTTTTGACGAACAAGGGGATCTTGTTTATTTGCTGCTTCACAAGCTCTTTCGAATAGCAACCAATTAGACATTAGCCGGTCAATACCTCCACGCTCATGTTCCAGTTGGGACATCGTTTGTGAGAAAGCATTATTTTCTTCCCCAATCAAGTTATCAACTGAGACTCGTACGTCAGTAAAAAAGATTTCACAAAAGTGCCGATTTCCTACCGCATCAACAATTGGCCGCACCTCGATTCCATCTAAATCCATAGGAACGACAATTTCGCTTAGCCCTTTGTGCGGTGGCCCATCATTAAGAGTTCGAACTATTAGGTAGCAGTAATCTGATATTGCAGCGATGCTTGTCCAGATCTTTTGACCATTGATGATGAAGGAGTCCCCATCTCTTTTGGCAAAAGTTTGGAGTGAAGCTAAATCTGAGCCGGAATTGGGTTCGCTCATACCAATACACCATGTACTTTCACCTTCAAGCATCGCAGGCAAGAATCTCTCCTTCTGGTCTTGGGTTCCGTACGAATAGATTGCCGGACCCATCTGTCGATCAGCGATCCAGCTTGCTGAAATTGGCGCACCAGCTTTCATCATCTCTTCGGCAACAATTATTCTCTCAATTCCTGGCCTGCCCCCACCGCCATGTTCTTTTGGCCACGTCATGCCAATCCAACCTTCGCTAGCTAGAACCTTGGAAAATTCCTTTGAATAGCCATTGATCCACGAATCATCAAAACGCCCAAATTCAATTGCACCTTTTGTTGCGACCGAGTTCGCATGCTCACGTAGGTCCTCGAGATCTGGCGGAAACGAAAAATCGAAGGACATTAGCTACCAACTCCGTAGACGCTTTGAGCCGTCACCCAGAAAAGATCATTCTTTTCACTTACCGTAAAGGGTTGAGTTATCTTTTGAAATGTGTTCCAAATAACAGAGTATGGAAGTGTCTGTCTATCTACCGGATAGTTTGACTCAAACATGCATCTCTCCGTTCCGAATGTTTCGATACACCACAATATCCGCTCATTCCACACAGTTACCACTTCATCAGATGATGGTGGAAATGCTCTAGACACCCAGTTGGTTCCGAAATAATTTTCCATACCTATTCCACCTATTTTGAGATATACGTTTTCTACCTTTGCAAGTTTACGCAACTCCGATTTCCAAATGGCATGCATTTCAGTTTGTTTCTTTTGCCATCTTCCTAATTTTAAAGGCGCACCCATGTGATTGATGACAATTGGAGTGTTTGGAACTTTTTTAGCTAAGTTGTGAAGCTCATGTAGTTGATCGAAATACATCCAAGCATCAAAGCTGAGATTTCGGCTCCCAAGATAACGAACCCCGTCAATAAATGCCTTCTCACCCATTAATCCCTCTACCGGTTTGCTGTGCGAAACGGGAATTTTAGGATCGCTACTCCAAGCAGTAGCATGCCTAATACCTTTCAACATGTTCCCACTGACTTCTTGATGGGCATCAAGTAAATTATCAACTTTCTCGCCTAGCGAAAGGTCAATAAACGCAATGATCCCAGAAATATCGCCCCCTTTGAGTTCTTTAGATCTAACCGATTCCTCAACGACAAATTCAGTTTCTCCGATGGAACGACGTTCCTCTTTCTCCTCTTTCCGGTAATTAGCTAAACATTCTACAAATACTGTGTCTGAGACTGCGTGACCTCTTGCTGTATCTTGACTGAGTTCTTCTGCGCGGTATCTGCTACCGCCACGCTCCCATAAGTGATGATGAGGGTCTATGATTCTCTGCGTGGAGTCAACAGGTGCCTCTTGGCCATTGTTGATCCATTCCAGTCGATCAACATCCATATTTGTTCAATCCAGAAAGCATTAATGTACCGTACCCCAAGTTCACTAATCGATGTCAACAGCAATGGGATTGCGTAACCCACTTAAGGTCAATAAAGTGAGCAAATGAGTGGTTTTATTGATGTGCATGGGCACGTTGTCTTAGAGGAAAGCATGGGCGCAGCTGGAGCGGCATGCGGACCTGAGCTTGGCTATTACCCCGATGGAACTACATTCTTTAGGGTCGGTGACTGGCGATTGGACGGAGTTCCCTATAGGGAATCTCTTTTCATGCAAGCGAAATTAAGACTTGAAGCGATGGACGAAAATGGGATTTCTTTACAAGCCTTATCACCTAATCCGTTAACGTATCTTCATTGGATAGATGAGAATGATGCTTCCAACTACTGCAGAACTCACAATGAGGCTATGGCTTCACTTGTATCTGAGCATAAAGATCGTTTTCTGGGATTCGCTGCTTTACCGATGCAAAATATTGGCATGGCGATTCAGGAACTGGAATATTCCGTTAAGGAATTAAATTTGCTTGGTGGATACATCGGGACTGATTTCGGCACTGATTTCGATGACCCTAAAATGGATGACTTCTATGCCGCGTGCTGTGAATTTAACGTCCCCCTATTTCTTCATCCCGCTCCTTCGGGCCTTGATGGACCACTTCGGGACCCTAGAATGAGAAAATATGACTTGGACCTAGTTATCGAATTCTCCTACGAAGAGTTAGTAGCAACATCAATGATCATTTTTGGTGGCGTGACTAAGCGTTTCCCCAATTTGGATATTTGCATATCACATGGCGGGGGCTCAACAATGCTTCACCGGAGCAAGCTTCGGCTTCTTGCTGAGCGGCGTCCTTCCTCTCCCGAGTGGATACGTGAACCAGGAGAATTTGATAGGGAGTTAGATCGCCTATGGTTTGATTGCCATGTGTCAGGTCAAGAGGAATTTAATTTTGCTATCTCCCAATTAAATACAGATCGACTAGTCTTTGGGACAAACTTTGGCGGATGGGACTCGGGTGCTGCGCACTACCCTGCAGAGAT
>MDTD01034968.1_pt1 | contig 16241 bp, 14 predicted proteins | sample 811221 | NCBI WGS metagenome assembly MDTD01 (sample SAMN05326646, study PRJNA326480) | marine metagenome | isolation source: seawater | place: Pacific Ocean: South West | collected 2011 | reverse complement strand
ATTATAAACTTTGGATATTTACTATTTATTTGTCCGATTATCACGTTCAATGCACTTGATATTTTGAGTATTTCTTTTAAATCATTTGCGCTATGCTCTGCCCCTGAACCACTCTTGTAAACCGCATTATCAAGCCCAGATTCAAGCAGATACTCTTCAAGCTCTTTATCTACTTTTATATATCGCTCAGATCTATTTTTGCTAACCTTGTACAGAGGGGGTTGTGCTATATATAAATAGCCACCATCGATTAGCGGCCGCATCCATCTATAGAAGAAGGTTAGCAGTAGCGTTCTAATATGTGCACCGTCCACATCCGCATCTGTCATGATTATAATTTTATGATATTTCAGCTTCTCGATATCAAACTCATCTTTTCCGATGCCTGTGCCTAATGCAGTTATGAGGGTTCCGATCTCATTCGATGAAAGCATCCTATCAAATCTGGCTCTTTCGACATTCAATATCTTACCTCGAAGTGGTAGAACAGCTTGGCAGTCTCTATCCCTTCCTTGTTTTGCTGAACCACCCGCTGAGTCCCCCTCAACGATAAATAGCTCAGACTTTCCTGGATCTCTCTCGATGCAATCTGCAAGTTTACCGGGCAAGCTTGATATATCCAAGGCCCCTTTTCTTCTTGTTAGCTCACGTGCTTTCCTCGCCGCTTCCCTAGCAACTGCCGCCTCAAAGATTTTAGAAATTACACTTTTAGCCTCATTCGGGTGTTCTTCAAACCAGCTACCAAGGGCATCATTAACACAACTTTCAACGATTGGACGAATTTCTGATGAAACAAGTTTATCCTTTGTTTGACTGGAAAATTTTGGGTCTGGAAGTTTTACAGATAAAACACAAGTCATTCCTTCTCTTGCATCCTCTCCTGTTATCTGAATTTTATCCTTTTTTTGAATATTTGCCTGCCCAGCATAATTATTTATGGTACGGGTCAATCCTGCACGAAAACCTGCTAGATGTGTCCCCCCATCTCTTTGGGGAATGTTGTTTGTGAAACACAATATATTTTCGTGGTAACTATCATTCCAGCACATGGAAATCTCAACTGAAAGACCTTCTTTTTCCAGCTTGAGATTTATTGGATTATCAATCAATAATTGTTTGGATTTATCTAAATACTTTACGAACTCTTCCAAGCCGCCGGTATAATTCATGGTAACAGACTTATTATCAATACCTCTATTATCAGATAAGTTTATCTCTACCCCTGAATTCAAAAAAGCTAACTCCCGCAGCCTATGTTCTAGAGTCTGAAAATTAAACTTGATATTTGTAAAAACCTTATCTGAAGGATGAAATGTGATTTCAGTTCCAGTAACCTGCTCATCACAGGGTCCAACTTCCCTCAGCCCGTCTTTTGGGACACCATCCAAAAAAGACATTTCGTGGATGGTCTTATTTCGGTATATTTTTAGATCTAATTGCGAAGATAGGGCATTAACGACTGAGACACCTACACCATGCAATCCTCCTGAAACTTTGTAGGAGTTTTGATCGAACTTTCCGCCTGCATGGAGTTGTGTCATAATAACCTCTGCCGCCGATATCCCCTCTCCTTCGTGTGTATCGGTAGGGATACCTCTGCCATTGTCTTTCACTGTCACCGAACCGTCAGGATTTAAAATGACATCAACTTTATCACAGTAACCTGCCAAGGCTTCATCTATTGAGTTATCAACTACCTCATAAACCATATGATGTAAACCGGATCCATCATCAGTATCACCAATATACATACCGGGTCTTTTTCGAACGGCATCTAAGCCTTTAAGGACTTTTATCGATCCCGCATCATAATCTTTTTGTTGCTCGAGATTTATATCGCTCATGTGTGATTTTGCACGCGTTTTTTAATATTCTTATTAGATAAAAAAAAACACGATTCTGCAAGTTTTTAATCGGTTAGAGGACTCTCTGAGCAAGTTTTCCATTACTAATGTTAAAAATGTCCGTTTTATCACTTATATAATCAAACAAATGCTCTGATGTACCAGTTAACCAGGTCTGCGAACCAATCTCTCCGATCTGTTCGAATAAGTTTGAAACACGCTCATCATCCATATGTGCAGTGATCTCATCAAGTAAAAGTATTGGTGATACGTCATTATTTATTTCTTGATATACTCTTGCTTCAGCCAATATCAAAGATACTAAGAGATTCTTCTGTTCACCCGTTGAGCAGTTCTCCGCGTACATATCATTCTTCTTATAATAAAGTGTGAAATCTGTTCTGTGAGGGCCAACGTTTGTTCTGTATGTTTCTCTGTCTCTTGCACGAGATTGATAAAATAGTTTTTGAAGTTGCTCTTCTATCTCTATAATTGAAGATCTTGTGTTTGTGTCACCAAGCTGCTCACGCATAATAATCTTTGCTGATGGGAATAAATTATTTTTGACCTCGGAGTCCATAATTTTATTCAGTCGATTTGTCGCAATTTGTCGAGATATTATTATATTTGCGGCGATTTTAGATATCTGTTTCTCAATTTTATCAAGCCAAATTTTTTTGTCATCTATGCCCATGAGAACTCTATTTCTTTGCATTATGAGGCGGTCATAATCTTTAATGTTTTGGTCGTGGCTTGGCTCAATCAAATAGACCAGCTTATCAAAAAATTTTCTCCTTTCCGTTCTTTGTCCAATAAAAAGTCTATCCATTTGGGGCGTCAGCCAAATAATCCCAATGTAATCACTGAATTGCCGCGGGCTTTTTAAAAATTCCCCATCAATGCGACACTGCCTCGCCCTTCCCTCCATTATTTGTGAACTGCTGATGCCTGTGCCCAATTTTGTTATTCCATTGGCAGTTTTTATCTCCATAAATATTGACCAACCACCTTTGCCCTTTACATTTGACTGCTCTGATAATTGGGAACTTCTTAATCCTTTTCCCGGAGAAAACATTGAAGCAGCCTCGATGATATTTGTTTTTCCTGACCCATTTCTTCCAACGAGAGCAACAAACTTCTTATCTGTTACTATTGACGTAAAACTGTGATTTCGAAAGTCAGTCAGACTCAACTTGGAAATATCAACATAATTTGTAGCTGTTTTTTTTGCTTTATTCATAAAATATTTTATTGTGCAGATTTAGTAACTTACTTACTTGACTTACTGACACCAACTCTTGCAGGTCTTAGTATCCTGTCGCTAATGCGATATCCTGGTTCAACTAGATGAACAATTATTCCAGTTTCTTTTTCAGTATCAGGAACTTCGAACATTGCTTCATGTAAGGCGGGGTCAAATTTCTCACCGGTAGGGTCGAACCTTTCAATTCCATTTCTTTCGAGTATTTGAGTGAGTGACCTCATTGTTAACTGTATCCCCTCGAACAAGGTCTTGGTTGTTTCATTGCTATCGAGGTTGATATCCTTGATACTATCCAAAGCTCTCTCTAAATCATCAGCAACGGTAACAATGTCCCTAGCAAATTTTGTGGTTGAATATTTAATGGCATCTTCTTTCTCTTTGAGACTTCTTTTTCGATAATTTTCCATCTCTGCTGCCATCCTTAAAATGCGATCATTTGCCTCTTCTAGCTCAACAGTTAAATCAGTATCATCTTTAAGCTCATCAATTCGGGAGACACTATCTTCGTTATCTGAACCCGTCACCACTGTTGACTCCTCTTCATGGCTATTATTTTCCTCATGTATTTCTGATTTCTTTTTTTTATCTTTTGTACCTGTCATTATTCACCAATCTTCTATTTTAATTAATTAATAATACCCATTGATAGTATTATATTCAATATCACACATTTAACCTAAAATTTTCTTCATAAGCTCTGCTGTGTAATTTACCATGGGTATTATTTTACCATAGTTCATTCTTGTTGGACCTATCACTCCGAGCACACCAATAACCTGTTTTTTTTCATTTTTATACGGTGTAACTATCATAGAGGAGCCTGATAATGAAAATAATTTATTCTCAGATCCAATAAAAATCCTCACACCCTCAGCTTTTTCTGCCATGCCCAGCAATTCCATAATTTCTTGTTTATTTTCTAAATCTTGAAATAGATGCCTTATCTTTTCAAGATCATCCGTAGCTTCAATATGAGAGATTAACTTCGATGCGCCTTTGACTATTAAGATTTTATCATCTTTGTTGTAATTTGAATTACTCCATGTTGCGAGACCTTGTGTTAATAAATCTGCAGTTTCCTTATCAAGTTCATTTTTCTTATATGTAAGGTCTGATTTTATTCTTTTAATAGCCTCATTCAATGTATACCCCCTCATGTGATGATTTAAGTAATTGCTTGCAGATGCTAGGCTTGATGCTGTAAGACCCTCTGAATTATGTATTATCCTATTTTCAACCTTGCCGTCTTCATCGACAAGAATAACAAGGATTCTTGTTTTATCCAAGGATACAAATTCTATATGCTTAACATATTTTACGTCTTTATTCACCGAAACAACCCCAGTGCAATTTGTTAAACCTGATAACATTTCACTGGCCTTGCTTAGAGCATCCTCTAATGTCATATTATTTGTCATCGCCTGCTCTTTCATCGCTGCTTGATCTGTGTCTGTGAGATTACCAATCTCCAGCATTGCATCGACAAATAATCTAAGGCCACCTTCTGTTGGTATCCTGCCCGAACTTTTATGGGGCGAATATATGAGTCCAAGGGATTCTAGATCATGCATCACATTTCTAATAGAGGCGGCGGACAGGTTTATCCTATTCATTTGTGATATAGTTCTCGATCCAATTGGCGAACCCTTAGCCAAATATTCTTCAACAATGCTCCTGAAAATTTCCCGTGACCTATCGTCGAGTTGGAATAGATTAGAATTTTTGCTAGTCATTTTTCTTGTTATTCGTTTTATGTTTTAATTCTTTATTTTTATACCTTATATTAATAAAAAAAATAACTTAAAATCAAGAGACATAAATGAGAGCAAATAAAAGGGAAAAAACTTCAATTCGCCCCATAAAAATAACACCAAGTATAATAGACAACGCTGATGGATCTTGCATGATTGAAATCGGTAAGACGCGAGTTATCTGTACGGCCTCAATTGATAATAGAGTCCCTTTTTGGTTAAAAAATTCGGGTAAGGGTTGGGTCACAGCCGAATATGGTATGTTACCAAGATCAACAAACCAGAGAATGTCAAGGGAGGCAAAGACTGGGAAACAAACAGGGCGCACACATGAAATCCAACGACTCATTGGTAGAAGTATCAGGGCTTGTATTGATTTAGAAAAAATTCCTGAAAAACAGATTGTTATTGATTGCGACGTAATTGAAGCGGATGGAGGCACAAGAACCGCATCCATAACAGGCGCTTGGTTAGCGCTAAGATTATGCATAGATAAAATGATGAAGCATGGAATACTCAATAAAAGCCCAATAAAAACTCAAATTGCGGCCATATCCTGTGGTATTTTGAATGGTGAGGTGCTTATTGATCTTGATTATGAAGAAGACTCAGCTGCTGAAGTAGACGCAAATTTTGTGTTCACAAATAATTTTGATTTGATTGAAGTCCAATCGACGGGAGAAGAAAGAACTTTTAAAGTTGAAGATCTGAATAAAATGTTAGATCTGGTAAAAGAAAATTCCCATAAAGTTCTTGAGGCCCAAAAAAAGGCAATTCTGTAAATATGTATGACCTAAGCCAAAATAAACTTCTGATTGCTAGTCATAATGAGGGTAAAATATCTGAATTTCGTGAACTTCTGAAACTCTTAAAAATAGATATATCCTCTTCAAAAGAGTTAAAACTTCCAGAACCCGTGGAAGATGGTCATACCTTTGAAGAGAATGCCCTCATAAAAGCAAAATCTGCATCCACTTTATCCAATTTAATAAGTTTATCTGATGACTCCGGTATTGAAATTGATGCCTTGAACAAACAGCCGGGCATATACTCCGCGAGATGGGCCGGTCCAAATAAAGATTTTAACTTTGCAATGCGTGAGATTACGAGATTGCTGGATGAAAAGAAAGTACCAGTTGCAGAAAGAACAGCCAGATTTGTTTGTGCATTATGTCTTTGCTATCCAAATGGAGAACATCACTTTTTTGTAGGCAAAGTTGAAGGCGTGGTAGTTTGGCCACCACGTGGTAAATATGGTTTTGGTTATGATGCAATATTTGAACCAGATAATATGAATAAAACATTTGGAGAAATAACGTCTAGGGAGAAGCATTCATGGATGCCAAAAAAGGTAGGTCTATCGCATAGGGCAAAAGCTTTTGCAAAATTCGCTAGTTATTTATCACAGAAAAAAAGTTAATGATGTCGGAATTAAGTATTTATATCCATTGGCCCTATTGCACATCAAAATGTCCATATTGTGACTTTAATAGTCATGTTGCAAATAAAAAAATTGATCAAGAGGAATTCCTGAGGCTCGTAATCAAAGAAATAGACTATCATAGAGATTACATAAATGATAAAAAAATAACATCTATTTTTTTTGGTGGTGGAACGCCATCTTTAATGGAACCTGACATTGTAGAGAGAATTCTTGCCAATCTATCCAATCATTGCAATATTGAGATAGGCACAGAAATAACGATGGAAGCAAACCCAACAAGTGTAGAGTCAAGAAAATTCAGCGATTACTCAAATATTGGTATAAATAGAATATCGATCGGTGTTCAATCATTAAATAACAATGATTTGAAAAATCTTGGTAGGACTCACACAGCTGAGCTGGCAACCGAGGCTGTTGGTATTGCACAAAAATACTTTAACTCGGTTTCAATAGATTTAATTTACGCTCGACCGGGTCAAAATGAAAACGAATGGAAGAATGAGTTGGAAAAAGCACTTTCTCTTCAAACGCAACACTTGTCACTATATCAGCTAACAATCGAGCCTAATACTTCATATGAAAAGTTACACCAATTGGGGAAAATTAACCTTCCAAATGAGGCACTTTCTAATAAGCTTTACCAAATTACTGAAGAGATTTGTGAAAAATTTTCTCTAAAAAAATATGAAATTTCAAATTTTTCAAAGCAAGGATTCGAATGTAAACATAATTTAAATTATTGGAACTGCGGTGAATGGATTGGTATTGGGCCCGGTGCCCACTCTCGAGTAAAAGAAAAAAATAAACAAAGAAGGTCTCTAATAAATGAATATGATCCAAGTAATTGGAGTGAAAGAATAAGAAATTATGGTCATTCTCAAATTGAAAACACTGTTCTGACCGATGAGCAGAACCAAGACGAATATATTGTAATGTCGATGCGCACAAGGGATGGCTTAAATATTAATAGATACGAAAAGTTAGGTGGTAAATTAAATAGGGATAACATTAATTTACTTGTATCCAGAGGGTATTTAAGCATTGATAAAGCAGAGGAAAACCTAATAGTTACAAGAAAAGGATCACTTGTTTGCGATAGTATAATATCAAGCTTAGCAGGCTGATAATTAGGGAAAAAAATGGAAATTACTCCAGGATTATATATTGTTGCCACACCCATTGGAAACCTTGAAGATATATCTCATCGTGCTGTACGAATATTAAATTCTGTTGATATGATTTATTGCGAGGATACGCGCGTATCAAAGAAACTTCTCAACCATTATAAAATCAAAAAGCAGCTATTCGTATACAATGATTTTAGTAGTGAAATATCACGTAGTGAAATTTTAGATAAACTGATGGATAATAAGGCAATAGCATTAATTTCTGACGCAGGGACGCCATTAATTTCAGATCCAGGATATAAATTAGTTAGATTATGTAGGCAAAAAAAAATACCAATATTCACAATACCGGGACCTTCAGCTTTGACATCATCCGTCGTCTTATCGGGATTGCCAACAGATAAAATCTATTTTTTGGGATTTCTACCGAGTACGATTTCAAAAAGAAAGCAAGAGCTACAAAAAATTAAAAATCTGGATGCAACAGTCGTCATTTTTGAGAATGCAAAAAAAATCCACAAAACTTTGGAAGAAATTCAAAATTCTTTTGGCGATATAGAAATTGTAATAATTCGGGAAATGACAAAGATATTTGAAGAAACTATTACAGATAAAATTAGTGATGTCATCGATGAAATAAATGAAAAACCAATAAAAGGAGAGACGGTAATACTTTTTAGTACTTCAAAAATAATTGCCAAAAATCTTGATTTTACAGAAGTCGAAAATGATATAAAAAAACTAATAAATGATTTGCCTGTAAAACAAATTACAAATATCATTCAAATGAAATATAACCTTCCAAAAAAGATGGTATATGATCTATGTCTCAAATCAAAAGAAACCGAATAGTACTTTTGATTTTTTTATAATAATAAGCATTTAAAAATACAATATGAAAATCATAGTACAAATGGACCCTATAGAGAGACTAAACCTTGCAGGTGATAGTACTTTCGCTCTTCTTTTAGAAGCACAAGATAGAGGTTATGATATAGATATATATACCCCAAATATGCTGACTTTAAGTGATGGATTGTTATCTGCCGAAGCCCAGCAGATAAAGGTTCACTTATACCCTGATAGAATAGAGAAATTAAATGAGCCAAAATCTGTGATGTTAGATGAATATGATATTATAATGATGAGGCAAGATCCTCCATTTGATATGAGCTACATTACTGCGACCCATCTTTTAGAAACAATCCAACACAAGACACTCATTATAAATAATCCATTTTATGTTCGAAACTGTCCAGAAAAAATTTTTGTAAATAAATATACAGATTTTATGCCATCTACACTAATTACCCGAAATGTAAGTGAGATAATAAAATTCCGAAACAAGCACGATAAAATAATAATCAAACCACTATATGGTAACGGTGGAGCTAATGTCTTTTATTCTGATAGAGCTGATAAAAACTTTGGATCAATAATTGAAAACTTTTTGGAATTAAGCCGCGAACCTTTTATAGTCCAGCAGTTCATTCCAAAAGTCAATGAAGGTGATAAGAGAATAATTCTCATTGATGGGGAAATTGCAGGTGCAATAAATAGACTGCCTCAAGAAGGCGAGATTAGATCCAATATGCATGTTGGGGGGATAGCTGCCAAAACTCAGATAACAAAAGAAGATACTAAAATCTGTAATGCTATCTCAAAAGACTTAAAGAATTTCGGTTTATTTTTTGTAGGAATAGACATAATTGGTAATTTAATAACTGAGATCAATGTAACCTCACCAACCGGCATAAGAGAGATACTTCAATTGAGTGGAGTTAATGTTGCAGAAACATTTTGGGATCAGGCTGAAAAAAAAATAAATAAATAATCAAGACAATAAAATTTTGTATGCACTCACATGGCGAAAATAACCCAAAAAATAAAAGAAACGAACTCACATAAATATAAAAATAAAATTCTTAGCCTGCGCAAAAGAGTAACCAAGGGGCCAAAAAATATAGATTTGGACGCAAGATTAGCAAAAACAAAAAATGAGATTAAAGCTGCTCAACAATTGAGATTTAAAGTATTCTATAAGGAATTATCTGCGCACCCAAACATACTAACAAGATTTACCCGTAGGGATAGAGACACATACGATAAAATTTGCCAACACATGCTTGTTATTGATAAATCAAACAAAAAGAGAGGCATATTATTAATAGGAAAAAAGAAAGAGAATGTGGTTGGAACTTATAGGCTCCTTCCTCAGCGAGACGCAGAGTCTAACAAGGGATTTTACAGTCAAGATGAGTATGATATAACACCACTCATAGAAAGACATCAAGAAAGAAAATTTCTTGAGCTTGGGCGTTCATGCGTGCTGAGTTCATATCGTAAAAAATCTACGATCGAGCTACTTTGGCAAGGTGTTTGGAAGTATATATTAGACAATAATTTTGATGTAATGATTGGGTGTGCTAGCTTTCAAGCAACAAAACCTAAACAAATTGATATGGCGTTAAGCTTCCTTTATCACAATGCATTAGCACCAGAGGAGTGGCGAGTTAAGGCAAAAAAAAATAGATATATTGATATGAACATGATGAAAAAAGAAGAGGTTGATAATAAAGAAGCACTAAAAACAATGCCCCCATTGATAAAGGGATATCTGAGATTGGGGGCTTATGTTGGCGATGGGGCAGTAATTGATAAGCAGTTCGGTACAATCGATGTTTTTATTGTAATGCCCCGGGAGAAGATCGAGAAAAGATTCGTAGATAAATTCACTATATGAGAACATTAAGTAAATTGTATTACATGAAATTAGATAATGATCACATATATCAAATTATGGTGATTATCGATCCTAACATTACAATATTATCGGCATATACATATGCGTTCAAAAAAGTATAAGTAATCAAATATGGATAAGGATATAGACATATTAATAAATCCGAAGTCTCTTACTTTGTCCGTGGATAAGATTTTATGTGAGAGTACAGACAATATCCCAAAAATCCGTGAAAATTTAATTTCCGAATTATCTGATACAATATTAGCTGCTAGAAAAAAAGCTGAAATCTTATTAAAGAAGCATGGGAATGGTATACGCACTGCACGAAGTATATCAGAATTCCAAGATATGCTTATGAAAACAATCTATGAATTTATAGTGAAAAGAATATATTTACCGGAGGACAAAAAAAATATCAATAAAATATGCCTCGTCGCTGTTGGGGGCTATGGACGCGGAACACTCGCACCTTTTTCAGATATTGATTTGCTGTTCTTGCACTCAAATAAACTTAATGATTGGACAGAGTCAGTTATCGAATACATGCTCTATATTCTTTGGGATTTGGGCTTTAAAGTTGGTCACGCAACAAGAAACTTAGACCAATGCCTTGAACTCTCAAAGTCTGACTTCACCATTAGAACATCAATTTTAGAAGCAAGATATATACATGGATATCGCAATTTGTATGAAGAACTGAACAATAGGTTTAACACCGAAATCGTCGCCAAGACTGCAGATGAATTTATAGAAATGAAACTAGAGGAAAGAGATAAAAGACATACTACATATGGTTCATCACGCTTCCTTGTTGAGCCAAATGTCAAAGAAAGCAAGGGTGGTCTCAGAGACCTGCACACACTATTCTGGATTGGTAAGTATCTCTTTAGAACCAAGGCTTTGAAGGATTTGACTAAAAATGATCAATTCCTTACCTCATCAGAATTAAATAGCTTCAGAAAAGCAGAAGATTTTCTCTGGGTTGTACGATGTCACCTTCATTTTATCTCGAATAGAGATAACGAAGTTCTGACTTTTGACAAACAACTCGAGCTTGCATCACGTTTGGGATATGCAAAGAGACCTGGTCAAAAAGATGTTGAGCGGTTCATGAAACATTATTTTATGACCGCAAAGGAAGTTGGAAACTTAACAAGAATAGTTTGTGCTTCCCTTGAGGAACGATCCATAAAAAAAGAACCAGCTGTCTATGAAGTTTTAGATAGTCTTCTCTCTTTTCGAAAAAAGGATAATCAAAAAAAGAATTTTTACGTTAAGAGGGGCAGGCTATACAAAAAAGATAATTTTAGCTTCAATAAAAATAAATTAGATCTCATAAGACTGTTCATCATAGCCGACCATGACAATGTATTACTCAGCCCAGAAATAATTCAATCTATCAATCGGTCACTCAAGATTATTGATAATGATTTACGAAATAGCAAAACTGCAAATAAAATTTTTTTAGGTCTATTTTCTAACTCGAGAGAGCCAGAGTCAATACTAAGAAATATGAATGATGCTGGAGTTCTTGGAAAATTTTTACCTGATTTTGCAAAAGTTGAGGGAATGTCCCTTTTTAATCTCTATCATAACTACACTGTGGATGAACACCTTTTAAAAACGGTCGGGTTTATGAGCAAGATAATAAACAATAGCCTGAGTCAACCACATCCGTTTACTTCGAGTTTTAACAATAAACTTGATAATAAGAGAGTTCTCCTTATCTCTGCTTTTCTTCATGATATTGGCAAGGGTAGGAAGCAAGATCATAGCATTCTCGGATCGCAAATAACAGAAAAACTATGCAGCAGAATTGGAATGAGCAAATCTGAAGTTTCCCAAACAGCATGGCTCGTAAAAAATCATTTGGTTATGAGTGATATAGCTCAAAAAAGAGATTTATATGACCCCAAAACAATAGTAGATTTCTCCAATATCGTGAAAAACCAGAAAAATTTAGATTACCTCTTAGCACTCACTGTCGCAGATATAATGTCAGTTGGTCCAGGTATTTGGAATGCTTGGAAGAGCGGTCTCCTTGGGACACTATATGATGAGACATCGAGTTACTTGAGTGGAGATAAAAATAAATCAATTGAAAATGAGAATAACTGCATCAAAGCTCAAAATAAATTTAAAGAGATACTATCTGATTGGCCAAAACTACTCATTAATTCATATGTTCATAGATTTAGTAACAACTATTGGCTAACAACGTCTGCTGAACAACAAATCGAACATGCAAGTATTTTAAAAGATAAAGATTCAAAAAATATCTCTCTTGAGATTTATAGTAAGAAGAATACCAAAAATAATACTACAACTATCACTTTGATCGGGCCTGATTATCCTAATTTATTAGAAACTGTTGCTGGAGCATGCTCATTGTATGATGCGAACATAATTGATGCCCAAATAGAAACTACAATTGATGGAATAGCTATAGACACTGTATCTGTCAGACGTGATTTCAATGATCAAGATGAGGATAGACGAATAAATAAAATTTCAGATTGCATAAAAAAAAGCCTAAGTGGCCAGTTATCACTTGATAGAGAGATATCAAAGAAAAGTACAAACATTCGCTATGAAAAAACTTTTGAAGTCAAAAATAAAGTTAATATAACAAATGAATTTTCAAATAATTCAACTGTTATTGAAATTGAAGGCAGGGACAGACCGGGATTACTATATAAAATTGCCAATGTATTAAAAGAAACAAACATTAATATTAAATCGGCACATATCGTTACTTTTGGCGAAAAAGCAAACGATATCTTTTATATAACGAACCTTTTTGGAGATAAAATATCTTCTCCTGAAAAACTCTTATTAATGAAAAGTATGTTGTTATCTTCAATGGAAGAAAATAAGTAACCTAGTTTATGAATATAATTAAACCATTATTCCGAGTTTCTGGTATGACGCTTATAAGCAGATTACTTGGATTTATTAGGGATATTCTGATTGCAGCAACCTTTGGAGCAGGAAGTATTGCTGATGCTTTTTTTATTGCTCTAAAGTTTCCTAATATTTTTAGAAGAATTATGGCGGAAGGTGCTCTAAATATGTCCTTCATTCCAATGTTTTCAAAAAAACTACCTGATAAAAAAGAAGCAAACGTTTTTTTTAGAGAGATTTTTAACTTCCTATTCTGGTCCTTACTGATACTTGTCAGCATATTTGAGATACTTATGCCTGTTGTTGTATACTTACTGGCACCTGGATTTTTACAAGATCCAAAAAAGATAGATTTAGTTATTAATTTAGCTCGTATTTCCTTCCCTTACCTTTTTTTCATATCTCTTGTGACGCTCCTGTGTGGGGTCTTGAATTCATTAGGAAAATATCTCCTTGCGGCATCAATGCCAATATTTGTCAATATTTCGATGATAATTGCTTTGTTTTACGTGCAAATAATAGAAGTACAAAATACCGGTAATGCAGCTCAATTGTTGATGTTAAGTTTTTTAATCTCAGGTATTATACAATTAATTCTTTGTATTTATGGATGTAAAAAACATGGCTTCTTACCGAGAATAAAGCTACCAAAAATTTCTGATAATATAAATAAATTTATTATCTTAAGCCTCCCTGCAATTGGGGCTGGCGGCATAATTCAAATAAATATTCTAATTGGAAGTATTATCGCTTCATATGAAGAAAAGGCTGTGTCTTATTTGTATTATGCCGATAGGATATATCAGCTTCCACTAGCCATGATTGGTATCTCTATAGGTGTTGTACTACTTCCAGAGCTATCAAGAGAAATTACAAAAAAAAATTCAAAAAATATTCATCTAATTCAAGAAAAATCACTTGAGGTATCACTTATTTTTGCTACTCCAGCTACGTTTGGCTTAATTTTTCTATCTCAAGAGATTATAATGGTTTTGTTTGAGCGCGCTTTCTTTACATCAATAGACACAATTGCAACATCTTTCGCATTAGTTATTTTTTCCTTGGGTCTGCCTGCGTTTGTTTGTGTTAAAATTTTTCAAGTAATGTTTTTTGCGAGAGAAGATACAAAGTCCCCGATGATCTTCGCAGGAATAAGTGTGATTGCAAATATAATAATTTCTCTGGCTCTATTCCAATATTTAGGCTATCTAGGAATTGCAATATCCACAACTGTTTCCTCTTGGATAAATCTGTTATTACTATACCGAGAGTGCACTAAAGAAAAATACTTTACCTTGAATAAAAGACTATTAAATCGCATTATAAAAATCATCGTAGCCTCAATAGGTATGGTATTTATTCTTTTTATAATTGAAAAGAGCACACCAATTTTAGAATTTGCAGACGGATCTATTGTCAATTTTTTAATACTTTTGTCTTATGTTACAATGGGTATAATTTTTTATGGAATAATTTGCCATTTACTTAAAATCATGGAATTAAAGTCCTTTTTTAAATTTATGCGATAAAATCATGAGAGTTTTTTCAGGTATACAACCATCAGGTAATCTACATCTAGGTAATTACCTAGGCGCAATTGTAAATTTTGTTGAATTACAAAATAAAAATCAATGTATTTATTGTGTTGTTGACTTACATTCGATTACTGTATGGCAGGATCCTGAGAAGTTAAATAGGAATATCCGTGAAATAACAGCGGGTTTCATAGCCTCAGGTCTTGATCCCAAGAAAAGTATTATCTTTAACCAAAGCAGTGTTCAAGAACACGCTGAGCTGTCTTGGCTTTTAAACTGCGTTGCCAGAGTGGGCTGGTTGAACAGGATGACACAATTTAAGGAAAAAGCTGGGAAAAATAAGGAAAAAATGTCTGTAGGGCTTTACACTTACCCAATATTAATGGCAGCCGATATACTTGCATATAAAGCCACACATGTGCCTGTTGGGGAAGATCAAAAGCAACATATTGAGTTATCACGTGATATTGCACAAAAATTTAATATTGATTTCCGCGATAGAATCCTCAAAATTACTAATAAAGAAGAATTTTTTATATTGCCAGAACCTCAAATCACCGGTCCAGTTACTAGAGTAATGTCATTAAGAGATGGTAAGAAAAAAATGTCTAGTTCAGAGTTATCTGACATGACAAGGATTAATTTACTAGACACTGCAGATCAAATTTCCAGTAAAATAAAGAAAGCCAAAACAGATTCTGCTTCAATCCCCGACAAAATGTCTGAAATCGAGGAACGTTATGAATTAATGAATTTAGTATCCATATACTCAGGAATAAGCGGTAGGAGCAAGGAAGATGTGCTATATGATTTTTCTGGGAAGCAATTTACTCACCTAAAGGATAGCCTTACTGAGCTATTAGTTCAAAAGATTTGTCCAATTGGCAATGAGATGAAAAAAATAATTAACGAAAAAGAATACATAGGAAGCATACTCATTGATGGAGCTGAAAAGGCAAGAGCAATCGCGCAGCCGGTTTTAGAAGAAACAAAAAAAATAATAGGTTTGGCGTAAATTTATGCGATAATAAAGGCGTTGAGCATATATATTTATTACCAGAGATGAAGAAAAAAATAAGAAAATTCTTAGTTGTTGTTGACGATACCTCCGAGTGTCACAGAGCAATCAGTTATGCTTCTAGAAGGGCTGTGCAGACAAATGGGAAGATAACCTTGCTGAGAGTCGTGAATACATCTGACTTCAAAAATGTTTATGGAGTTGAAGGTATCATGAAGCAAGAGGCTGAAGAGAATGCGAGAGAAATACTAAAAAAATACTCAGAGGATGTAAATACAGACACTGGTTTGGTTCCAGAACTAGTTGTGAGGTTCGGAGAGCCTACTATAGAAATTATTGATTTTATAAACGAGGATGGTTCCATTTCACTTCTAGTTTTGGCAGCTGCTACAGATAGTATAAACCCTGGACCACTTGTAACACAATTTATAGGATCAAAAGCATCAGTCTTTCCTGTGCCAATCACAATTATACCGGGGCAAATCAGCAAAGATGCTATTATGGAATTAACCGCAAATTAAGGACGGAACCATCTGCTCAAATATAAAGCTTGAATTGTAAATATTTAGTATTTAAATTATAGTTATAAGGATTAAAATTATGTTTAT
>MDTD01026014.1_pt1 | contig 16242 bp, 15 predicted proteins | sample 811221 | NCBI WGS metagenome assembly MDTD01 (sample SAMN05326646, study PRJNA326480) | marine metagenome | isolation source: seawater | place: Pacific Ocean: South West | collected 2011 | reverse complement strand
TTATTATTGATTGTATAAATAAAGCAATTTCATCTGGACTACCCGCACGACCCAGAGGAAGTTTTTTTTCAAATGCTTTCATATTATTTACTAATTTTTTTAGCCTTTCAGTTTTAATTGGACCTGGCGCAATGTTGATGCATGTTACATTTTTTTTACCATAAATTTTACTTACGGTTTTTAAGATACTGGAAATCGCTACTCTATAGGAATTAGACAAAACTAAGTTATCTTCAGGACTCTTAATTGTATGCGACGAGATTAAGAAAATAAATCCATTTTTTTTTAATTTTACCCTTTGCAGTATGATTACAAAACTTAAAAATAATTGCACATAATATTTATTCCATTCATTTTCAGATATTGAAAAAAAATCTTTTGCAGGAGGCCCGCCTGTGTTCAATATTAAGTAATCTATTGAATTTATACTTTTTAAAAATTTTTTAACACTTTCTAAATTCGATGTATCCAATTCTCTTCTTGGAGGTGCGATTATTTTAATTTTTAGTTGACCTAGCCTTTTTTTGATTGATTTACCTATGCCTTTAGATGAACCTATTATTAAAGCAGATTTCATTAATTTAATCTTTATAAATTTTTTCAAGCGATTTCAAGTTTATAGCATGTGTAGTATCTGGAAGTTTACTTTTATCATCCAATTTTACATATACTAACAGTAATTCTGGTTTATACCTAATAGCTCTTGAAATATTCTTTATTTCACTGTGGTTTCCATAGCCTACTCTTAGATTAAAAATTTTTTTATATTCCTTAATTTTTTTTAAAGATTTTGGGTTTAGTTTTTTATTAAAATCTGTAACAGAAATAATAGTTTTAGAATTCTGATTTATTTGTTTAATAGTTTTTTTGATCTCGCTTATTCTGTTGTCAGATACACTTATTATTTTTAGGGCATTTTTATTTTTTGAAATTTTTTTTAATAGTTTCGTATTATTTATATCTGCGTTTAAAATCTTATAGAAATCTATATTTTGAGTTTCTAAAAATTTAATTTTCTTATGATCTTGAACAGCAAATCCAATTAATTTTCCTCTTTTTTTACATCTTTCTATTGCATACTTGTAGAAAGTATTACTAAGTGTTAATTTTTTAATTTTATTATTTTTAATTACTTCCAAAAAAAAATACTTAAAATCTTCATTTTGTTCTAAAAAAAATTTTTTAATTTTATCATTTGTTTTATTTTTATTTGTAGCTATTTGAAATTTCTTGTTAAAGTCCTCATTTTTAATTTGAAACGAAATACCATCTACATTTGTATTTATTAAATAATTTAAATATTTTTTTGCAATTACTTCCGAACCTAAATGATTCAAGCCTATTTCAGCAATTTTTATTATATTATTTTTTCTCATAATTAATTTTATTTCTTAAATTTACAATTTTTTCTGCTTCCTTAAAATCATGTATGCTATCGATATCAATTGATCTTTCATAAGGCATAATATAAGTAGAAATTTTTCCACCAAGTCTATTAGAATTTTTTGTAAAAAGATTTGGCTTTGAAATATAAATTGCACCATTTTCTAAATAAAATGATATATTTTGATTTCCTTGACTTCTTGGTCTTTTTTTAAAGTTATAATTTATTGGATTAAAGTTAATTTTACCTTTTTTCCAAATTAATCCAGTTTCTAAAGATGAACTAAATAAACTACTACTTTTATTTTTTATTATTACTTCTATCGCATTGTCGATATCTTCGTGTGTTCTTAAAGGGCTAGTGGGTTGAAGCATAATAATAAAATCATATTTTTTTTTTAATTTTAAATATGCGTGTTTAACAGCTTTATCTGGCATTATAATGTTTCCTGATAAATTTCTTGGTCTTAAAATTGTTCTTAAGTTCATTTTTTTGCAATAGCTCAATATTTCTTTAGAGTCACTTGTCACACAGATATCAGAAATATATTTTGATTTTTTGGCTGATTGAATTGTCCAGTAAATTAAAGGTTTTTTTTTAAATTTAAATAAATTTTTGTTTTTAACTCTTTGTGAATTTTTTCTTGCAGGTATTATAGCCAAAAATGTCTTTTCTCGAATAACATTTTCTATAGAGGTTTTGTTTTTATTATGCATTTACTTTAAAGTTTTATTTAATTATTCGCTAAAGTATATAACAGTTAGATTATATAAATACATGATTAAAAAATTTTTTTCTAGACTTAAAATACTTTCAAAAACAAAATTTCGGTTTGATTTTCCTTCATCAAAAAAAATTCTTCTTTTTGATGAAACTCACTCAATTTCTCTTAGGAAAATAATAAAAATAAATTTCAATATCTTGAAAGTGAGAGATGAAAAAGAAATTTATTTTTGGATTTTTCTTAAACAAATTATTTACTTTGATTTTAAATTTATTACTTATTGTAAAAATTATATAAAATTTATATCACCTAAAATTATAATAACTTTCATAGACACTAATAGAGAGTTTTATGAATTAAAAAATTTTTTTAAAAAAATTAATTTTATTTCTATTCAAGATGGATGCAGGGTAGAAAAAAATACTATGTTTTATAATAAATCTTATATAAAATCACAAAAACTAGAATGTGATAATAGCTTTGTGTTTAATAAATATTACATTAAAGAATATCAAAGAATTATTAAATCAAATTACCATGTTTTAGGAAACTTTAAAAATAATTTAATTCAGATTAATAGAAAAAAAAGAAATAAAAATTTTTTGTTTATATCTCAATATAGTAAAAATCATAAAAGAAACCTTAAATTTATAAAAAAATTAGCAAATTTAATTAATTTATATTTAAGTAGGTCAAATAAGAAAATTTATATTCTTTTAAGGTATAAAGAAGTTTTAAATCAAAATGAGGAAAAAAATTTTTATAAAAAAATTTTTCAATCAAAGTGTATTTTTAAGAGAAATACTCATTATGCAAAATCATATGAGTTATTGGATGAGTTTGAGAATATAATTTTTTTGTATTCAACATTAGGATTTGAAGCAATAGCAAGAAAGAAGAAAGTAGCAATCTTTTCACCTATCAAAAACTTTGATGGTAAATTAAATTTTGCTTGGCCCGCACCTTATCAAAAAAAATTTAATTTTTTTTCATCAAATAAATTGACTTATAATGAAATTAAAAGAGTGCTTAAAAATATAAGTAATTGTAGTCAAGCCAACTGGGAAAAAAAATATTATAGAATTATTAAGGACCAATTATATTTTAATAAAAGTAATACAAGACTTAAAGATGTTATTTATAAATTTCTTAAAAACTAAAGTATATGTTATATAAAATATTGTTATACCCTAATTTTTGTTATAGTTTTAATTTACTAAAAATAGTTAATTACTTAAAATAAAATGAACTCCATAATCAAAAATCTTATGAAAAAAGGGATTGTGAAGGGTAGCTCTCAACTACTCTCCAATTCTGAAATTAAAGAATTAGAAAACCTAATTTTAAAAAGTAAAAATAAACACCTTAGAGATGGAGAGGCATCTCATAATATTATTGGAATTGATAAAAGAATAGACGAAATTTTAGAAAAAATTCTTTCTAATCCTGAGGTTCAAAATATTTTATTAACGCTACTAGGTAAAAATTTTTTAATAAGGCAAATTTTTGCAAGATATAATGAGCCCAAAGATAAAGGACTTACTCTTCATCAGGATAGTATTGGAGAAGCAGGTCTGATGGTCCTTCTTAATAATCAACCAGATGGATCCACAGTGTTTTTTCCTGGATCCCAATTAATTCCATCAGAAAAGCATTTAGCGCACAAGGTTTCATGGAATAGTCTGAAATTAACAAAGATTACAAAACATTTTTTAAAACCGGCGACAGGCAATGCTGGTGATTATTATTATTTTCTACACAGAACATGGCATGGTCGAACACCTGGAAATTCAGATAATACAAAGATATCACTTTTTTTTGATATTTTTCCTGTTTCAGCAAAAAGAAAAGATTTTTTATTTGATAGTAAATATAATTCAAAAGTTAATTGTGATTTAGTAACACAACCGAATTTAAAAAAGATGATATCAAGAAAAGACTACCATGAAGCTGTGGAAATCTATGAAAAATCAGAAGATGCAAATTACTCATTAAGTATGACAACTAGTAATTATAGTCAAATACGTAACAACAAGCTTTACTTTGCATACACTATTATAAAAATAATATTCTTAGAAATAATATTCTTTCCAATAAGTATAAAAAGATTTTTTAACTTTTTATGGAAATTTTAAAGAAATTATTATTTTTACTTACCAATCACGAACGAAGAGGAGCTGGCTTATTGTTGGCAATGATGCTTGTAATGGCGATACTAGATATGATTGGAGTGGCATCAATCTTACCCTTTATGGCTGTTCTTGCAGATCCAAGTATTGTTGAAACAAATTTAATTTTAAAAAAAATGTTTAAAACTTTAAATATGTTTGGAATACAAAGTGATCAACAGTTTATTTTTGCGCTAGGTATTTTAGTTTTTGTAGTATTAATCACTTCACTCATTTTTAAAGCTGTAACAAAGTATGCGCAAATACGATTTGTTCTAATGCGAGAATACAGTATAAGTAAACGTTTGATGCAGGGTTATCTACGACAGCCTTATAGCTGGTTTTTAGGCCGTAATAGTGCTGATCTTGGAAAATCTATTTTATCAGAAGTAAGTCAAGTAGTTGGAAGTGGTATGCATCCATTACTTGATTTAATTGCTCAAGTTATGGTTGCTACTGCAATTATAATATTGTTGATCATATTTGATCCAAAACTTGCTCTTATAGTGGGTTTTATACTTGGGGGAGCATACGGCCTTTTTTTTATTGCTGTTCGTAGTTATCTAAAAAGTATTGGAAAAAAACGTCTAGAATCTAATTTTCTTAGATTTAAGTCAATTAATGAGGCTTTTGGAGCTTCAAAAGAAATTAAAGTTGGAGGTTTTGAGCAAACTTATATTCAAAAATTTTCCAAATCAGCTAAAGACACTGCCCAAACCCAAGCCTCCTCAGGAGCTATAAATTTATTACCTCGTTATTTTTTAGAAGCCACAGCTTTTGGGGGTATTTTATTAATATTGCTCTATAAGATGTCTCAAACAAACAGTTTTGGCAACTCTCTGCCTATTATTACCTTATATGTTTTTGCTGGTTATCGTCTGATGCCTGCAGTGCAACAAATTTATCTTTCTTTCGCAAAACTTGCTTTTGTTGGTCCTTCACTTGATCATTTAAATGATGATATTAAAAATCTTAAATCTCTAAGTAAAAATCAAGATCAAGGAATTTTATCATTTAATAAAACAATTACTTTAAAAAATATTTATTATAACTATCCTAATGCATCAAGAACTGCACTGAAAAATATCAATCTAAATATCACAGCAAAATCCACCGTCGGACTTGTAGGCGTTACCGGCAGCGGCAAAACAACAATAGTAGATATTATTTTAGGTTTACTCGAAGCACAAAAAGGAACTTTAGAAATCGATGGTCAAATTATAACAGAAAAAAATACAAGATCTTGGCAGCGGTCTATTGGCTATGTACCTCAACATATTTACCTTGCTGACGATACTATTGCAGCTAATATTGCTTTTGGTATAGAGTTAGAGGATATCAACAAAGAATCTATTGAAAGAGCTTCTAAAATTGCAAATTTACATAAATTTGTAATTGAGGAATTGCCCGATAAATATGAAACGACAATTGGTGAGCGTGGTGTTAGACTGTCAGGCGGTCAACGCCAAAGAATTGGGATAGCAAGAGCCCTTTATCATAACCCAAAAGTTTTGGTTTTAGATGAGGCCACAAGTGCTTTAGATAATCAAACAGAAAAAGCAGTAATGGAGGCAATAAATAATTTAAGTAAAAATATTACAGTTATTCTAATTGCCCATCGTTTAAGTACAGTAAAAAAATGTGATAAAATTTTTTTATTAGAAAATGGATATTTAAAAAATGAGGGAACATTTGAAGAATTAAGGAGTATTGACGAAAATTTCCGTAAAAATTCAAATAATTTATAAGCTAAAAAACAAGTTAAAATATATGTTAATTCTGAAAGTTATTTTACAAAGATCAGATTGTAAAAGTTTAAATATGTTAAAAAAATTTTTTTAAAAATTGTTTGATCTTATAATACTTATGTATAATTACAGGATTAAGATCTTTAAAAATACGTATAAACCAGTATTCTTGTTCAGGCCAAGCATGAGGAAAAAGTCCTTTATAAAAAAGAGTTTTATCGTCTACTCTTCCTGAAAAATATACTAATCTTCTACTTAATTTTGAGGGCCCTCTTGGTGTTACGTTATGTATTGCACCTGGAGAGTTTACCCAAAAAATGGCTGTATTTGCCTCATATTTTATTTTTGATACAAATTCCACTTGATTTTTATTTAGCTCAACACTTTTATTTACAGTTAATTGTTCATTATATTTTAACCTGTAAAATTCAAGATCGCCCCCTTCTGTATCATCATCTTCTCTTTTAAAATAAAGAAGACCTCCAAAAAATTTTTGCATTCCATCTACATGGTGCTTTCTTACTGAGGAAGTCATATCAGAAATTGTATTTATTCCAACATCACCATCAAGAAATATAGACTTACTATTTTCTATGTCATGAACTAAATTTTTTTCATAACATTTGACAGGTACATCTTCTAATTTCTTTTCAAGTTTTGTTTCTAATATTGGACAAATTGTTTTGATTTCTGGACTAAATAATTTTAACAGATCTTTAAAAAAATTTTCTGAAGTATGGTATCTTACAAATTCAGCCCATACTTCCGAATTTTCCCATTTTATCTTTTCTGTGATAATATCGTTAAACAAAATATTAAGTCTTATATTCTTAAATTGACCTTTTAATGAGCCACTGTTAAAATTTTCTATTTGATTATCTGAAATATATGTTTTTTCTAAAAGTTTGAAGTAGTCTTCGGGTAAACAATTTTTTATAACAATATGTGGCACAGGATCATATTGTATCTGAGATCTAAACGCTCGTTGTAAAACACTAATATTCATATCTTGTAATTAAAGTAAGTTTATTGGCAATTATTGTTTTATTTCAACTCTTTCTTTTCTACTGGTTCTTATCAAAATAGGTTTTATATTATTTTTTTTGTAAAATTTCCTGCAAGCTTCATAATGACCTTTCCAATGTCCAAAATCGTCATGAATTATATAAGCATTTTTATTAACTTTTGAATATATAGAATTTAAAATTGAATAGACACTATCATAAAAATCTGTATCTATTCTAAGTAGGGCTATTTTTCCTTTAATACATTTTCTTAAATCCTGTTCATTTCTCACATCTATCTTAATAAAATGTAATTTTTTTCTAGGGTAATTTGTTTTTAAAATATTTTTTTTAACTAATTCTTCATTTACTTTACTATCACCTTCATTTAGTCTTCTTTTACTTATAACTTGATAATCAATTTTACTAGGCTTAGTCATACCTTCGAAGGTATCAATTATATATACTTCTCTAGTTACCCCTAGCAAATTTAGTGTTTCTAAAAAAATACTTATTTTTTCACCTTTAAATACCCCACACTCAATAATGTTCCCCTCTATTTTTTGATTTATTATATTTTTAACAATTTGATATGCTGTAAAACTTGTTTCATCAAAATCATTAGTTTTGTAAACTCTTTTTATCTTTTTAAGTATTTTCTTATACTCTTCATCTATATGTGGTTCATTTTTAAAATTAAACATAATTCAATATAGATAAGTTTATAGTTCAAATTATTATATAGTCAAAAATAATAAATATTTAAATGACAATAGATTTTTTTTAAATTACAAACTACTTACAAAATAATTATGAATAACAAAATTGACAAACCAGTATTGTTTCATTGTGTTATTCGAGCTATTGGTTATTTAAATAATTGGAATTTTGCAGTCAGTTAAGTTAATAACTATTTGATAGTATGAAATCAAAAAAAGTTTATTGTTTTTAATTAGTTATTATGAGAGCTTGTATAGTTATTCCAGCCAGATATAAATCAACAAGGTTTCCAGGAAAGCCATTAACACCGTTAATTGGAAAACCAATGATCTTATGGGTAGCCGAACTATCTGCTAGAGCAGTAGGAAAGTCAAACGTTTATATTGCTACAGAGGATAATAGAATTAAGACGGAAATAGAAAAAAATGGATTTAATGTAATAATGACGAGTGATAAAGCCTTAACAGGAACAGATAGAGTTGCAGAGGCTTCAAAACAAATTGAATCAGATATTTTTTTAAATGTTCAGGGCGATGAGCCATTAGTAATGCCAGAAGATATAATCAAAATTCGTGATGTTAAACTTTCAAATAAGGAAATGATTGTTAATGGCTTCACCTGGATAACTGATAATGAAAATCCTGAAAATGTAAATATCCCAAAGTTAATTACGAATGAAAAAGATGAACTTATTTATATTTCAAGATTGGCTTTACCAGGTTTTAAACAAACTGAACTAAGACCATCAAAATATAAAAAGCAAGTTTGCATTTATGCATTTACAAAACAAGAGCTAGATGCATTTCATAAGTTTGGTAGAAAGAGTAAGATTGAAAAATCGGAAGATATAGAAATACTTCGTTTTTTTGAATTAAAAAAAAAAATTTTAATGGTCGAAACAAGTTCAGTCAGCCTAGCAGTTGATGTTCGAGAAGATATCCCAAGAGTTGAAGACGCATTAAAAAAAATAATTGTTAATTCTTAATTAGAATATATTAATGAGAATTAATGTAGTCCCTAAGGATTATTAATATTATGATTAATAAAATATTTTACAAACAATTTATAATTTTTAAATTATAATAGGCATAATATGAAATCAATTCTTATAACTGGTGGTGCCGGATATGTGGGCTCTGGATTATTAGGTGAACTTTTGTCAGATGGATATTCTGTGACATGTGTAGACAACTTAATGTTTGGAGGAGAATCTTTATCAGGATTATTGAACAATAATAATTTTAAATTTCATCATTGTGACATTAATAATAGATTAAATTTTGATAAAATTCTTTCAGAAAACAAATATGATGCAGTAATACACTTAGCTGCAATAGTGGGAGATCCTGCATGCAAACTTTATTCAGATCTTGCTATTAAAACAAACTGGGAAACAAGCAAATGGTTAATTGATAGATGCATAGAATTAGGTATATCGAAATTCATATTTGCCTCAACATGTAGCAATTATGGAAAAATGGATGATCCAGATGCTTATGTTGATGAAAATTCTAAACTATCCCCAGTCTCATTATATGCAGAATTAAAAGTTAAATTTGAAAAGTATTTGTTATACGGGATGAAACAATCGGATAGCTTTTGCCCAACTTCTCTACGCTTCTCAACTGTATACGGTTTTTCAAAAAGAATGAGGTTTGATTTAACTATTAATGAATTTACTAAAGATTTAGCACTTGGTAGAGAGCTTTTAATATTTGGAGAACAATTTTGGAGACCATATTGTCATGTTAAAGATTTTTCCAAAGCATTTATTACTGTTCTTAACTCACCTTTTGAAAAAGTTGCATATAATGTTTTTAATGTTGGTGACACAAAAGAAAATTATACAAAAAAAATGATTGTACATGAAATTCAAAAAATTTTACCTCAATGTAAAATTAAATATGTAAGAAAAAATGATGATCCGAGAGATTATAGAGTAAATTGTGATAAAATTAAAAAAGAGCTTGGTTTCGAAATCACCAAGAGAGTGCCAGACGGTATTATGGAAATTAAACGCATAATCCAAGAAAAAATAATTCAAGATCCAGAGGATCAAAAATACTATAATATTCCTCATGAAAGAAAATAAAGATAATCAAAATTTGTCTGTTATCAAATTTATTAAATCCATATTTAAAAATGATAATTTTATACCCCTTCACGAACCAAAATTCGTAGGAAACGAAAAGAAATATCTTAATGAGTGTATTGACTCCACATTTGTCTCTTCTGTTGGAAAATTTGTTAATGAATTTGAAAAAAGAATAACAAATTATACTGGCGCAAAATATGCTATTGCCACAACTAATGGCACTTCAGCACTTCATATATCATTAATACTTGCAGGTGTTGATAAAGATTGTGAAGTAATAACACAATCATTAACATTTGTTGCAACCTGTAATGCTATAAGTTATTGCAATGCAAAACCAATATTTATTGATGTGGATAGAGATACCATGGGCCTTTCACCATCCTCACTGAGGTATTTTCTAGAAAATAATACAACCCTTAAAAATAAAAAGTGCATTAATAAAAAAACTAAAAAGATAATTAAAGCCTGTGTGCCTATGCACTCTTACGGGCACCCTTGTAGAATTGATGAAATCAGAAAAATTTGTGATGAGTACAACATATTTTTAGTTGAAGATGCAGCAGAAAGTTTAGGTAGTATTTATAAAGGTAAGCATACAGGAACGTTTGGCCATATTGGAACTCTTAGTTTTAATGGAAACAAAATTATTACTGCTGGAGGAGGGGGGTGTATAATTACAAATGATAAATTTTTTGCAAATAAAGCAAAACATTTAACCACAACAGCTAAAGTTCCTCACAAGTGGGAATTTAATCATGATATGGTTGGTTATAATTACCGCATGCCTAATTTAAATGCTGCAATTTTAGTTGCACAACTAGAGAATCTAAATAATTTTGTTAAAAAAAAACGCCAGTTAGCAAAAAATTACGAAGTTTTTTTTAAAAGTATAAATTATACTTTTTTTAAAGAGCCAAAAGATAGTAAGTCTAATTACTGGTTAAACTCTATTATTCTAAAAGATAAAAAACAAAGAGATAAATTTTTAGAGGACACAAATTCAAAAGGTGTGATGACTAGACCTATTTGGACTTTAATGAATAAGTTGCCGATGTTCAAGGACGCAGAATGTGATGAACTAAAAAATTCAGAGTGGTTAGATCAAAGAGTTGTAAACATACCAAGTAGTGCCAAATTATGAAAAAAATTATTTTAGTTGGTGGTGGAGGTCATTGTAAGTCAGCAATTGATGTTATTGAACAAGAAGCTCGATATGAGATTGCTGGTATAATTGATAGAGTAGATCTTTTAGGATCTAAAGTTCTTGGATATCCAATTATTGGGAGTGATACAGATCTGGAAAATTTAGTTCAAAAATATGATTACGCAATAATTACGGTTGGTCAGATTAAATCAGCATCAACAAGAATAAAACTTTATAATTTAGTAATTAAATCAGGTTTTTCTCTGCCAAGCATTATATCTCCAACTGCATATGTATCCAAATATTCAAAAATTGGAAACGGTACTATTGTTATGGGCAACGCAATAGTCAATGCAAATTCATTTATTGGCGATAACTGTATTATAAACTCAAAAGCATTAATAGAGCATGATTGTTTTATATCTAATCATTGTCATATTTCTACCAATGCAATAATTAATGGGGGGGTAAAAATTAGATCTAAATGTTTTATTGGAAGCAACGTGACAACAAAAGATAATATCACAATAGCTGAGAATAGTTTTATCAAAGCTGGAAGTATAGTAAAATGACAGTATTTATTATTGCAGAGGCAGGTGTTAATCATAATGGTTCAATTGATTTTGCAAAAAAATTAATTGATGTAGCTGTAAATGCAGGAGCTAATGCTATTAAGTTTCAAACATTTAAAGCAAAGAATATTTCAATAAAAAAAGCTCGAAAAGCTATGTATCAAATAAAAACCACAGATAAAAATGAGACTCAGTTTGACATGTTAAAAAGACTCGAACTTAATATTGATGCGCATAAAGAACTTATTACCTATTGTAAAAATAAAAAAATAATTTTTTTATCATCACCTTTTGATCATGAAGGTATAGAACTTTTAAATTATTTAGAATTACCGATATTAAAAATACCAAGCGGTGAGATTACAAATCTTCCATATCTTAGACATATAGGAAAACTTGATAAAAAAATTATTCTTTCAACAGGAATGTCAAACATTTTCGAAGTAAAAACTGCTTTAAATATTTTAATTAATTCAGGTACCAAAAAAAAAAATATTACTATTTTACACGCTAATACCGAATACCCTACTTCAATGAGAGATGTAAATTTAAAAGCAATGTTAACGATTGGCAAAGAATTAGATGTAAATTTTGGCTACAGTGACCATACCTTAGGAATTGAGGTTGATATAGCTGCTGTCGCAATGGGTGCAAGTTGTATAGAAAAACATATTACTTTAGATTGTAATATGGATGGACCGGATCATAAAGCTAGCCTTGAACCTAACGAGTTTAAGCTTATGGTAACAGCTATAAGAAATATAGAGTTAGCTCTGGGCAATGGTGTTAAAAAACCCTCTAAGAGTGAAAAGAAAAACATAGAAATAGTAAGAAAATCCATAGTTAGCAAAATTAAAATTCAAAAAGGTGAAATCTTATCCGAAAAAAATCTTACAGTAAAAAGGCCTGGCAAAGGAATAAGCCCGATGAAATGGGATGAGGTAGTCGGCACTAAAGCAAAGAAAAATTATAATAAAGATGAATTGATATGAGCGAAATAAAAATTTGTGTAGTAACAGGTTCTCGTGCAGAGTATGGGTTATTATATTGGTTTATCAAAAAAGTTCAGTCTGACAAAGATCTAGCTTTACAAATTATTGCAACAGGAATGCATCTAAGTTCCGAGTTTGGCTTAACATATAGAGAGATAGAAAAAGATTTTAAAATTGATAAAAAAATAGATATGGATTTATCTCTTGATAATAGCATTGGTATTTCAAAGTCCATGGGCATAGCCCAAACATATATTGCAGAAGCATACAAAGAACTCCAGCCTGATATTGTTGTAGTTTTAGGTGATAGATATGAGATTTTTAGCGCAGCTATCGCGGCTATGATTGCAAATATACCAATAGCACATATTCATGGTGGAGAAAGATCGGAGGGATCGATAGATGACCGTATACGTCATAGTATTTCAAAAATGTCACATCTTCATTTTACAGCAACAGAAGAATACAAGAATAGAGTAATCCAATTAGGTGAGTATCCTGATAGAGTTATAAATGTTGGGGGGCTGGGAATTGAAAATATTAAAAAATTAAAACTCCTCAGTAAAAAAGAATTAGAAAATGCAATTAATTTTAAATTAAATAAAAAAAATTTATTAGTAACATTTCACCCAGCAACTTTAGAAAATAATACTTCACAAGAGCAGTTTAAAGAGTTACTTGAAGCGATTGATGAACTAGATAATACCAATTTAATTTTTACAAAATCAAATAGTGATTTAAATGGAAGAATAATAAATAAAATGATTGATAATTATACAAGAAAAAACCCAGAAAAATCTATTAGTTTTATTTCTTTAGGACAGTTAAGATATTTAAGTACCTTAAAATACATGGATGCTATAATTGGAAATAGCTCAAGTGGAATTATTGAAGCTCCAAGTTTTAATATAGGAACTATAAACATTGGCAGTAGACAAAAAGGTCGAATTAAAGCTTCTAGTGTTATTGATTGTGAGCCAAAAAAAAATTTGATCACAAGTGCTTTAACCAAGTTATACTCAAAAGATTTTATTAGTACTTTGAAAAATTCAAAGAATTTATATGGAGATGGAAATTCAAGTCAAAAAATTATAGATAAAATAAAAACAACTAATTTAAAAACTATATTAAAAAAATCATTTTTTGATTTAAATTTTAAGAAAAAATAATGAAAACAAGAATAATAGCTAAATTAGATGTCAAACCGCCCTATGTAATAAAGCCGGTACACTTTGAGGGTTTGAGAAAGATAGGATTGTCAGTTGATTTGGCTAAGAAATACTATCAGCAAGGAGCTGATGAAGTTATATACATAGATACTGTTGCATCTCTATACCAAAGAGAAATTTTGTTCAATGAAGTTGAAAAAACTGCTAGTGAATTGTTTATTCCATTTGGTGTTGGTGGCGGAGTAAAAACTTTAGAAGATTTTTCGAAGCTTTTTAATTATGGAGCGGATAAAGTAGCTATCAATACTTACGCGGTTCAAGAAAACCCTGAAATTATAAATCAAGCTGCTCAAATTTTTGGAAATCAGGCTATTATTGTCAATATTGAAGCAAAAAAATGGGAAAAATATTATGAATGCTATACTGATTGTGGAAGAATTCAGTCGGGAAAAAATGTAATTGATTGGGTTAAAGAAGTTGAGTCAAGAGGAGCAGGAGAAATATTTTTACAGTGTGTAGATCGGGATGGAAGACAAAATGGATTTGATATTAAACTAGCAAAAAAAGTAGTTGAAAGTGTAAAAATACCAGTTGTTGTTGCAAGTGGAGCAGGAAATTTAGAAAATATTAAAGAGCTTATAAATTATTCAAAACCGAGTGGTATAGCAGTCGCAAGCATTCTTCATTATGATAAGTTTTCAATTAAAGAGATAAAAGACTATTTAAGAAAAAACAAAATTGAGGTTTCGAAATGAGCAATATTGTAGGTATTATAAACTATGGTACTGCAGGAAATCTTCATAGTGTAGAAAAAGCCATAAAAAAAGCAAATGGCCAAACTTTAATCATAAATAATGTAAAGCAATTTAATGAGGTGGATAAGATAGTACTACCTGGGGTTGGCAGTTTTAAAAGTGCAATGCAGCAACTTGAAAATATTGGATTTTTAGAAGTATTGTTAAATAATACTAAACCAATTCTTGGTATTTGTTTGGGGATGCAAATACTGTCAACCTTAGGATTTGAATATGGCAAAACAAGAGGTCTTGGATTAATAAAAGCAGAAGTAAAACCTATGCTAATAGATGCAAAAGTTCCCCATGTAGGATTTAACAATATAGAGGTGATAAAGACCAATAGTATTTTAAATGGTTTAGAAAATGAGGAATTTTATTTCATGCACTCATTTGAAGTAGTAAATTATACAGATGTTATCTCATTAACACAATTTGCTGGGCATAAATTTGTATCATCAATTCAAAAAGATAATATTTTTGGAGTACAGTTTCACCCAGAAAAAAGTAGAGAGGCTGGTATACAATTTTTAAAAAATTTCATTAATCTGGGGTTAAAATAAAATGAGTGAAATAACAGGAAAATACGGATTACCGTTGAAGGTTGTATTTTGTAAAAAATGTACAATGAATAATCAAAAACCAAACTCAACAGTAGAATTTAAACAAACAAAAAAAGAAAAAAAACAAGTTTTAGCTTTTGATGAAAAAGGTATCTGTGATGCCTGTAATTACAATGAAAAGAAAAAATTAATTAATTGGAAAGAAAGAAACTTAGAGCTAGAAGAACTGTGCAATAGATTTCGAAGAAATGATGGTAGATATGATGTGGTGGTTCCTGGTAGTGGTGGCAAGGACAGTGTTAAAGCAGCTTATCAATTAAAATATAAATACAATATGAATCCTATTCTAATTACGTGGCCCCCAGCCATTTACACAGATATAGGTAAAAGAAATTTTTACGCATGGCTTGATGCTGGATTTGCAAATTACACCTACAATCAAAATAAAAAACTTCATAGATTTCTGACAAAAAGTGCCTTCTTAAATTTAGGCCACCCATTTCAACCATTTATATTAGGTCAAAAAAATCTTGCACCAAGGTTGTCCGTGTTATTAGATATTCCTCTGGTTATTTTTGGAGAAAACGAGGCAGAGTATGGGAATCCAACAATAGATAATGATAAACCTACCAGAGATTCAAAATTTTATAGCGCTGAACTAAATTTAAAGGATTTAGTTTTAGGTGGAATTCCTGCTCAAAACTTAATTGACGAACATGGTTATAAACTATCTGACTTAGATGCGTATTTGCCAGTTAATCCCTATGAAATAAAAAAAACTGGAACTGAGGTTCATTATTTAGGGTATTATGTTAGGTGGCATCCACAAGAAACTTATTATTATTCCGTTCAAAACACTAATTTTATGCCAAATGATCACAGAACAGAAGGCAGTTATAGTAAATACTCGTCAATTGATGATAAAATTGACTGGCTTCATTATCACACAACATCAATTAAATTTGGAATAGGAAGGGCAACTTATGACACTGCTCAAGAAGTAAGAAATGGAGATTTAACAAGAGAAGAAGGTATTTCTTTAATAAAGCGATTTGATGGAGAGTTTCCAGACCAGTATATACAAGATTGTTGCGATTATATGGACATATCCTTAAAAGAATATCATGATACTACAGAAAAATTAAGAAGCCCTCATTTATGG
>MDTD01003634.1_pt1 | contig 16242 bp, 14 predicted proteins | sample 811221 | NCBI WGS metagenome assembly MDTD01 (sample SAMN05326646, study PRJNA326480) | marine metagenome | isolation source: seawater | place: Pacific Ocean: South West | collected 2011 | reverse complement strand
GAAATTCTTAATGCCTTCGGAAATGCTTACGCAACTCAATGCCTGGTCGGGTATGCGTTTGTCTATCAAAAAGCTTTCACAAGCCATGGATAAACTCGGATATGGTCGGCCAATCTCTAAACGCATTAAAAACGGAAGTCCGCGTAAAGTGTACCCTGTTATTCAACGCTCCGAACTCGATGAAGACTTACTGCAAGATGAGATGAGGGGGTGATAATTTGAAGCTTCTCACTATGCAATCATTTTAAATATTTTTTATATATTTGACTGTTAGGACAATTTATAAACCATTTTATTTTAATGATATGATAAATTTTAAACTTGGAAGTTTTGAAAATAGTTTTGTTTCAATTAATGTACTTAATTTGAATGTTTTAAGTAAAAACAATATTTCTACTGACAGCAACAAAACCAACTCTTTTGATTTGTATAAGTTACACCTGTTATCTTTAATTTCAAAACTCTATGAAACCTCACACTTTGAGGTTGATAATCCTACAATGAACATTGAATTAGTTAAATCATTCTATAATGTAGCGATTAAACTCACTATAGATTTAGATGTTACACCTTCACAATTTGAATACTACAAATTAAATTTCGGAGCAAAAAATATATCTGGGAAGTCTGAATTGACAGAATATTTAATTAATCAACGAAATAACATAAGTACTAATGGTTCCAGGTATCTTTTAGGATTTAGAAGTGTATATTTTATTCTTAGAGAGAATATAGAGAAAATTGATTGTGAGTACTTTTTACAAATCATTAAAATGTTGAAGCCTTTTTTTGTAAACTACAAACACAAAGAACTCTTTATACCAAATCATTTTTCTTGTTAAAAAATTCATTAATAAAGGTTTTATAAAATGATTATTATTTTTAATTTAAAAAAATTATTACTTTTATCAAGTGTAGCTTTTTCTTTGGCATGCATGCAAACAACACTAATCAAGATATGGAATCATTAGAATAGAATATGGACATAGAACAGTATAAGAATACCATTCAAGATTGCAATTTGAATTTCCTTGTGGGGTCAGGAATGTCTGTACCCTACTTCTCAACACTTGGAAATATTGAGGTACTATTAACCGATCTTGAAAGAAATACAACTCTCACATCAGATGAAAAAATAATTATTCGTGCATCTATTCTTGGCAAATATTTCAAATCTGTAATTCTTAAAAACCCAGAAATAATTGATGACAGTAAACCAGATGATGAAAGGGATAGCGTACTTCAAAACTATTGTGATTTTTTAGTCAACCTAAACACGATTGTTTTAAAAAGGAAGAGCACAATTCTAAATAAACAGGTGAATATTTTTACTACCAATATAGATGTGTTCTTTGAGAAGGCACTCGAAAATGCTCAACTAGAGTATAATGATGGCTTCTATGGGCGTTACAAACCTGTTTTCAATCTTACAAATTTTAAAAAGTCACTTTTCAAAAAAAGCCTTCATTATGATAATACATCCGAAATACCAGTTTTTAATTTATTGAAACTGCATGGGTCTTTAACTTGGGAAACTAATGGTGACCGTATAGTATTCTCAAACCTTCAATCAATCGAAAGTGTAAAATTAAAATTTGAACAAATAGAGAGTGACTTAATTGATTTCAATACTTCAGACACAATTTACACCCATTTTACAGATGCAGTTAAGGCGAAATCTATTAAAGCAGAGTATTCAGATTTTTTAGAAGAATACAAGAAATTTGCAGTTGTAAATCCAACAAAAGAAAAGTTTAAAGACACAATCCTCAATTTGCAGTATTATGAGTTGTTGCGATTGTTCTCTAATGAGCTTGAGAAAGAAAATACAATTCTTATTGTGTTCGGTTTTTCCATGGCTGACGAACATATAAGAGATATAATAACGAGAGCTGCAAATTCAAATCCCACCTTGACGATCAAGGTCTTCGCATACAATACCAAAGCTAAAAGCGAAATAGAAGAGAACATCAAAAAAGGCAGTGCATCTATACGATACAACAACATTGAAGTAATTGAACATGATGATAGTGCAAAGAACTATGACCTAAAGACTTTTAATGAAGATTTTCTAAAAGCAATCTTGGAAAAAATTGATTAGATATGTCCGATGAGTTAATTATTGAAGATTCGATTTTTAGAATTGGCAAAGTCATTTCTGTTGACGGACGAACCATCAAGGTTTCCGTAGATAAAGCAAAGAATTCTTCCCATTTGATGTACAAGGCAGATTTAATAAAAAATGTTTCTGTAGGTAGTTATATTAAAATAATTAAAGGTTTCACCATAATAATTGGAAAGGTAGAAGGAGAATTCACATATGAAGATAAAATTGTCTCATCGAAAGAATACATCAGTGACAAAGAGAAGATTAATAGAACATTAAGCGTAAGTCTGCTAGGTTTCTTTAATAAAAAAGAATTCGAACGTGGCATCAAAGAAATGCCATTAATTGATAACGTATGCTATTTACTTGACAAAAAAGAATTCAACGAAGTGCATAATTTTCTCAGGAAGTCAGACAAACCTTTAGCACTTGGAACTCTTACACTAGAAAAGGGACAGAAAATAGCTGTTGGTATTGATAGTTTGTTTGCGAGCCACATTGGAATATTTGGAAACACAGGAAGTGGTAAGTCCTATACCCTTGCCAAAATTTACTTTGAGCTTTTTAATATTTACAAGGACAATCAAGCCTTTAAAAATAATTCAAAGTTTTTCCTGTTGGACTTTAATGGAGAGTATGTGTCCGAGTCAGACAATGTCATCATCCCAAAGGAGTATAAAAATACATATAGGTTAACAACCAAAAATAATGATGGCCAACGATATCCAATTTCAAAAGAAACCCTTTATGACCATTCTTTTTGGGCAATTGTGCTTGAAGCAACGGAAAAGACCCAAACCCCTTTTTTACGAAGGGCAATAAGTAACAAATTCTTAGCTGATAGGATAAAGAATCCAGAAACTCTGAAAGAACTTATAATAACAGAGTTTTTACTGGGCATTGCAAAAAATGACAAGGAATTAGGACTTAAGATTATTGTAGAGTTCTTATCTGAATTAAATTATTCGATACCAAATACTAATCTTTTAGAGATAAGAGATGTTCTTAGAGAAAAAGTCCAATATCATAATACTACCTATCAATTCATGTATGTCACTTCAGAGGGAACTAGATACTATGAAAAAGAGATGGAAACTAGGATAAGCAAAGAACTTGAAAAGCTGATAATACCAGATGTTAGTTTGAATGATTTAGATGTACTAAAACTTCAAATAATCTTTCAATACTATGACGAGATAATTAAAGGCTTTGCCAACATTGAACATCTAGCACCATTAATTAAGCGATTAGGTAAAAACTTCACCGATATTAGAAAGGTTATCGAAGCAAGTGATGATGTATCTCTTACAAGAAATTTTATTATCGTTTCACTGAAGGATGTTAATATTCAAATGCGGAAAATTCTACCGCTCTTGTTATGCAAACAACTCTATGAAGAACAAAAGAAGGCCAATGATGAAAAATCACATTTGAACATCATAATTGATGAAGCTCATAATATTCTTTCTAGAGATTCGAATAGAGAAAGTGAACAGTGGAAAGACTATAGACTAGAGACCTTCGAAGAAATTATTAAAGAAGGTAGAAAATTTGGTGTTTTCTTGACCATAGCGAGTCAAAGACCATCAGATATCTCACCTACTATCATCTCACAACTTCATAATTATTTCCTGCATCGTTTAATAAATAACAATGACATAATTGCAGTTGAAAAAACCATTTCTTATTTAGATAAGCTTTCATTTGAATATCTACCTATTTTACCAACAGGGACTTGCATTTTAGCAGGTCTTTCTGCTCAAATCCCTGTAATTATAGATATTGGTGCGATAGAAAAAGACTTTGAACCTAATAACAAAACTAGAAGCTTAATTGACATTTGGAAGGAAAACTAAATTAAAAAAACGCGACAAGCCAACAATAGATATAAGCCACAACATTCTGGATTTGACTCATATATAAATACTAGCAATAAATAAACAAAGTCATTATGAAAATTGAAAGAACAATTGAAATTTTAGAAGCATTAGCTTCAGGTTGCTCACCACAAACTGGAGAATTGATTGAAAATGAGAGTGTATTAAATGAGCGAGATGTTATAAGAGCTTTACAAAAAGCTATTTCTGAATTAGAAAGAATTAACCATACTGAAAAGCAAATTCAATCTACTGAAATAAATATAAGTCGTGAAGAAGTCGAAAAGACAATTAAGTTATTTCAAAGTGTTAATTATAATCCAACTTACAGTCGTTTAACTCATTTTTTCTTAAAATCAAAACAATTTGAGTTTCCTGAATTGAATTCAAATGAATTGTATGGCAAATACTACGGTTATTATTCTAAGTATGACTTACACTATTTTTTCAAGCATTATTTAACTGAGAATGGCTTCACACTTCATGGAAAATTAAAAAAAGAAAGGGACACTCATTCGAAGCTTTGGAGCAACATTGACTTTTTTGAAAAGGAAACATTTAACAATCTTACAGAAAAAGCAATCGACCAACTCAAAAGTAAAATAAATGAAATTGGTATCCTTAAAACGGATAATCTTCCGGAATATGTCATTAATGCAAGAAAAAAACACTATAGAGCATTTGAAAGTTGGACAGATAGGGAAAAGAAATTACTCGAAAGGGCTATGGAATATACAAATGACCTTGAACTTTTATCTGAGTGTTTTCAAAGAGGGAAAAGTTCAATAGAATCTTGTGGTAAAAAAATACTCCACGAAAAAAATTCTATTACCTGACAAATTCTATACAATATAGTTTTAAACCGATTTTAACAACCCTCTTAGCAACCTCCCAAACTATTCTACATCTAAACTCAATGAAGATTTATTTTATCCTCAATTCTTCTAATTAAGCATCTTTGCTTTTTAATATTTTTTATATATTTGTTATAGCATCAAACTTATAAGTAATTAATTTTATGTTATGAATCAAATAAACAGACTATTCCATCAACTTAATAATGAAACGCTGTTTTATTTAATATTAATTTTTTTATTTGTAAATTATATTTTGGCATTATATAAGTCATACAAAGGCACTATTATCGCTATCTCCGGGTGGTTTGATTTATTTTTAGTGTTATTTCCTGTCTTAGGCTTTGTAGTAGTTATGTTTATAACCAAAGAAAATGATATTGAATACAACGATAAAGTTTTCTTGTACTATGGAATACTTAGTGGATTTGCAATAATAGGGACATTAATAAATTCTATTATTTACAACAGGAATAACATTTTAAACATATTTATATCATTTTTTTCAAAACTATTTGTAATGCTTATATCTGCTGTAATTGTGTTCGCGATATTTGGAGGCTCAAATTCAAAAAAAGACAAAAGATACAAAGATGGCACAAAAGGTAATGCACATACAAAGTGGAAAGCAATGTTAGCATCAATAGCCGGCTTATTAATCTTTTCATTAGTTAGTGATAAAAAGAAAAACATTGTATCTTCAATTGGTGAAAACATTTACAAAAAAGGATAATGAAGCCTAAACCCAATATTTTTGATTATGCAACTTCTGAACTATCACAAGATGCATTTTTATGCTGGTTAATTCAATGGGCAAATAAAGATTATCAAAACATTGATAGTTATTTAAACAATTGCGCTATTTCATTCGTTCAAAGTTTATTGGAGAAAGACCATTCATTTAAAATTGAAAAAGTCGAAGTACGCAAACAGTGGAAAAACATTGATGTTTGTGCATTGGTAAACGAAAAATACTTTTTGGTTATAGAAGACAAAAAAGGTACGAAAGAACATTCCAATCAACTTATTCGATACTCCGAGATAGCTAAAAAACATTATGAAAAATCGGATATAGAAGTAAAACTTATTTACTTTAAAATGGAAGAACAGGGTGATTACTCAAATGTAAAAAAAGCCGGTTATTTGATTTTTCAAAGAAGCAAAATGTTGTCAATTCTTAAAAACTATATTTTAAAAACTGGAAAATCTAAACAAAATGATATAATTGTTGACTATTATGAAAATCTTAAAAATTTAGATATAAACATTAATAGTTTTTTAACTAACCCTTTAAATGAATGGAATGCATATTCTTGGAAAGGTTTCTATTTTGCTCTTCAAAAATACATAAGAGGTAAATGGGGTTACATTTCAAATCCGTCAGGAGGGTTTGAAGGGTTTTCGTGGAATTGGAACTCATCGATAATTGAAGGTGTAAAAGTTGAATATTATCTTCAATTGGAACAAGACAGGTTAGTATTCAAGTTATATGTACCCGATAAAAATAAACGAAAAAAACTAAGAACACTTTTTCGTCGATTTTTAAATAAAAATGCGAACGAAATGAATATAAACATTTCTAATTTCGGAAGATTAGGAAAATTTATGGGGATAGCAAAACTTTCTACCGACTACCGAATAACACAAGAAAACGGGCTGTTGAATTTTCATGAAACCGTTTATAATTTAAAAAAAATAACAAATTTATTAAACTCCATAGAAAGTGAAATCGAAGCGTATAACAAAGGAATTTAGAGATAGTTATTACTCTAAAACTAACGTAAAATTTTCAACATTGAAAGCAGAAGTCAAAGATTGTCCTTTATATTGGGGCTGGGCATTGAAACAAAAAAACAAAAAAAAATATATCTTGCACTCATTTTGTTTGTGTGGCAGTGGATGAGAATTATAACCCAATTAAGTTGTTCGTAATCAAATCCGAAGACCTTGATAAATTTCCAAAATCCGCTATTAGACAATTTAAGAATGTACAAAAGGCATTTACCGTTTTTCCAGACAATAAATCAATCAATAAATTGAATAACCAAGACTATAAGGAATACTTTAAGAAATGCCATGAGCTTGTAAACTCTGGCGTTGTAAAAGAATTAAAAGAAACAAATAAACTTTTTCAAGAATTAAATAATTAATTAAGAGCACAAGTAAACATTATAAATTTATACAAAATTATTTTATAACTGTTTTAAAAAACTTGCGCATTCTTACAAATATAAGTACGCAAAATCCTATCTGTTAATTCAAAACTTAAACTCAACGAAAATTTATTTTAAGAAAGAACTGAGGCAGCTACAAAGGTGGCAGCCCCAATTCTTTTAAATATTCATTGTGTTTTTTACGTGTTTCTTGTATTTTTTGCTCTACCTCTACAATTTTATCGTGTACTTCTTGCAAATCTACCTCGGGCTCGGGCTCTGCTGTACTCACATAACGGCTGATATTCAAATTATAGTCGTTTTCTTCAATCTCTTCCATGCTTACCCTGCGTGAGTAGCGCTCCTCTTCTTGTCGGTTTTGATAGGCAGATACAATTTTTTCGATGTGTTCGGGCAATAAGCGGTTTTGTTTTTTGCCCTTTTCGTAATGTTCCGAAGCGTTGATAAACAACACATCATCGTGTTTTTTACATTTTTTCAGTACAATAATGCAAACCGGTATGCCGGTAGAGTAAAACAAATTGGCAGGCAACCCGATAATAGCGTCAATGTTGCCGTCTTGCAACAGCTTGGTACGGATATTTTTCTCGGCATTGCCTCTAAACAACACCCCGTGAGGTAAAATAATTGCCATGGTTCCTTCTTGACTCAAGTAATGGAATCCGTGCAATAAAAAGGCAAAATCGGCGGCCGATTTGGGTGCCAAACCGTAATTTTTAAATCGAAAATCATCGGCCATGGCTTCGGTGGGTTCCCATTTTAAACTAAAAGGCGGATTGGCTACCACGGCATCAAATTCTATTTTTTTGGCGGGATTCATTTCTTTTAAAATTTCCCAATCGTTTAGCAAGGTATCGCCGTGGTGTATTTCAAATTCGGTGTCTTTAAGCCCGTGCAGCAGCATATTCATACGGGCAAGGTTGTAGGTGGTAATGTTTTTTTCTTGTCCGTAAATTTTGCCGATGGTGCCGCCGGATTGCAACATTTTTTTGCGCACATTTAAAAGCAACGAACCCGAGCCGCAAGCAAAGTCATACACTTTTTCGAGTTTGTTCTTTTTACCTTTGGTGGGGTCTTGACTGTCGAGAATAACAATTTCCGATAATATATCGGACACAAATTGCGGCGTGTAAAACTCGCCGGCTTTTTTGCCCGAGCCGGCAGCAAACTGACCGATAAGATACTCGTAAGCATCGCCCAGTGTGTCGGTATCGGTAGAGAATTGGCTAATGCCTTCGTTTATTTTTTGAATAATGATGCAAAGTTTTTTGTTACGTTCTTGGTAGGTTTTGCCCAGTTTTTCGCTCGAGAGATTAATTTCGGAAAACAAACCGTGGAAAGTACTGTCAAACGATTCTTCTTCGATAAACTTAAACCCTTTTTCGAGGGTTTGCAATAAATCGGGATGTTGCGTGCGCGCCATTTCGGCAATGCTGCTCCACAGGTATTGCGGTTTGATAACGTAATGTATTTTGCGGCGCATTTGTTTTTCAAATGCCTCAATATCGTTGGGATTTTGCTCGTACCAAACAGCAAGCGGCGAGCGGTTATCGCCGGCGGGCAGTTGCGGGTAGTCTTTGCCCAATTCTTTTTTGGCGGCATTTTCATAGTTGTCGCTCAGGTAGCGCAAAAATAGAAATGAAAGCATATAATCGCGAAAATCGTCGGCGTTCATGGCTCCGCGTAAGCTGTTGGCTATATCCCAAAGGGTTTTTCCGAGTTGTTGTTGGTCTTGTTTGGTCATGTTTTTTTTAATTTTTAATTTTTCTTTTTATGGTGTGGTTTGTATTTTCCTGTCTATTTGTTTTATTCATTATTAATTGAAAATTCGTAATTGTTAATTCGTAATTAACTAACTGTTGGAAACAAATTTTGCAGCAATCCTTTTTTGTGTTGTTGCAGTAATTCTATTTTTTGCTCTTGAGCTTCTATTTGCTCATCCAATGCCGACAGGCAAGCAGCGATTTTTTGTTGTTCGGGAAGGGTGGGGATAGTTATTTTTATTGATTTTATTGCGCTTTTATTTATTTCTGAAAAAGTAGAGCCAGAAGATTTTTTTATGAAAAGATTTTTATTTGAATAAATCCAATAGTAAATAAAAATGTTATTATAATTTTTGTTGACAACTAAAGATTGAATTCCTTGATTCGTTGAGCATTCCGCTAATGCTATAGCACAATCTCCGATTGTAGCTCGTGAGGTTATGAGTATTGAACCAACAGGTAGCAATTTTGCAGAAGAATTATCTAAACCAAGTTTTGTAATTTTCCTAATACTTTCAGTTACATATCGATTTTTAATTTCGGTGGGTGTGAACCAGTTTATATCTCCCTCCCAATATTCTACTTTATTTGTACTTGGTGTTCCCCCTCCAAAAAACTCACCAACCTCTCCCAACCTTTTCACTTCCCACTCACCAGAGTTTTTAAACTCCGGGAAGCGGAGTTTGGGCACGGTTTCGCCTTGGGCGGGGAAAAGGTTTTGCAGCAGGCCTTTTTTGTGTTGTTGCAGCAGGGTGAGTTTTTCTTCTTCGGTGGCGAGCCATTCATCCAAATTGCTTAGGAAATCAGCGATTTTTTGTTGTTCTTGGATTGATGGGACTAAAACAGGAAAATTAATTACTGATGCTTTCGATAAGTTCTGTTGTGAGGAACCTTGTCCCTGTCTTTTAAAATATTTCTGGTGGAAATTGATAAACAATCGCAAATATCTTGGATCAATTTTTTTAAAATCTTTTATTCTTAAACCTGCCATTCGTTGGTTCAAGACATAGTTATTATCTGGAATTATTGCAGTTAGACCTAAAAAATTTCCATGAGCAACATCACTTAAAACCATTACTAAATCTCCTTTCTTAAGCGAATTATCTGTAATAGCAACTCTTTTCATGTCATTTTTCAAATTCCCTTCAATATCAATGCTATTTAGAGAAATAAGGTAATACTGACCATCCTCTGTTACTTCAGATTCATTTCCACTTCCATTCCAGTAATTACAGAAATAGCCCAATGGCTTTTCTTGGAAATTTCCATCCTTTTCAAATTCGGGGAAGCGGAGGCGGGGGGTTAGATATTTTTTATTATTTGTTTTCATTTTATTGATTTTTTATTATGTGCTTCCAATAGAAAATAGGCGACAATAGATGCTGCATTGGCAGCCAACTTTGCATGTCTTGGTTGCAATCCCTTAAATTGTGGGCCTTTGCCATGTCCGGTACCATATTCATTTCTTAATTCAGCCAATCCATGAACAATAGTATTTAATCCTCCTAATAACTTTTTTATGCTTTGCACGCCTTTTTTATAGTTATCAATATTTTCAGGCAGTAATTCTAATATTTCTAATGTTTTTTTAAATTTTTTTTGCAAATTATCTTTATCTTTTTCATTAATTTCAACAACATTTTCTTTAATGATGGCTTTGCAAATAGTTTCAATCAATTCTTTGGCTGTTCCTATAGCCAAAGCTGGGTCATTTTCAACCGCTGATTCTATTATTTTGATTTGTTTGTCAATGTAATCCGTACTTAAATAATTTTTAATAGTTTTTACATTTTCTATGGTTTTTTGTTTTAATGCATCTATTTTTCTGTATCCAAAGACAGGTCTGCCCGAAATGTAATTTTTAGGAAAAAGTTCAAAATTATCCTTATTAAGATATTTATTTATAATGGGTAAAATTTCATTAACCTCATTTTCAGTTCTCACAAACGGGTGTATCATTTCACAAATAAATTTGAAGAAATCTTCATCCGGGCAATGTAACAAATCGAACCTTTTGTCATTAAGAACCCACCAATTATCCCAATCTTGGGGATTATTGATGCAATGTTGCCAAATATCATCTTGAGCATTTTTAAATCTTTCATCCAATGAAGGTAATTTTTTCAAATTATAAAGTCGATTTAAAAATTGTATTTCATCCAAACGTCCATACCATAAATATCCCAAGTTGCTTAACTCGTCAAATAGGTCTTTTCTTGTTACAGAGCTTATTTGATTATCCATATTTCTTTCAGTTTTTCACCCAACGGTGTCAGGCGGTACTATTATTAGCATTTTTATATTTTATTGACAAGCCTGTCAATATAATTAAGCATTATTTCGCCTTGTTTTGTCAAATTAAAGTGTCTGAAAATCAGCATGTTGTTTGTTTTTATTTGACAAAATCAAAAAAAACGGACGATTATTTCCCCCTGTTTTGTCAAATAAAACAGATTGATAATCAATAAGGTGTAATTTCATTAAACAAAATTGTTTAAATAACGAAGTATTATTTTCCCTCATTTTGTTTAAAATAAAGTGTTGACTATCAGGTTTTTGCGATTTATTTAAACAATATTTGTTCATTTTTAATGTTTTTTTTTCTATCAATTTTGTTTAATTGTATAAGTTGCTCCTGAGGTTTTGCCTGTTTGAGAAATTTTATTATCATCTTTCAGTTTCTTTAAAATGTATTTAATTTTTCGTAGAGGTATTTCTTTACCAATTCTCTGATGAATCTCCGATACTTTAGTTGGCTGGAATCGTTCAATATCTGTCAAAATAAGCGCTTCAAGGCGGTGTTCCTGAATATATTTGAGTGAAGTGTTTTTTAGTTCACCCGTATTTTTCAATATTTTAGGATTTACAAAGTATTCCGTACCTTTTGTTCTGCCTTTGGTTTTGATGATTTCATACTTTAACAAGTTGCCCAACCAGTTTTTGATTTGTTTGTCATTTTGCGATTGAAGCAAGCGTGAAAATTCGGTGGCCAATATGGATTGGTGTTGGGCAATAATTCCTAAACAAATGATTTCTTTTTGAGTAAGATGATATCGTTTTTTCACTTCTTCTATAAAACGTATCACATCGGGGTTTTTAATTTGATTATATATGGTTACAGAAACCCGGTCATTACCTTCTTGCACTTCTGGTAATGGTTTTGCCTCCGAAACCTGTATTTCGTAAATTTTATCATAGCCACTGCCTTCTCGTTCCATCAATCCCAAATCATAAAACACTTTGGAAAGATGCTCGTTTCGCTTTACGGATTGGTGCAATATATTTTGTGGCGTTACGCCTAAAGGCAAAAGTCCCGGATTATGAATTTCAAGTCTGTTGGGAAAAAGATTGATGAATATATCGCCACGAGTGGTATAAGGACGGTGCACCAATGCATTGGCAAGCAATTCTCTTACCACAGTTTCATTGTAATGATAGACAATATGACGCCCCAAGATGCCATCGGAAATTTCAATACCTTCTTTCCACTCCGGCAAGGAATGCCAGATAGATTCAATAAGTTCTTTAGGGTTGAGTGTAAAATCATCCCACACTTCTTTACGCACTTTCTCTCCTCTCTCGTTATATTTAATAAATTGTACCACCGGAGCATAAAGCAGGCGTGCTCGTTGTTGTTGTGTACCAAGCCACAAAACTCCTAAATTGGTGAGGTTTCCATTGGAGTCAATAAATTGATAATAAGTCAAGAGTTCCTCTTCGGATTTTTGTTTAACAAAATCTGAAACACGTTGAGAATTTTGGATATCGGTTAAAAATTGTTTCAGTTTGTTCTGGTCACACGTATTCCAATAATATTTACTTACTACTTTGGTTTCCCATTGAAAAGCGGATTTATCGGTAAAGAGACGTGAGAGTTCGTCAGGTAATACGGGTTTACAATTATCTGCTATTCGAATGTAGTATTGGCCATCGCTTGTAGATGCAATAGTAGATGCCGAAGGAAGCACGTTTATTTCAATAAATTCAGTATTGTTGCCGGCTGTTTTTATTTTTACACCAATACCAACATTAATAGTAAGTTCTTCAATACGCTTAAGAATTTGTTCGGGTAGTTTTTTAGAAATTTTTTGTCCCGAAGGAGGCATATCACAGTCATCTTCTATGCCAATAATTATTTTTCCGCCTTTAGCATTTGCAAAACATACACAATCACGAGCAAGAGCTTTCCAGTCAGGATTTTTGGAAATCAGCAACTTAAGTGATTTTTTGTCAAAATGTTCATTTTCGTTCATAACAAATAACTGTTTTTTAAACTTTTACTCATACGCTTTCAGTCCACTTATTTCTCTGCCTTCGGCCATTTTTTTGAGCAAAGGAATAAGGTCTTTCATCAGGGCTTCTTCTTTTTGGCTGCGTTCTTTCCAGCCCAAATCTTGCCCGGCAAACAATTCGCTGAGGCGGTCGCCGTCAAATATCATACGGTTAAGGATGTTTTGTACAAATTGGTTGAGTTGGTCAAAGGTTAAGTCGTATTTTTGGGCAATTGCCGTAAGCTGTTTTTTGAGTTTTTGCTCTTTAAAGCGTTGGTAACCTTGTTTTATTTCTTCTTCGCTCATGCCTTTGCCGGTTTCCAACGTGTTGATGTATTCGGTAAGGTCTTCGCGCTCTTCCATAAGATTGGCGCTGCTGCTCAAAATACTGATAAGTTGCTCGCGTGTAATTTTGTGCTTTTTGGGTTTTTGTTGAGTGTATTTGGCTATCAAATTCATAATATAATCGTAATCGACAATTGCTGAGGAAAACAACACCAGTTCAAAATCGAGTTGTTGAATTTCTTCGGGTGCGTTGTCGCCTTCTTTTTCTTGTATTTCTCTAAATTGTTTAGCCAATTCTATATATGCGCTTCTAAAGGCAAGTATTTGGTCTTCGGGCAACAGTTGTTCTATTTTTTGTTTTTGGTCATCGCTCAGGTCGGTGTATTGCTCCAATTGCGTGCGCAGGCGTTGTACCTCTTTAAAGCGCTCAATAAATTCTATTTTCGAGGCATCGCCACGGATATTGTACACTTCTTGCGGTTCGGCTACAAGGTTTTGAGCAGTCATCCATTGTTCCATGGCTTCTACGGCTTTTTCGTACTTTTCTATTACCACAGGTGCGGGTTCTACCAGCCATACTTCTTTTGCGCGCTCACTTTCTTTGTCGCTAAACAGAGCTATAGCTTTATCCACTTCGTTTTGTTGTTGACGAAAATCGAGTATATTGCCGTAGGGCTTAGTGTCATTAAGCACGCGATTGGTGCGGCTAAATGCTTGGATAAGTCCGTGGAATTTTAAGTTTTTATCTACATAAAGCGTGTTTAGATATTTGGAGTCAAAACCGGTAAGCAGCATATCCACCACAATTACAATATCGAGTTTTTGCTTGTGGGGTACATCGTGGTTGGGAAATTTTTGCATTTTAATGCGTTGCTGCACATCTTGATAATATAAATCGAAAGTATTTAGGGTGTGATTGGTACCGTATTGTTTATTGTAATTGCGGATAATTTCGGCCAATGCCTGTTTCTTTTTTTCGGGTTCTGTTTTATTGTCTTCCCTTTCTTGGTCGAGTTCTTCCTGCAATTGCAAAATGTCTTTATTGCCTTCTGCCGGTGGCGTAAATACACAAGTAATATTTAAAGGGATATAGTCGGGGTCTTTTTGCTTTTGTTCTTCTTGTAATTTTTGAAACAATTGATAATATTCAATGGCATCGTTTATAGATGATGTGGCAAACAACGCATTAAACCGGCGGTGATTGGTTGCAGCATCATGCTTTTTTAAAATAGTTGTTGCTACGGCGTTTTGGTGTTCGGCGCTGCCAATTTTTACGTTTTCTTCGGGTTTGTAATAGTCGATATGAAAAGGCAATACGTTTTTATCGTCAATAGCGTGGGTAATGGTATAGGCGTGCAGTAATTTTTGAAAAACATCTTTGGTGGTAAGGTAGGAACCAATGGTGCCGTCAATTTTTTTATACGTGGCATTAGTCTCAAAAATAGGTGTGCCGGTAAAACCGAAAAGTTGTGCATTGGGAAAAAATTCTTTAATGGCTTTGTGATTTTCGCCAAATTGCGAACGATGGCACTCATCGAATATAAAAGCAAAACGCTTGTTTTTTAAGGGTTGTAAGGATTTGGCATATTCTTCATTTCCCGGATGTAAAGCCAACCCCAGTTTTTGAATGGTGGTAACAATTACTTTATCGGCATAATCGTCAGACAAAAGGCGCTCTACCAATTTTCGGGTATTGGTGTTTTCTTCTACACAACCGGGCTGAAATTTATTAAACTCTTCACGTGTTTGGCGGTCGAGGTCTTTGCGGTCAACCACAAACAAACATTTATCCACATCGGGATTGGCTTTCATAAGCGTAGAAGCTTTGAAAGAGGTTAGCGTTTTACCGCTGCCGGTGGTATGCCAAATATATCCATTGCCTCTGTTTTGATGAATGCAATCCATTATGGCTTTTACGGCATATATTTGATAAGGACGCATCATCAAAATCTTTTGCTCATTTTCGACCAATACCATGTACTTGCTAATCATTTCTGCAAGGGTACATTTGGACAATACTTTTTCCGAAAATTCGTCAAGATGCGTTATTTTTTTATTGTCGCTTGTTGCCCATTGATAAACGGGTAAAAATTGCTCGTCGGCATCAAACTGAAAGTGCGTTTTATTATTATTGGTAAAATAATAAGTGTTTGTTCTGTTGCTGACAATAAATAATTGCATAAAACAAAGGAGCGAATTGGTATAACCGTTTCCCGGGTCTGATTTGTAATCAACAATTTGTTTCATGGCTTTACGGGGAGTAATACCCACACCTTTTAATTCTATTTGTACCAAAGGCAAGCCGTTTATTAAAATAATTACATCATAGCGATGATGACTGTCGCGTGTATTAATGCGCAACTGGTTAATGACCTCAAATTCGTTTTTGCACCAGTCTTTTATATTTACCAATGAATAATGTAAAGGGGTGCCGTCTTCTCGAATAAAAGTGTTTTTTTCTCTTAATTTTTTAGAATTGGTATATACATCCGAGCTGATAATATCATCCAACAATCGGTGAAATTCTGCATCTTCTAAACGGACTTTATTGAGCGCTTCAAACTTTGCTTTGAAATTTTGTTCAAGTGCTTGCCTGTCTCTAATATCCGGGCGGTAGGTGTATTTGAGTTCTTGGAGTTTGTTAATAAAAGATTCTTCTATCTGGGCTTCCGAAGTATGCATATTGTCAATCTAAAACATTTAAAATAAGGTACTGTTCAAAAATAACAAACATTTTCAATACTACAACTACTACACTACTACAAATAATATAAATAATTAAAATAAAGATAATTACAATAAAAAATCAATTAAAAAAATGTAGTCGCTGTAGTAGTTGTAGTAGTGTAGTAGCATCCCATTTGAAAAAACAGACAAATGCAAGCAAAAAACAAACAAAAACAACCTCGCT
>MDTD01176009.1_pt1 | contig 16243 bp, 17 predicted proteins | sample 811221 | NCBI WGS metagenome assembly MDTD01 (sample SAMN05326646, study PRJNA326480) | marine metagenome | isolation source: seawater | place: Pacific Ocean: South West | collected 2011 | reverse complement strand
GGCGATGCTGCCGGCCGGATCCGGTCGGGGGGTGAGCGCGGCGGCCACGGCATCCCAGGCGTCGTCGCCCAGGCTGTCCGCCGTGCGGCTGGTCCTGACCCACGAGGACACCGGCCGGGCGATGCCTTCGATGTCCGCCGTCAGGGGCGCGTCGTAGGGCACGTGGTGCACGGCGTGCTCGCCGATGACGTTGACCAGCGGCGTACCGGCACGCCGGGCGTTGTGCAGGTTGGCGATGCCGTTGCCGAGGCCGGCGCCGAGGTGCAGCAGCGTCATGGCGGGCGCGCCCCGCATGCGGCCGTAGCCGTCCGCCGCGCCGGTGCACACACCCTCGAACAGGCACAGCACCGGCCGCAGCGCGGGCGTCCCGTCGATGGCTTCCACCATGTGCATCTCCGAGGTGCCGGGGTTGGCGAGGCACACCTCGACGCCGGCGTCGGTCAGGCTGCGGATCAGGGTGTGCGCACCGTTCGGCGAATTCTGCTGCACCGGTAGTCCTCCCACGAACGAAGCGCGCAAGCTTACGGGGCGGGCTCCGACCCGGCAACCGGAGGCGCCCGGCCGGGGTCAATGGTCCTCGCGTCGATCGCCGCCATTGTCGCCGGCCAGGCCCTGCGCGGCCCGGGCTCCCCGCTTCTTCCGGGACGCCTTCGGTTTGCGGCGCAGCTCCGGAAACCGCTGCTCCAGGATCGGGCGCAGGCCGTGCTCGAAGGCCAGGTAGCCCAGCCCCAGCAGCACCAGGGCCCAGGCGCCCATCCGGTCGAGCAGCAGGGCGGGCCAGACGAAGGCCATGGCCATGTTGGCGAGGGACATGAAGCCCAGCCGGAACAGGTACTCGACGAGCTGATCGGTGACGAAGTCGAGAATGCCGCCGCTGGCGTCGAATTCCGAGACCACCAGGCGGATCTCCAGCCAGAGGAAGGTGACCACGTAGCCGAGCCCGTAGAGGCCGCCGCCCCGGGCGGCCCAGAGCCGCAGCAGGCCGTCGCGCATCAGGGTGGACGCGGACCGGGGATCCTCCCAGACCATCCGCGCATGGCGGGCGTGACGCGCCAGGCGGCGCTCCCGGGACTTGCGCCCGGACCCGCCGCCGCTGGCCGCCGCGTCCGGCGGCGGCTCTGCTGACCTGCCGTCTTCCGGCATTCGTTCCGGCACCCGAGGTTCCCCGTGCTGGGGCCCGAAAGCCCGCACCAGCGCCGGATCATCCGTGCGGCCGCCGGCAGGGTCAAGGTAAGATGCCGCCATGAGCAGCGCCCCGTCAGCCGCCGATGCCGTCGTCGTCTGCCCCGAGCAGCGGGTGGAGGCGGCCTGGATCGACTACAACGGCCACATGAACATGGCCTTCTACAACGTGGCGTTCGACCGGGCGCTGGACCACGTCTACGACCTGCTCGGCATCGGCGCCGATTACGTGGCAGAGGGTGGCGGCTCCTGCTTCACGGCGGAGGTCCACGTGAACTATCTGCAGGAGCTGCTGCTGGACGACCCGATCCGGGTCGAGTTCCAGCTCCTCGACCGCGACGCCAAGCGCCTGCACTTCTTCGAGCACATGTATCACGCCGAGCAGGGCTACCTGGCGGCCACCTCGGAGCAGCTCGCCATCCACGTCGACATGGCCAGCCGCCGCGCGGCGCCGTTCCCGGCCGACGCCGCGGCCCGCATCGACGCGCTGTTCGAGCGACACGCCGCCCTGCCTCGCCCGGAGCTGGCGGGGCGCACCATCGGCATCCGCCGCAAATCCTGACCCGACGACGACCCGCGGAGGTTCCCATGACCGACGCCACCCCCGGACCCGTTCGCGAGGAGCGCGACAGCATCGGCCCGATGGAAGTGCCGGACGCCCGCTACTGGGGCGCCCAGACCCAGCGCAGCCTGCAGAACTTTCCCATCGGCGAGGAGACCATGCCCCGGGAGATCGTGCTGGCCTACGCCCGGCTGAAGAAGGCCTGCGCGCTGGTCAACGCCGAGCTCGAGGTCATCGCCCGGGAGCAGGCCAGCGCCATTGCCCGGGCCTGCGACGAGGTCCTCGAAGGCCGGCTCGACGGCGAGTTTCCGCTGTCGGTCTGGCAGACCGGCTCCGGCACCCAGACCAACATGAACCTGAACGAGGTGCTGGCGAACCGCGCCAGCGAGATCCTCGGCGCCGACTTCCGCCGGGACAAGCCGGTGAAGCCCAACGACCACGTCAACGCCAGCCAGAGCTCCAACGACACCTTTCCGACGGCCATGCACCTGGCCGCCTTCGAGGCGATCCACGGCTACACCCTGCCCCGCCTGGCCGGGCTCGAGGCGGCCCTGGCGCGCAAGGCCAGCGAGTTCCACGACATCGTCAAGAGCGGCCGCACCCACCTGATGGACGCCACGCCGGTCACCCTGGGCCAGGAGTTCGGCGGCTACGCCGCCCAGCTCGCCAGGGGCCGGGACGCCGTCCAGGACAGCCTCAAGCGGCTGGCGGAGCTGGCCATCGGCGGCACCGCCGTGGGCACCGGCCTGAACGCGCCCGCCGGCTTCGCCGAGGCCGTGGTGGCCCGCCTGCGGGAGGACACGGGCCTGCCGCTGGTCTGCGCCGGCAACCGCTTCGAAGCCATGAGCGCCCACGACGCCATGGTGGAGATCAGCGGCAGTCTGAAGCGCGTCGCCGTGAGCCTGATGCACGTCGCCAATCAGATCCGCCTGCTGGCCAGCGGCCCGCGGACCGGCATCGCCGAGCTGATCCTCCCCGCCAACGAGCCCGGCAGCTCGATCATGCCGGGCAAGGTCAACCCGACCCAGTGCGAGGCCCTGGCCATGGTGTGCGCCCAGGTGATCGGCAACGACGCCACGGTCACGGTGGCCGGCACCCACGGGCACCTGCAGCTCAACACCTTCAAGCCGGTCATCGCCTACAACGTGCTGCAGAGCGCCCGCCTGCTCGGCGACGCGGCGGCCAGCTTCGAGGTGCGCTGCGTCAGCGGCATCGAGGCCAACCGCGCCCGCATCGCGGAGCTGCGCGACCGCAGCCTGATGCTCGTCACCGTGCTGAGCCCGCGGCTCGGCTACGACCGGGCGGCGGAGATCGCCAAGAAGGCCCACGCCGAGGGCACGACCCTCAAGGAAGCCTGCCTGGACCTGGGATATCTCTCGGAAGCCGAATTCGACGAGATCGTCGATCCGAGCCGGATGGTGGGGCCGGGGTGACCCCGGGCCCTCCTTGTAGGAGCGATCTCCAGATCGCGATTGCGAGGTCCTCGGAAATCGCGATCTGGAGATCGCTCCTACAACAGCACGGGCTCACCGCCCGGTGATCTCCATGATCCGGTGGCCGTGGTGCTCCCGGCCGAACTCGTCGGTGGCGCGCACCGACACGGTGTAGGTTCCGGGGCCGAGGTCGTCCGGCACGTCCGCGGACCACAGGTGGGACGACGGCGTCGCCTCCAGCCAGGACTTCTTGGTGTCCGCGTTGCGGGCGAACACCTCGATCATGTACGGGTCCGCCCGGCTCACCCGCGTCATCGGCAGGTACGGCCCGTCGTCGATGCGGAACTCCACCGTCGATTTCGGCCCGCCGTCGAACAGATTCACCAGCAGCTCCGCCGCCGGCACCGAATCCACCCCGAAGCGGCCGTCGAACAGCTCGCCGGCGCGGAAGTCCCGCAGGCCGTCGGTCCGGATGCCGTGATGGGCCACGTCGAACAGAATCCGCATCTGGTAGTCCGCGGGGAAGCCCGCGGCCTTGTAGCGGACGGTGGCGTCGGTGCCGTCCACCTCGAGGACGTGGTAGCCGTTCGGCGTGCCGTCACGCTGGTCGGTGGTGGGGACGCCGCGCGGGTCGAAGGGGCCGCTCCACCAGGAGCCGGACACCGTGGCCAGCACGTGATGATGAAACTCGCCTGGCCCGCGGAAGCCGTCGTCCGCGCCGAAATAGCGATGCTCGGTGGTGTGGGTGTGGCCCGCCACGGCGTACAGGTTCGGCCGGCCCGACAGCAGCTTGAACAGCTCGCGCCGGTCCGCCGTGGTCACCCCGGGGGCTTCGCCCATGTAGGTCTCGAGCGGCGCGTGCATCGCCAGGAACACCAGGCGTTCCTCGGGAACGTGCCGCAGCTCCTGGGCCAGCCAGGCGAGCTGGCGCCGGCCCAGGTTGGCGATGTAGCCGCCGCTGCCGCGCACGTCGCCGGGGTCGGACTCGCCGTGGCCCCGGTACTCGATGTTGTCCAGCACCACGAACAGCGCCTCGCCGTACTCGAAGGCGTAATAGGGCGGGCCGAAGTAGCGCTTGAAGGTCTCGAGCGAGTAGCGGTCGTCCTCGGCCTCGAAGTTGAGCTCGTGGTTGCCCGGCACGTTGTACCAGGGGATGCCGATGCGGGCGATGATGGCGTTGTAGCGGGGGAACAGGGACAGGTCGTCGAACAGCACGTCGCCCATGGTCATGCCGAAGGCGGCGTCGGTGCCGATCAGCTCCGCCACCACGTCGTCGCGGATGTAGTCCACCTCCGCGGCCGTCTGGGGCTGGGTGTCCGACAGGAGCAGCGCGTCGAAGCGGGTCGGTTCGTCGCGCCGGATCAGCGGGAAGTCGATACGCTCCGGCAGCGGCCCGGTGGGCGCCACGCCCGGATAGCGCATCCCAGGCGGCGACCCCTGGGGCTGATGAATGTAGTAGAACTGCGGAATCTGGTGCTCGTTCACCGGCGTGGCGAAGCCCCGGGGCTTGGTGATGAAGATCACCGCCTCGGCGTCGATGTCCAGCCGCCAGGCGCCGTCGGCGTCGGTGGTCACCACGTCGAGGCCGTCGGACACCCTGACCCCTTCGATGCCCGGCTCGCCGGCGTCCAGCCGGCCGTTGCCGTTGCGGTCCTCGAACACGGTGCCCCGGGCGGTGTCCGCACCGGCCGGCGAAGCGAGGGTCGTGGCGACGGCCGTCGCCAGCAGCAGGGTCGCGATGTCACGCATGGTCTTCGGCTCCTTGGGCGGTGGTTCACTCTCTTGGCATCCGGACATGACGCCCCGATGACACCCCAGAAACACGAACGGGAGCCGCAGCTCCCGTCGTGGTGTCCGATGTCCGGCGATCCGGCTCAGTAGCCTTCCAGATCCCCGTAGCGGTTGCGGTGGTAGTTCACGTCGCCGAAGGTCTGCTCGGCCACGGCCGCGCGCTTGAGGAAGAAGCCGATGTCGAACTCGTCGGTCATGCCGATGCCGCCGTGCATCTGGATGCCTTCCCGGGACACCCGGTTGAAGGTCTCGCCCACCTTCGCCTTCGCGAGGCTCGCCAGCTTGGCGATCTCGGTGGCGTCGCGCGCCTCGTCCAGCGCCGTGAGCGCCTCCAGCACGCAGGACTTGGACAGCTCGACCTCGCAGAACATGTCCGCGGCCCGATGCTTGAGCGCCTGGAAGGAACCGATCGGCACGCCGAACTGCTCGCGCTCCTTGAGGTACTGCACGGTGCGCTCGAAGCACTCCTGCAGGCTGCCGAGCATCTCGGCGCACAGCCCGATGCGGGCGATGTCCAGAGCCGGATCGAGCACGTCGGCACCCTTGTCCACGGCGCCGATGACCGCGTCCTTGCCGACCTTCACGCCCTTGAACTCTATGTTGGCGACGTTGCGGGAGTCGGCCATCTTGATGCGGTTGACGGTGACGCCGGCGGCGTCCCGGTCTACCAGCAGCAGGGTGATGCCGTCGCGATCGCCGGCCTTGCCGCTGGTGCGGGCGACGACGATCAGCTTGTCCGCCGAGTTGCCGTCCAGCACGAAGGTCTTGGCGCCGTCGATCTCGAAGCCGTCGCCGGAGGCCTTGGCGGCAGTGGCGATGCCGTAGGGGTCGTGCCGGTGGCCTTCCTCCAGCGCCAGTGTCAGCAGCAGCTCACCGCCGGCGACCGCGGGCAGCAGCTCGGACTTTTGGGCGTCGCTGCCGCCCAGGTTGAGAATGGTGCCGCCGACCCAGACCGTGGCGATCAGCGGGCTGGCCGTGAGCGTCCGCCCGGTCTCCTCGGTGACCACGCCGAGCCCCTTGTAGCCGAACGCCAGGCCGCCGAATTCCTCCGGCCAGGGAATGCCCGACCAGCCGAGCTCGACCATGGACTTCCAGGTGCCGCGGTCGAAGGCGTCCGGGTTGTCGTCGTCACGGAGCTTGCGGAGCTGGGCGATCGGCGCGCTGGCGGAGCAGAAGTCCTTGGCGCTGTCCTTGAGCATGTTCTGCTCGTCGTTGAGAATCATGGGCATGGCGTTCCCCCTACAAAGCCAGCCAGCAATGAAAGCAAAAGGCCCTGCGGATGTCGAGACTGGCGAGGCCTCCGCAGGCGATCCGGATCAAGGGGCCGGCACCTCCCGGGTGTAGAAGCCCTCGAACCACGGCGTCCACGTCCCGGGAGACCGGGCTTCCTCGAAATACTGCCGGACACGCCCGTCGGGCAGCGCCGTCCAGGTGCCGCGGAACGGCAGGGTACGGCCGTCGTCCGGATAGGTGATGGTGCCCTCCAGGATCATGTCGTCGCCGCTGCGGCCGCCCCGGATGTCGATCCGGGTACGGGGCGACACCCAGACCTGGCGCCACTGGGCGGCCACGGGGTCGAAGAAATTCATGCTCATGCCGGTGCCGCCGCCGGCGCCCTGCCAGCGCTCCACCAGCACGCAGCCCTGCTGCTCGAGCCGGATCTCGTTGCGCCCGGCGTGACGGCCGTCCGCCAGCGCCACGCGCCAGGTGCCGACCCAGAAATCGAAGGCGCGGTAGCCCTCACCGGTACAGGCCGCCCCGGCGCCCTCGGCCGCCAGGGCCGGCAGCGACAGGGGTACCGTCAGCAGGCCTGTCATCAGCAGAATTACCAACCGTTTACACGGGTTACATCGGCGTCCAGGCATCACCACCCCCTTCTCCGTATCCTTGACGACCATTCCGATGCTACCCAGGCCTGGCAATGGGCGCAGCCTTCATCCGAGCACTGATCCTGACCGCGGCCCTCGCCGCGGCGCCGGTCGGCGCCCTGGCGGCGGCACCCGGGGACAGCACGCCGGCGATGGAGTCCGGGGAGGCATCGCCCGGGGCGGAGACCGGCCCGGAATCCGCCGATCCGACCTTTCAGACCCTGTCGACCCTGGGCGCGCTGGCCCTCGGGGTGCTCGGTCTGCTGTGGGTGCGCCGCCACACCTCCGACCTCTAGAGCCGACGGGGCTCGACGCGGGGTCCTCGCGTAACATGCGCGGCATGGACATCGACACGCTGCAACGACGCCTGCGGGCCACCCTGCCCATGGCCCGGCTCGACTGCCGGCCCCTGCCCGGCTGTCCCGAGATCTCCCTGGCGCTGATCAACGACGACTTCCCGCTAGGCCCCCTGCCGCCCGACGTCATGCGCGCGGTCATCGCCCGGCCGGCCTACTGGTCGCTGTGCTGGGGCAGCGGCCTGGCCCTGGCGCGCCATCTGCTCGACCGTCCGGAGCTGGTCCGGGGACGGCGGGTGGTGGATCTGGGCGCCGGCTCCGGAGTGGTGGCGATCGCCGCGGCGATGGCCGGAGCGGCGCGGGTCATCGCCTGCGACTCGGACCCGGACGCGCTGGCGGCGACGGCGGCCAACGCCGCCCTGAACCGCGTCGCCGTCACCCTCGCCGACGACCTGGCCGACGTCCCGACCGACAACGATCTGATGCTGATGGCGGACGTGCTGTACGACCGGGAGAACCTGCCGCTGCTGGCCGCCGCCTGCCGCCATGCCGACGCGGTTCTGGTCGCGGATTCGCGCATCGCCGAGCTGCCCGATCCGGCCTACCGCCAGGTCGGCACCATCGCCACCCTGACCTACCCGAATCTGGGGGAGTTCGACGAGTTCGGCACCGTGCGGCTGTTCTACCGCGACACGACCGCCGAGGGCTCGACCAGCAGCACGGTCATGTCGTCGAGGTAACGGGCGGCGATCGCCCGCTCCGTCACCGTCGCCGGGTCCTCGAACCAGCGCTGGGCCGACAGGGCGTCCGGAAACTGCAGCAGCGCGACCCGGTTCCAGTCGTCTTCACCGCGGATCGGATCCACGGCAGCGTTCCACGCCAGCCGGCCGCCATGGTCCGGCAGCAGCTTCAGCCAGCCGGAGGCGCCGGGCTCGCCGAGCGGGTCCGCCGGGGCCGCCTCGTCGACCCGGTACAGCACCACCAGGCCGGCCGCGCCGGCGCTGATGTCCGGCGGCGCGCCGGCGCTCCCCAGATGCCGCACCGGCAGCGCCCCGAATCCCTCCCGCAGGCCGCGGTAGCTGGTGCCGGTGAACATCTGCACCAGGCCCGCGCCGGTGGGAAAGCGCAGCATCTGGGCCCCGGCCACGTCGAGCAGGACGGACCCCTCGATCACCTCCACGGAACCCGCCTGCCAGACCAGCTCGGCGCCGTCCTCCGCGGCCAGGGCAGCGAAACGCGCCCGGAAGGAGGGATCTTCCGGCGTCTGGGCGACCGCCGCCTCGGGCAGGAGCTGGAGCAGGTAGTAGGGATTCTCACGACGGGACGCGTCGACCACGATGCCGGCCAAGGTGGGGCCCACGTACCAGACCACGCCGCCGGTCGCCAGGACCAGCACCAGGCAGAACGTCAGAAATGCCAGAAACGAACGACTCAAACCGCTTCCGCCGGCCAGCCAGTGGAGCGCGCATGATAACCGAACAGCCGGGGGTCCTTCCGGCGGATCCGGCGGCGGCACCGACGCCGCCGCGGGCCCCGGCCCCGACGGGCGCCCGGCCGCTGCCGCTCGCCTCTGCGCGCCGGGATCGGGTACAGTCGAGGCTCATCGACACTCCGGGGGAGACCATGGCGAACGAGCCCTATCAGGACATTCTGTACACCGTCGACGACCCGGTGGCGGTCATCACCATGAACCGTCCGGACGCGCTGAACGCCTTCACCGTGCGCATGCTCGCGGAGATCGGCCACGCGCTGGCGGCGGCCGAGGCCGACGAGCGGGTGGTCGGCATCGTGCTCACCGGCGCCGGCCGCGGCTTCTGCGCCGGCATGGACATGAACGCCCTCAACGACATCTCCGGCGGCGGCGCGGGCAAAGCCGAGGATCTGTCGGCGCTGAAGGCCAGCCCCGGCGACCCGGAGCTGGGCGAGAACTTCCGGGTCACCTACAGCTACCTGCTGAGCGTGCGCAAACCCATCATCGCGGCGGTGAACGGCGCCTGCGCCGGCCTGGGTTTCGTGTTCGCCCTGCTCTCGGACATGCGCTTCGTCGAGCGCCAGGCCAGGTTCGCCACCGCCTTCTCCCAGCGCGGCCTGATCGCCGAGCACGGCGCGAGCTGGATCCTGCCGCGGCTGATCGGCCCCGGCCGCGCCCTCGACCTGCTGTGGAGCTCGCGCAAGTTCGACGGCGAGGAAGCCGAACGGCTCGGCCTGGCGGAACGGCTCTGCGACACCGGCGAGAGCGTGACCGCCGCCGGCGACTACATCCGCGAGCTGGCCGCCACCACCTCCCCCACCTCGCTGCGGCTGATGAAGGCCCAGGTCTACCGGCACCTGAACATGCCCCTGGGCGAGGCCATGCAGGAGAGCAACGCCTGGATGGACGAGAGCCTGAAGCGGGACGACTTCCGCGAGGGCGTGCGCTCGTTCATCGAGAAGCGTCCGCCGGAGTTCCGCCGGGTCGGCGGCGACTGATCCGGGAACGGACCGGCGTGGAGCCGCGTCGCCACCGCATCGACGTCGACGGCGTCGGCCTGGCCGTGCTCGAGCTCGGCCCCGCCGACGCGCCACCCCTGATCATGCTCCACGGCATGCGCGACGTGCCGGAGAGCCTGCTGCCGGTGGCCGAGCCGCTGGCCCGTAACCATCGGCTGCTGCTGCCGGCCCTGCGCGGCCACGGCGACAGCGACCGGCCGGGCGGCTACGCCATGGACCAGTTCCTGTACGACCTGTACCGCACCGTCGAAGCGCTGGAGCCCCGTCCCTTCACCCTGTTCGGCCACAGCCTCGGCGGCCAGATCGGCGCCCGGTTCGCCGCGCTGTATCCGGACCAGATCGCCGCGCTGGTGCTGGTGGAAGGCCTCGGCCCGCCGGCGCGCCTGGAGGAGGACGATGCCACCCTGCGCATCCGCCACCACGCCGAGCGGCTGCTGGCCACGCTGACGCCACCGCCGGACCGCCCGCTGCCGGACCTCGAATTCGCCGCGGGACGGCTGAGCCACAACAACCCCCGGCTGCCGCCCGGGCGCGCCCGGGAGCTGGCCGCGCTGGCCACCCGTCGCGAGTCCGACGGGCACCTGCGCTGGGCCTTCGACGCCCGCGTGGCCAGCGTGTTCCTCGGCGTGCAGCGCCAGGACACGGAGCACTACTGGCGGGCGGTCCGCTGCCCGACGCTGGTGGTCAGCGGCGACGAGGCCGCCGAGTACTGGCGGGCCCAGATGGCGCTGCCGGGAGACGGCGAGTTCGCGCCCGGCGAGCTCGAGGCCCGCGTCCGCTGTTTCGCCGACGCCGAGCACGTCGCCATCGCGGGCGCCGGCCACATGGTTCACTACGATCGACCGGCGGACCTTACCGCCGCCGTCGAGGACTTCCTGGGGAGGAGAACATGAGCGACGTCATCGCCACGGACCAGACCAGCCATGACTGGCCGGAGCTGGTGGACCGGCTGAACCGGCTGCTGCGGCTGCGCACCACGCCCATCGGCATGAAGCTGTTCGAGACCCGCGAGGCGATGGAGGCGATACCGCGCATCCGCCGGCCCTCGGCCATCCACACCACCGACCAGATCGTCGGCCAGGCGGCGCGCAACGGCTGGACCGTGGGCATCACCGCCGAGGACCTGGTCGGCGCCCAGTGCAGCACCGTGATCGGTCTTCATCCCCGCAGCGACGAGTGGCTGTCCGGCGACCGCATGGCCGGCGTCTGGTACCAGGATCAGGCCGAGGCCAGCGCCCACCAGCACGCCATGGACGTCGTGCCCTACGGCCGCTTCGAGGCCATGGCGGTGAGCCCGCTGGCCAGCGGCCGGCTGGACCCGCCGGACATCTGCCTGATCTACGCCACCCCGGCCCAGATGATCCTGTTCATCAACGGCCTGCAGTGGACCGGCTACCGCAAGCTCGAATGGGGCTGCGTCGGCGAATCCTCCTGCGCCGACTCCTGGGGCCGGGCCCTCGCCACCGGCGAGCCGAGCCTGTCGATCCCGTGCTTCGCCGAGCGGCGCTACGGCGGCGTCATGGAGGACGAGCTGCTGATGGCCCTGCCGCCGGCATTCCTGCCGAAGACGCTGGCGGGGCTGGAGGCCCTGTCCCGCAACGGGCTGCGCTACCCCATCGCGCCCTACGGCGTGAACAACGACGTCCGTGCCGGCATGGGCGTCAGCTACGGCGACTGACCCGGGCCCGGGCCGTCGCCGGCCCTTGAAAATCTCCGGGGCACCCCAATTTTCCTCGTCGAAGGCGGGCAGGCCACTGCCCGCCGGATCGTGACTTCGGCTTTTGTGCTTCACGAGGAGGTGCAAGAACATGAACGGTCAACTGTCCCCCTTCGAGAGCCTGCTGGACGAGCTGTGGCGCTGGGACCACGACTGGCGCAGCGACTTCTCGCCGTCGCCGTGGTTCTCCGGCATCCGCTCCGTGCGCCAGGGCTCCTATCCGCCCGTGAACGTGGGCTCGAGCCCCGACAGCGTCGACGTCTACCTGTTCGCCGCCGGCCTGGACACCGACAGTCTCGACGTGTCCCTGCAGCACAATCTGCTGTCCGTCTCCGGCAAGCGGGCGCCGGCGACTGAGGAGGCGTCCACCTGGTACCGCCGGGAGCGCTTCGAGGGCGAGTTCCAGCGGGTGTTCACGCTGCCCGAGGACGTCGACCCCGACAAGGTCGACGCCACCTACCGGGACGGCGTGCTGCACGTGCGGATCGGCCGCCGGGAAGCCGTCAAGCCGCGGCGCATCGAGGTCCACTGACCCTGCGCCAGGCCGTCCTCGAGGATCAATAGAACCATCGATTGAAAGCGGAACATCGTGGAGGTCGACATGAATCAGGTCACCGAGCAATCCCGCGACGCCGTTCGCCAGACCGGCGAGGCCGCCGGCCCGACCCATCTGCGCCCCGCCGGCGACATCTTCGAGCACGAGCACGGCATCACCATCGTGCTGGACATGCCGGGCGTGTCGAAGGAACGGCTGAACATCCACAGCGATCGCAACGCCCTCACGGTGGAGGGTGACGTCGAGATCAGCATGCCCGAGGACACCGAGTCCCTGCATGCCGACGTCCGCGCCACCCACTACCGCCGGGACTTCTCCGTCTCCGGCGAGCAGCTCGACGTGGACGCCATCGAAGCGTCGCTGCGGGACGGCGTGCTGCGCATCGACATACCGAAGCGGGCGGAGCTGCGCCCGCGCCGCATCGAGGTGCGGACCGGCTGACGCCGTGGCGGGCCCGGCCCGCCTTCCCCGGGCTCCGGCGGATGCGTAGCATCGTCGAAAACACCCCGGAGCCCGAGCCATGACCTGCCTGCCCCCGATGCGTCGCGTCCTGCTGGCCGCGTGTCTCTGGATGCTCGCCGCCGGCGCCGGCGCAGACCATCTGTTCGTCAACGGCACCCTGCTCACGCTGACCGAAGACGGGCGGCAGCGCGCGGACCTGCGGGTGATCGACGGCCGCATCGCCGCCATCGGCCCGGACCTGGCTCCGGGCCCGGACACCGAGGTCATCGATCTGGCCGGCGGCTTCCTGATGCCGGGACTGGCCGAGATGCACGCCCACGTGCCGGCGCCGGACCAGGGACGGGCCTACCGGGACGACGTGCTGTTCCTGTGGGTCGCCAACGGCGTGACCACCGTCCGCGGCATGCTGGGGCATCCGGAACACCTGGCGCTGCGCCGCGACCTCGCCGCCCACGAGGTTCTCGGCCCCCGGCTGATCACCGCCGGGCCGTCCTTCAACGGCGAGACCGTGACGAGCCCGGCCCAGGCCCGCCGCCGCGCCCGGGAGCAGGCGGCCGCGGGCTACGATTTCCTCAAGATCCATCCCGGGCTGACCCGCGCCGAATACGACGCGGTGGCCGACGAGGCGGCGCGCCTGGGCATCCCGTTCGGCGGCCACGTGCCGGCCGAGGTCGGGCTGCTGCACGCGATCGCCGCCGGCCAGCGCACCGTCGATCACCTCGACGGCTTCATGCAGGCGCTGGTGGACGACGATGCCGCGGCGGCGTCCGGCGGCGGCTCCCTGTTCGGGCTGGCGCTCGCCAGCTCGGTGGACCTGCACCGGCTGCCGGGACTCGTCGAGCGGATGCGGGACGCCGGCACCTGGGTGGTCCCCACCGAGACCCTGATCGAGAACTTTGCCGCCGCGGACCGCATTCCGGAGCTGCTCGACCGGCCCGAGACCGCCTACCTGCCGCCGCATCTGCGCCGGCGCTACGAGCAGGCGCTGGCCCGGGCGAGCCTCGGGTCGGAAGCCGCCCGGCGTGCTCTGGCCGTGCGCAAGCGGCAGATCGCCGCGCTGCACCAGGGCGGCGTCGGACTGCTGCTGGGGTCGGACTCGCCCCAGATCTTCAACGTGCCCGGCTTCTCCATCCATCGCGAGCTCGAGGCCCTGGTGGCCGCCGGACTCGGCCCGACCGAGGCGCTGCGGACCGGAACCGACGCCCCCGCCCGGTTCCTGGACCGCACCGACGACTTCGGCGCCCTGCGCACGGGCCTCGCCGCGGATCTGGTGTGGCTGCGCGCCGACCCCACCGTCGAGGTGGCCGCCACCCGGCAGATCGCCGGGGTGATGGTGCGGGGTCGATGGCTCGACCGGGCGACCCTGGACGCGGGACTGGCGGACATTCGGCAGCGCTACACTGCGGATTGAACCATCGGATCGCACCCCCGGAATGGGGGTTCAGCGCAGCGACGCCCCGAGCAGGTCGCGGGCGATGATGTGCCGCTGCACCTCGCTCGGCCCCTCGCCGATGCGACGGATGCGCATCTCCCGGTACCAGCGCTCCAGCGGCAGATCCTTGGTGACACCGTAGCCGCCGAACATCTGGATGCAGCGGTCCACCACCCGGCTGCCCGCCTCGGTGGCCACCAGCTTCGCCATGGCGGCCTCCTTGCGGAAATCCTCGCCGCGCTCGGCGCGGTGAGCCGCCTCCAGGGTCAGCCAGCGGGCGTTGCGGATGTCGATCTCGTTGTCCACCAGCATCCACTGAATCGCCTGGCGCGAGGACAGCGGCGCGCCGAAGGTCTCCCGCTGGGGCACGTAGGCCAGCGCCATCTCGTGGGCCTTGATGGCGACGCCGATGCAGCCCGCCGCGTAGGGAATGCGCTGGCGCGACAGCCGGTCGTTGGCGATGGCGAAGCCGCCGCCCACCTCGCCGAGCACGTTGGCGTGGGGCACCCGCAGGTCCTCGAAGCCGAGCTCGGTGGCGTAGCGGGCCGCGCGCAGGGTGTGGACCACCCGGCGCACATGGAATCCCGGCATGTCCGTGTCGACGATGAAGCAGGTGACCCCGGCGCGCCCCCGCTCGGGATCGGTGCGGGCGAACACCAGCCCGAAGTCCGCCCGGTCGGCGCCGCTGATGAAGATCTTGCCGCCGTTGATCACCCAGTCGTCGCCGTCGCGGACCGCCCGGGTCTGAATCGCGCGGGCCGGATCGCTGCCGCCGGAGGGCTCCGTCAGCCCGAAGAACCCCTTCTTCTCGCCGCGCAGCATGGGAAACAGATAGCGCTCCTTCTGAGCCTCGGTGGCTTCGAAGAGCTGGGCCAGTCCGGCGCCGCCGAACACGCCGTAGCACGGTGCGTAGAGGCCCGCGCGATGCTGTGCGGTCTCGATGGCGATGAGGGTGCGGGTCACCAGGTCGATGTCCGGCCCGCCGTAGGCCACCGGAATGTCGAGACCGTAAAGGCCCATGGCCCGGGTCTTGTCGACCAGGCGCCGGTAGTCGTCGGCGGGCAGCTCGTCGGCGTCCGGATCGAGGGACGCCTCCAGCGGCTCGATCTCCTCCCGCACGAAGCGGCGGACGTTGTCCACCACCAGGGTCTGCTCCTCACTGAGCGCGAGGTCCATGGCCTACCCCGGGCTGAGCCTGCCGAGGCCCGGCACCGGCCCGTTCGCCGCCGGCAGCCCGCCGTGCGCCGCCTGGTGACGCATCAGCAGCTCTCGATGACGGGTCAGGTAGGCCGTGGTGACCTCGACGCGGAACCGGCTCGCGCCGTCGATCCGGCCCAGGGCGTCGCACACCTCGCCGCGCAGGCCGAAGCGGCTGCGGCCGCCGGCGCAGCCGATGTAGAGCACCCGGCCGGCGGCGTCCGCCAGCTCGTAGACGCCCATGTGCCCGGGCAGCGCCGCCGCATCGGCGGCATCCGCCCAGCCCCTCCCATCGATCACGCCGGCTCCCGCCGCTTCGGCATGATGGAAATCTCCATGGGGGCGAGCCGGGTCATGTCGACGTCGATCAGATAGGGGCCCGGCGCCGCCATGCCGACGTCGAGGGCCTCCTCGAACGCTTCGACGCTGCCGACGCGGACGCCGGGCACGCCCATGCTCTCCGCCAGCGCCGCGAAGTCCACGGTGCCAAGGTCGGTCTCGTTGATCCGGCCGAAGCGGGTGTCCTGGAGCCAGCGCAGCACGCCGTAGCCGCCGTCGTTGAACACCACGATCACCAGCGGAAGCTGATACTGGGCGCAGGTGGCAAGCTCCGTGGCGTGGAACATGAAGCCGCCGTCGCCATGCATCACCAGGGTCTGACGCCCCGTGGCCACCGCGGCGCCCACCGCCAGCGGCAGGCCCGGCCCGATGGCGCCGGACACGGGATTCATGGTGGTGCGGGGCTGGAAGATCGGGAAGAGCTGATTGCCGAAGTTGTAGGCGGCGATGGTCTGATCGCGGACGAACAGGCCGTCCCGGGGCAGCCGCCCGCGCATGGCGTCCATGATGCGCGGATAGTCCGTGCCGAGCCGCCGGCGCATGGCGGCGTGCACGCCCTCGCCCGCCTCCCGCACGGTCTCGTTGAACTGGGCGTCGTTGGGCGGCACGTCCACCAGCGACTCGAGCAGGCCTTCCAGCGCCAGCCGCGCATCCGCGGCGATCGCCAGGTCCGCCGCGTGCACGCGGCCGAGCATGCCGGCGTCCACGTCGATCTGTATCAGCTGGCCGGGCGGTTTGAGCCGCGCGCCCTGACCGTCGACGCCGACGGCGAAACGGGTGCCCACCGCGAGGGTCAGGTCGGCATCGGCAATGGCCTGGTGCATGCCCGCGCTGGTGTAGTAGTTGCCGAGACACAGCGGGTGGTCGTCGGCCATCGCGCCGCGGCCGCCGTTGGTGGTCAGCACCGGCGCGTCGAGC
>MDTD01109722.1_pt1 | contig 16243 bp, 14 predicted proteins | sample 811221 | NCBI WGS metagenome assembly MDTD01 (sample SAMN05326646, study PRJNA326480) | marine metagenome | isolation source: seawater | place: Pacific Ocean: South West | collected 2011 | reverse complement strand
TTCTAAGAATAAAACTTATATAATGTTGAAGTGTGTACGACAAATTTTGGTAACCTTAACCGTCCACACTTCTCTTCTTAATTTTAACTTTTAAAATAGCTAATCAGGCTAAAAAGCCTAATAATTCACAATAATTTTATTGAGAAGTGTGATGCTTATAGTCTAAAATAACCGTAAATCAAGCAGTTATAATGGAAAAAAAGAGCCTAAAAAGGCAATGAAAATAAGGCTTTTTTTGTTTTTTTTTGATAAATATCCACTAGTTTAATTTTATGATTTTTAAATACAAACCTTTCGGTTTTAGCTTTCAAAAAAATTTCGAAGTTTTCTTTGTACTTATAATAATATTAGTCACCACAGTCACTACTCACTTATACAACGAATCTAAAAAAATTTATGAAGATCGCTACATCAGTCTGATAAATAACCTATATTTTCAAAAAACTATAAATTATGCAATAAATGAAATACAGCCAAAATTTGATTATATTGAACATCGTATTACCCCGAATGATAGTCTAAATTCTATTTTTGCAGAAAACGGTGTATCAAGAAATGAGGCTTATTTATTAGAAAAAAATTTAAAAAATAACAATTCTTTTCGGAATTTAAAAGTTGGACAAGTAATTAATTTTACTATTGATAGATCTAATAATACAATTATTAAAATTTTTTTTCCAGTAAACGATCTAAAAAAAGTTGAGCTCACTCGAAAACTAGGTACTAATGCTTTCGAATTCAATGAGATACTTACCAATTTAAGAAAAAATATTATTTTTAAAGAAGGAAAAATAAAACAAAGTTTATATAAAAGTGCAATTGATCTTAATATTCAACCAAATGTAATTGTCGAATTTGCAAGAGTATACGGATTTCAAGTAGATTTCCAAAGAGATATTAGAAAGAACGACACTTTTCAAATAATTTATGAAGTTTTCACTGATGATAATGACAAAATTAAAAATACAGGTAATATTTTGTTTGCAGATTTAAATTTAAGTGGTCAAAGTAATGCACTCTATTATTTTGATAAAAAAGATCAAGAGGGTCACTACGATATAAATGGAAAAAGTATTAAAAAGGCTTTAATGAAAACACCTATTAATGGTGCAAGATTATCATCAAGTTTTGGACTTAGAAAACACCCTATCGATGGATTTACAAAAATGCATAGAGGAACTGATTTTGCTGCTCCTCTTGGAACTCCAATAATGGCATCTGGTGATGGTGTGGTTGTAAAAGTAGGTTGGTGTGGTGGTGGTGGAAACTGTATTAAGATTAGACACAACTCATCTTATTCTACAGTCTATGCCCATTTATCAAAATTTGCTAACGCGACTAAGAAAGGAAGAAGGGTTAAACAAGGACAAATAATTGGGTATGTTGGATCTACTGGAAAGTCTACTGGTCCCCATTTACACTATGAAGTAATTTTTAATGGCAAAAGAGTTAATTCTCAAACCCTAAAATTACCATCAGGAAAAATTTTAAAAGATAAAAATAGAGAAATATTTGAAGTAAAGAAAATTAAAATTGATGTACTTAAATCAGAATTGATTGCTTCGCTCGATTAGTTTGAAGAAAATTGATTTTCTTCTTGGCTTTGATCTGTAGTTTGATTTTCTTTTTTTTCTGTTTCTAAGGATTGTTTTTTTATCTCTTTTTCATTTAAAATTCTTAAAAAATGATCAGCGTGCTGAAAATAATTTTCAGATAAAATTTTGTCTCCATTAGATAAAGCTTCCCTTGCTAAGTCATTATACTTTTCTATCAACTTAGGTGCATTATGATTATTTTTACCTGGAGATTTTCTTTGAAAGTTCGAATTTACAGGAAAATTTTGGCTATCACCATTTCTTTTATAGTTTCTATCACCATTTGATCTGAAACGTGATCTTTTATTATTATTTCTGTAAGATCTCATTTGGATTTAAAATTAGATTTTTGTGCACACAATGCACCTGAAATTTCGACCATAATCTTTTTTAACTCTGTTAACATAAAATTTTTTATCTTTTAGCAATTTTTCTATCTTAAATTTTTGATCATAACCTATCTCCAAGATCAATTTTCCACCCGTCTTTAAAAGTTTTGAGGATTTTTCAATAACTTTTTTAATTAGTGAAAGACCATCATTTCCACCTTCTAGTGCAACTAATGGCTCAAACCTATATATATCTCTTTCCAAATAACTTAATTCACAATTATTTATATAAGGAGGATTAGATATAATTAAATCATATTTACCTTTAAAAAAATTGTCAACAGATGATTTAATAAATTTAACTCTATTCTCTAATTGATGCATTTTTGCATTAAAATTAGCAACTTTTACAGCATTTTTTGAAATGTCTATACCAATACCACTTGCTTTTTGAACTTCTTGAAGAATAGACAATATAATACATCCTGATCCCGTGCCAATGTCTAAAATAGATAAATTTTTTTTTTTTGACATGCAAGATAAAGCCTCTTCTATTAAAATTTCAGTATCAGGCCTAGGAATTAAAACACCTTGGTCAACATAAAATGTACTTTTCCAAAAATCTTTCTTATTTAATATATAAGCTATTGGCTCACTATTTTTTCTCCTTTTAACTAAACTAAAATATTTTTTTACAGAAATATCATTTATTTTTTTATTTAAATTTAAAAATAAATATTCTCTTGGTTTGTTGATGATTGAACACAACAACAATTCAGAATCTAGTACAGCAGAATTGGTATTATTTTCTTTCAAATAATTTATAGATTTATTTAAAATTTCACTAATATTTTGCATATTTAGTTTAATCCAGATAACTTTTCTTCTTGGGCTTGTAAGTTTAAACTTTCAATAACTTCATCGAATAATTCTCCTTGCATAAATTCATCTAATTTATGAAGTGTCATATTTATTCTATGATCTGTAATTCTACCTTGTGGAAAATTATAAGTTCTTATTCTCTCAGATCTATCTCCAGATCCAATTTTATTTTTTCTATCTTTTGATCTCTCATCATCTTTTTTTTTTCTTTCTAATTCAAATATTCTTGCCCTTAAGATTTTCAACCCTTTCTCTTTATTTCTTATTTGAGATTTCTCATCCTGTTGACTTACCACTATACCAGTTGGGATATGTGTTATTCTCACCGCTGAATCAGTTGTATTCACACTCTGTCCACCAGGTCCACTACTTCTAAAAACATCCACTCTTAAATCTTTTTCCTCAATCTTTACATCGATTTCCTCGGCTTCAGGAAGTACAGCTACTGTAGCAGCAGAAGTATGAACTCGTCCTTGTGTTTCAGTGTCCGGTATTCTCTGAACTCTATGAACTCCACTTTCGTATTTTAAAGTAGAATATATATTTGTGCCTCTCACCGAAGCTATAACCTCTTTTAATCCACCAGCATCGCTTTTTGAAATACTAATTACTTCTAAAACCCATTTTTTTTTTTGACTTACTTTTTCGTACATTTTGAACAAATCACCAGCAAATAAACTCGCTTCTAATCCACCAGTGCCAGCTCTTATCTCAAGAATAGCATTTTTTTTATCAGCATCGTCTTTAGGTAATAAATATAATTTAATTTTTTTTTCACTAATTTCTTTTTTTTTAATTAATGTTTTAAGCTCATTATCTGCAAGCTCTTTCATCTCCGTATCGCTTAATGTATCATTTATAATTTTTTCCAAATCTTTTTTATCTTTATCAAAATTATAAAATAAGTTTGCATCTTTAATTATATTGCTTAAATCGGCATATTCTTTTGATTTTTCAGCGAAATTTTTCTTATCAATCTTTCCTGATGATAATTCTGTTTCTAATGTAGAATGTTTTGATATTAATTCTTTAACTTTGTTTAGTGGAATCATTTTTATTTTTTAATTCTTCAGCTTTTCTCTCTACTAAGGTAACTATCTTAGATATCATAGCATCGTTAGTAATTTTTTCTGTCTGAATACCATTTAAATAAAGCATATTACTATCTTTACCACCCCCAGTTATACCAAAGTCTGTTAATGCTGCCTCACCAGGTCCATTTACTACGCAACCAATTATAGATAATGTAATTGGCTCCTTGATATGCGAGAGTTTTTCCTCTAGAATTTTGACTGTATCAATCACTTTAAATCCTTGCCTTGCACAGGATGGGCATGAAATAATTTTCACACCTCTATTTCTTAAATTTAACGATTTTAGAATTTCATTTCCTATTTTGACTTCTTCAACAGGATCATCAGAGAGTGAAATTCTAATTGTATCTCCAATTCCATCCATCAACAAATTGCCAAGACCAATTGATGATTTTACACTTCCTGGTATAAAGCTACCAGCCTCCGTCACCCCTAAGTGTAAAGGGTAATCAATAATTTTTGAAAGTTCTCTGTAAGACTTAACTGACAGAAATACATCAGAAGATTTTACGCTCACTTTAAAATTATAAAAACTCATATCTTCTAATATTTTTATGTTTCTTAAGGCGCTTTCTACTAATGCCTCGGGACAAGGCTCTTTAAATTTTTCCAATATATCTTTCTCTAATGATCCTGCGTTTACACCTATCCTAATAGAACAGTTATTATTTTTTGCTGCCAAGATTACTTCTTTAATTTTTTTTTTGTCTCCAATATTGCCTGGATTTATCCTTAGGCATGCCGCTCCGTTTTCAGCTGCCTCAATTGCTCTTTTATAATGAAAATGTATATCAGCAACTATTGGTACATCTACATGTTTCACAATTTCTCTGATAGCTGATGTTGAACTTTCATCTGGACAAGAAATACGAACAATATCCCCACCGGCCTCTGCGATATCATTTATTTGTTTAATTGTATCTTTCGCATTTTTTGTCAATGTATTTGTCATAGACTGAACACTAATAGGATTATTTCCTCCAACTTTAACTTTCCCAACATTAATGACTCTAGTTTTTCTTCTTACAATATCTCTAAATGGTCTTATACTCATTTTATTTTTCTAATTTAAATTCTTTATGTAATGCTGAAACAGCTTTTTTTAAATATTTTTTATTAATAAGAACAGAAATTTTTATCTCCGATGTCGATATTACTTCTATATTTATATTCTTGTTAGCAAGCGATTGAAACATTCTAAATGTTACCCCTGGAGTTGTTATCATTCCTACCCCAATTATTGAAACCTTGGACAAATCTTTTGTAATTAATAATTTTCTAAATTTTATTTTTTTATTTTTTTTTATCAAGTTCTCTGTTTTAGTGATATCTTCATATTTAATTGTGAAGGTTAAGTCTGTTTCTGACCCATTTTCTGAAATATTTTGCACAACCATATCAACATTTATTGAATTCTGAGATAAAGGTTTAAATATAGAAGCAGCTATTCCTGGTTTATCAGTAACACCTACTAGAGTGACCTTTGCATCATTCTTTGTAAAAGATATCCCAGTTATAATTTTACTAGACGATATATTCTTCTTTTTTGTGATTAATGTTCCGGGTACATTTTTAAAAGATGACCTTACATCGATATCTATCCTATTCAGCCTTGCGTCTTGAATTGAAACTGGCTGCATAACTTTGGCACCTAAAGATGACATTTCTAACATTTCTTCATAAGAAATTTTATCAATTTTTTTTGCCTTATTAAGTAAGTTTGGATCAGTCGAATAAACTCCATCCACATCTGTAAAAATAATACATTTTTCTGCATTGAAATATTTTGCTACCATTATAGCACTAACATCAGATCCTCCTCTCTCTAAAGTAGTAATTCTTTTATCCAAATTAATTCCTTGAAAACCGGTAATTATTGGTATCCCACCATTTCTCAAATATTTCATTATCTCTATTAAATTAATTTTATAAATTCTTGAGAAACTATGATCACCTGTGGTAAGGATTGGTACTTGCCAGCCCATCCATGATCTAGATTTATATCCAATATGATTTAATCTACCTGCAATTAATGCGCATGCCATTTGCTCACCCGAGGAAACTAGCACATCATATTCTGAAGATATAAAGTTTTGGCTTATTTTTTTGGATTTTCTTATTAGTTCATTGGTTACTCCACTCATCGCAGAGGAAACTACAATAACTTTATATTTTTTTTTAATATAGCTAACAATGATTTTTGAAACTTTTTTAATTCTTTCTACTGTTCCTACTGATGTGCCGCCAAATTTAAGTACCACGATTTTCATTGATATTATGTTTTAATTTATTTTAAAATAACTTGATAAAATACATCTTGATTATATTGTCAAATAAAGATGAAAAATAACACAATAAATAAAAAAGAAATAGAAAAATTTACAAAAATGGCTGATGAGTGGTGGAATCCTTACGGTAAATTTAAGCCATTGCATAAATTTAATCCTATAAGGATTGAATATATTAAAAATAACTCTATTAAACATTTTAGTATTAAAGATAATAATCTCCCCTTTAAAGATTTAAATATTCTAGATATTGGTTGCGGTGGCGGCCTTTTATCTGAGCCTATGAATAAATTAGGTGGTAAAGTCACTGGAATTGATGCATCTAGTAAAAATATAGAAATATCAAAGATTCACGCAAAAAAAAATAATTTAAAAATTGATTATATTTGTGCATCGCCAGAAAATCTTAGAACAGAGAAAAAATTTGATATAATTTTAAATATGGAAATTGTTGAACATGTAGAAGATGTGAACTTTTTTATAAAAAAAAGTTCGGAATTTTTGAAAGATAATGGAATTATGTTTATAGCAACACTTAATAAAACATTAAAATCATATGTTTTCGCTATTTTAGGTGCAGAATATATTTTGAGGTGGCTTCCTATTGGAACTCACGAATGGAATAAATTTTTAAATCCTTCAGAGCTCATTAAAATTAGTGAAGCTCATAATTTGAAATTGCAAAAAATTAATGGAATGACATATAATCCATTTTTGGATAAGTGGAGTGTTAGCGATGATAAATCAGTTAACTATATTATTCAGTTGAAAAAAATTTAGTTTTCTTTTTCTTCAATCCAGGGAATATTTTGAATTTCTATTCCTTCGTCTCTTAAACTATCAACATCCTCTCGTGTAGCTGTTCCATAAATACCCTTTGATTTTTTCTTATTGTAATGGATTGATCTAGCTTCGTATGCAAAATTTTTTCCAACATAATTAAAATTATCCTTTATAAATTTTTGATAATCTCTCATTTTATTTTTAAAATATTTAATTTTTTTTTCCTCATTTTTGATTAAATTATTTTTTGAATTACTTTTGCTGATTACCCTAGGAGACATTAATGATTTTTCAATTTTTGTAGAATTACAATTATTACAATTAAGCAATTTTATTTTTTTTAACTTATCAAATTCTTTTGATGAGCTGAACCAACTATCAAACAAATTATCGCAATTTTTACATATTAATTTATATTTAATCATATTATTGAAGTAGTGTTTTTTTATAATTTTTCAATAGTTTAACTTCTGTAATCAGCATTAATTTCGACATATTTTTTGGTTAAGTCCATTGTATAAACTGTAAATTTTTTAGATCCCATATTAAGAGAAACCTTAATTTCAATACTTGAATTTTTCATATATTCCTTTGCATCCTCTTCGTTATAACTTTCAAGTAACTCTCCTTTTTCAATAATTTTTATATTCCCAAGAGATAAAGATAGTTTATTTACATTAATGGGTACATTTGCTTTTCCAATAGCCATGACTATTCTGCCCCAATTAGGATCCTCTCCAGCAACCGCCGTTTTTACTAATGGAGAATTTGCTATTGAGAAAGCAATTTTTTTTGCATCAATTTCATCTTTTACTTTGTCTAAATGTATAGTTACAAATTTTGATGCTCCTTCGCCGTCAGCTGTTACTCGCATAGCTAAATTTAAAAGAACTTCATGAAGACTTTTGTCGAATTCTTTTATTCTTTCGTCATTAATATTTTTAACAATAGTATTATTGGCTTTTCCTGTAGCAAATATAGATACCATATCGTTAGTACTTGTATCTCCATCACATGTAATTGCATTGAAGGTTGAGTCTATATTTCTTTTTAATAACTTGTTTAAAACTTTGGATGAAATTTTTGCATCAGTAAAAATATATCCTAAAGTAGTAGCCATGTTTGGGTATATCATTCCTGAGCCTTTCGCAATTCCATAAATTTTTACTGGTGTATTACCAATTTTGCACTCTCCCATAGCTAACTTTGGAACTAAGTCAGTAGTCATAATTCCCAAGGCTGCTTTTGTCCAAATGTACTTATTTTGAGAATATTTAATTTTTGACAATAAATCTGGTATGGAATTTTTAATTTTGGTTGTTGGAAAAATTTCACCAATTGTTCCTGTACAACCAAATAAAATATCTTTGGGTCTTATTTTTTCTGGATTTTCGTCATCTAATTTTTTTTTTATTGTTAGTTGGCTTGATAACTCCTCAGCAATTTCTTTTAAACCCTGAAAACCTTTTTTTCCAGTAAAAGCATTTGCATTTCGAGTATTCACCAATAGTGCATTTACTTTTTTATTATTAATTGACTTATTCCACTTAATATTTTCTGAAACTAATGTTGATTGGGTGTATACAGATGCAAAATTCGCACTATCTCTAAAATAGAATAATACAAGATCATCTCTTGGGGGATTATAAAGCTTAGCAGATGTTGTTGATATTGCTACTCCATCTATATGCTCTAGGTCCTGAAAGTCGCTTAATCTAGACTTTTTAAATTTAGATTTAAATAAATTTGTAAAATTTAATACCATGCTATTTAAATAAAATATTTTATACTTATATTATCAAGTATATTAGAAATATACCAAATATTAAAATATAATGTTAAATCCACTCAAATTACTATCTAAACTAATAAAGTCTAATAACCAAAAGCAGTTAGATAAATTACAAAAACTAGTAAACAAAATTAATAGTTTAGAACAGGAAATATTACAATTGACAGATGACGCCTTCCCTAAAAAAACACAAAAACTAAAAGAGAGACTCAAAGATGGTGAAAAAATTGATAGTCTATTACCTGAGGCGTTTGCTTTAGTTAGAGAGGCATCTAGAAGAACTAGAAATGAAAGGCATTTTGATGTTCAAATTATGGGTGGAATCGTTCTACACAACGGTGGAATTGCTGAAATGAAAACAGGTGAAGGTAAAACTATTACAATAGCTTTAGCCGCATACTTAAACTCCCTTAATAATAAGGGTGTTCATGTTGTGACTGTTAATGACTATTTGGCAAAAAGAGACTGTCTCAATATGGGAAAAATTTATAAATTTTTAGGAATTACATCAGGTTATATTAATAATGATCAAAATGATGACGAAAGAAAAGCTAATTATAAATGTGAAATTACCTATGCAACTAATAGCGAACTTGGATTTGACTATTTGAGGGATAATATGAAATTTTCAAAATCTGAATTAGTTCAGCAAGGTCATGCATTTGCAATAGTTGACGAGATTGATTCTTGTCTTATTGATGAGGCTAGAACTCCTTTAGTAATATCTGGTGCGGTAGAAGATAAAACAAATCAATATATTGCTGTAGATAAACTTATTAAAAGACTAGAAAAAAAAGACTTTGAAATAGACGAAAAGGATAAAAACATTTATTTAACTAACGATGGTATTTCGAATGTTGAAAAAGTTTTTTCATCAGCTGGTATACTTAAAAATAATAATTTTTATGATCCTGAAAATTTAACTTTAGTTCACTATGTTAACCAAGCTTTAAGAGCAAATTATTTATATCAAAAGGGAAAGGATTATATTATTCAAGATGGATTATTAAAAATAATCGACGAACTTACAGGTAGAATATTAGAGGGTAGAAGATACGGTGATGGTTTACATCAAGCACTTGAAGCCAAAGAAAAAATTGATGTTCAAAATGAAAATCAAACTTTAGCGTCTATAACTTATCAAAATTATTTTAAACTTTATAAAAAACTTTCAGGATGTACTGGAACTGCATCAACAGAAGCTGAAGAATTTTACGAAATTTATAATCTAAATGTGACAACGATACCAACAAATAAAACTATGATTAGAAAAGATTGGAATGATCAAATATTTAGAACAGAAGATGAGAAAAATTCTGCAATAGTTGAGAAAATTTCTAATTGTTATAATACAGGACAGCCAACATTAGTATTTACATCCAGCATAAATAAATCTGAAAAATATTCAGAATTATTAAAAAAAGTTAAAATTCCTCATACTGTTTTAAATGCAAAAAATCACGAAAATGAAGCAGATATAATTGCCAACGCTGGAAAATTAAAATCAGTAATAATTACAACTAGTATCTCTGGAAGGGGTGTAGATATTCAGCTTGGAGGAAGGAATATTAATAACGAAAAAAATTTAGATAAAGATAAAATTAAATCATTAGGAGGATTATTTGTTATTGGAACCGAAAGAATGGAGTCAAGAAGAGTAGATAATCAAGCTAGAGGAAGAGCTGGTAGACAAGGTGATGAGGGTAACTCTATATTTTATGTAAGCTTAGAAGATGATTTAATGAGAATATTTGGATCTGAGTCTATGAATAAAATGTTAGAAAAACTTGGTCTTAAAGATGGGGAAAGTATAGATCATCCTTGGATTAACAAAGCTTTGGAAAGAGCACAACAGAAAGTTGAAGCTAGAAACTTTGATGTAAGAAAAACTCTTCTTAAATTTGATAATGTTTTAAATGATCAAAGACATGTAATATTTAATCAGAGAAGAAATATAATTGAGTCAGAAAAAACTTTTGAATATTCTGAAAATTTTTTAGATGAGGTTGTTGACAATTTATCTGATCAAAAAAAGAATAATTCCGTATTAAAAAAAGATAAAGAATTTGAGAATCAATTAAAATCTATTCTAGGAAAAAGTTTCAGTGATGAAGAATATTTAGCCTTAATTAATAATAGTGAGGCAAATTTTAAAAAAGAGATAAAAAATAAATTTTTTGATAAAAGAAAGGAAAGAATTAATCTTGCAGGAGAAGCTCAGTCAAATGAAATAGAAAAAAGAATATTGCTTCAAGCTATTGATATAAATTGGAAACTTCATATTCAATATCTAGAGCAACTGAGGCAAGTAATAGGTTTGAGATCGTACGGTCAACGAGACCCACTAATTGAATATAAAAAAGAAGCGTTTTCTTTATTTGAAAATTTATTATCTAAATTAAAATCTGATTATATCAGAATTCTTTTAAATTTAGCTATTATTGAAAAACCAATAGAAAAGAATTTTAATCAAAAAAAAGTTGAAATTGACAAAAAATATCATGGAAAAAAAATGAGCAGAAATGAGCCTTGTTTTTGTGGATCGAAAAAGAAGTACAAACACTGCTGTGGAAGACTTTAATTTAAATTATATAAAAAAACGATAAAATAATTAAAATTAATAATGCAGCAGATAAATAGATCTTTAAACTTTTAAACTTATTTAAAAAGTTAAAAAATACATTTGTTTTAATTGATAAGCTATCTTTAGAATTTGAATTTGTAATAAAGCCCTTACTTCTACCAATTTTTAAAAATTTTTCTTTTCTTCTATTATAAATATCGTCTCTACTTAAGTCTAAAAACTCATCTAAATTCTTTTTAATTGATGAATTTACTTTTTCTAAAATAAGATTTTTGTCTCTATGTGCTCCACCAACAGGTTCTTCAATTACTTCATCAATTATATTTAAATTTAACAAATCATGAGATGAAAGTTTCATTGCCGATGCTGCCTCGAGTGTTTTTTTTGGATCGCGCCACAAAATAGTTGCACATCCTTCTGGAGATATAACTGAGTATATTGCATTTTCTAACATTATAACTTTGCTTGAAGAGGCTAAAGCGATCGCTCCTCCTGAACCACCTTCTCCGATTATGATTGAAATGGTTGGAACTTTAAGCTGCATACTACATTCAATTGATTTTGCAATTGCCTCTGCTTGTCCTCTTTCCTCAGCACCAACACCAGGATATGCGCCTGGAGTATCAATAAAAATAATAATTGGGATATTAAATTTGTCAGCTAATTGCATCAATCTGATTGATTTTCTGTAGCCCTCTGGTCTCATCATACCAAAATTACGCTCAATTCTACTATTCAGATCTTCACCTTTTTCTTGGCCAATTACCAATACTGACTGAGTTTTAAATTTTGCAAATCCTGTTATCACTGATGTATCTTCACCGTACAATCGGTCACCTGATAAAGAGATAAAATCCTCAAATAAATTATCAATAAAAAATTTTGATTTAGGTCTATCCTCATGTCTAGCTACAAGCGTTTTTTGCCAGGGGTTTAGATTGGTGTAAATTTTTTTTAAATTGCTATCAATTTCGTTTTGTAATTTAGATATTTTGTCTGTATCTACCTCAGAAAGTCCCTCTTTATTATAAGGATCCTTTAGCTTTTCTAGCTCATTTTCAAGGTCTTTTATGTCTAATTCAAAATTTAAATAATTTTTCATATACTAAACTGTTTATAATCTAAAAATAGGCAATATGATGTTATTTTTAAAAAATTATGAAAAATAAAGAAAAATTCATAAAAGTACATGATTTATCTGTATCTAGCGTATTATTTAACTTTGTAAATAGAGAGCTTTTACCTGGTACCAAAATTTCTGTTTCACATTTTTGGAAAAACTTTAATAGAATAATTCATGAATTATCACCGAAAAATAGAAAATTTATTGAAATTAGAGAAAAATTACAAAAATCAATAGACTCTTATCATCTAGATAGAAAAGGAAGAAAATTTAAACTAAAAGAATATAAAAAATTTTTAGAGAAAATTGGATACTTAAAGAAAAGTGGACCAAATTTTAAAATTCAAACAAAAAATGTCGACAAAGAAATTTCGAGTATTTGTGGCCCGCAACTTGTTTGTCCAGTTTCAAATGCAAGGTTTCTACTTAACGCTGCCAATGCTAGGTGGGTTAGTTTATATGATAGTCTTTATGGTGCAAATATAATACCTGAAACCAGGGGAGCTTTAAAAGGGAATACATATAATCCTATCAGGGGAAAATTAGTAATTGAATATGCTCGTCAGATTTTAGATAAGTATGTTCCCCTTAAACAAGGCAGCTGGAAAAATTTAAAAAAAGTCCCTGATATTAAAAAAGGTAAATTAAATATTCAGCTTAAAGATAAAAACCAATTCATTGGTTACAATAAAAGAAATAATAAGTTAACTTCTTTGCTACTTTTAAATAATAATCTCCATATAGATATTTTATTTGATCATGGTGGGAATCTAGAAATAAATAATCCAGATGGAAATCAAGATCCCTTAAAAATTCATGATATTTTTCTGGAATCCGCAATTTCAACTATTTGTGATCATGAAGATAGTGTGGCTGCAGTAGATGCTGAAGATAAAGTTTTAGGTTACAGAAACTGGTTAAGCTTAATGAAAGGTAATTTAGTATCTAAGTTCAGAAAGAATAATAAAATTATAATTAGAAAACTTAATAGAGACAGAGAGTATATATCATGTAAAGGAAAAAAAATCATACTACATGGTAGGTCACTACTGCTTAATAGAAATGTAGGACATTTAATGACGAATCCTGCAATTCTTTTAAAAGATGGATCTGAATGCCCTGAAGGAATATTAGATGCATTCATTACATCGGCGGCATGTTTACATGACTTTAAAAGAAAAGGAAATTCAAGAACTAATTCAATTTATATTGTAAAACCAAAAATGCATGGACCAGACGAGTGTTCTTTTACAAATCTTATATTTCAAAAAGTTGAAAAAGTTTTGAAATTAAAAAAAAATCAAATTCTCTGTGGAATAATGGACGAAGAGAGAAGAACATCTGTTAATTTAAAAGAGTGCATTAGAATTTTAAAAAAAAGAGTTTTTTTTATTAATACAGGCTTTCTTGATCGAACAGGTGACGAAATTCATACATCAATGGAAATTGGACCAATGGTTCGTAAAGGTAATATGAAATCAACTAAATGGATAACAGCCTATGAAAATAATAATGTTGATATTGGACTTTCTTGTGGATTTTCAGGTAAAGCACAAATCGGAAAGGGAATGTGGGCAATGCCAGATATGCTTGGAGAAATGTTAGATCAAAAAATTTCCCATCCTGAGTCAGGAGCAAATTGTGCCTGGGTGCCATCGCCTACTGCTGCTGCAATTCACGCCCTACACTACCACGAGGTGGACGTATTTTTAAAACATAAAACACTAAAGAAAAGAAAACCTGCATCTCTAAACAATCTACTTACGATTCCAATTAATCATAAACAAAAATGGTCAAAAGAGGAAATCGAGAATGAATTAAAAAATAATGCTCAAGGTATTTTAGGATATGTTGTGAGGTGGGTAGATCAGTCTGTTGGTTGTTCTAAAGTTCCTGATATAAATGGTATAGGTTTAATGGAAGATAGGGCAACTTGCAGGATAAGTAGTCAACATATAGCAAATTGGTTACACCATGGAGTATGTAGTAAAAAACAAGTTTTAGAAATAATGAAAAAAATGGCTAGGATTGTAGACTATCAAAATTTAAAAGATCGAAGTATGAAGGGTCAAAATCCATATCAGCCTATGGATGGAAATTTTCATAGTTCTATCGCATTTAAGGCGGCGTGTGACCTAGTGTTTAGTGGAAAGTTTCAACCTTCTGGCTACACAGAGCCAATACTTCACTTCAATAGATTAATGAAAAAATCAATATAGATAAAATTAAATCCCAGTCCTATTTTTAAAAGCAGAAAAAAGTGTTCCATCATCGAGGCTCTCTATCTCACCTCCAACAGGGAGTCCTTGAGCAAGTTTTGATATTTTAACTTTGGTATTCTTAAGACTATCCTGGATATAATAAGCTGTTGTCTGACCTTCAACTGTTGCACTTGTAGCGATAATAACTTCCTCAATATTATCATCTTTAACTCTTTTCACCAAAGACCCAATGAGCAAATCCTCTTTTCTTTGACCATTAGAGCTAATAGTTCCCCCTAAAATATGAAAATATCCATCAAAAATACTTGAACTTTCGATACTCCATTGATCAGCTATATTTTCTACAACGCAAATTTTATTGGTTTTTTTTCTGCCCTGATCACAATTATTACAATTTTTATTAGACCTCAATGATCCACAGTTATTACATCTGTAAATATTTTTGTAAACATCTACTAAAACTTTAGCCATTGGTTTAAGTAATTCATCTCTATTATTAATCATTTTTAAAATTATTCTTTTTGCTGACTTAGGTCCTAAGCCAGGTAGTTTCGAAATTATTTTTACTAAATCTTCAATCTCAGGGATATTATGCATAAAAATTTCTATAACGGCCACTTAAAACCAGGAATACCAAAACCACCTGTAACCTTTGATATTTCTTCTGAAGTTTTTACTTTTAATTTTTCTTTAGCATTATTATGGGCTGCAACTATTAAGTCCTCAATAATCGTTTTATTCTCATTGATAATATCATTTGATATCTCAATGTTTATCATTTCACCATCACCATTTAATGTAACCCTTACGGAATTAGACCCTGAAACTCCCTCAACTTTGATATTTTTAATTTTATCTTTGCTATCTTTCATCTTTTGTTCAAGTTCTTTTGCTTTATCGAGTATTTTTGAAAAATCTGTCATATTAACTTTCTTCCTCAATAGAAATTAATTCTGCATCTGGAAATGTCTCCAAGATTTTTTTGTAAGTTTTATTATTTTTTGCTTTATCTAAATTTTTTTTTACTTTATTTTTTTGTACATCTTTTAAAGACATTTCTCCAGTTTTTTGTGATAAAGTAATAATCCATCTTTGATTGGTCCATTCATATAATTTTGCTGATAGATTTTTAATAAAATTTTTATCGAGATTTTCATTAAAAGAAATCTCAATTCTTTTATCCTCAAAACTTACTAAGTTGAAATTAGTCTCTAATTCAAATTTTAAATTTAATTCTCTATTTTTTTCACAAATTTTAATAAGATCTTTAAGGGATTTTATTTGAATATTTTTACTTAATTTTTCTTCGATATTTAAACTTTTTTTTTCTTGTTGAGCTAGATTTTTAATTTGATTAACAGTTTTATTAATAATTTTATCTTTTTCTATATTTTCAAAATTTTTTAGATTTGTATTTTTATCAATCAAATATTCATCCGAGTTATTAAATTCATGATTAGAATTTTGTAGGAAAATTAATCTTATCAAAAACATTTCGATTGATAAATTCTGGTTACTTACAATTTCTAATTCTTGTGTAACATTAATTGT
>MDTD01112837.1_pt1 | contig 16245 bp, 14 predicted proteins | sample 811221 | NCBI WGS metagenome assembly MDTD01 (sample SAMN05326646, study PRJNA326480) | marine metagenome | isolation source: seawater | place: Pacific Ocean: South West | collected 2011 | reverse complement strand
CTTTATCTGAATAATGATCAATTTCTGTTTTCTTTGGCATTTATTCTTATGAGTATGTAATATAAAGAAAATTAATTCACTATAAATTTATGGCCTAATTTAGATTATTTATGAATTTAATCTCCTCAACCTCGATATATAGTTTTTTTACTCTTATCAGCAGAATTCTAGGTTACATAAGAGACATTTTAATAGCAATTTTTTTAGGAGCATCGATTTTCGCTGACGCTTTTTTTGTCGCATTCAGACTGCCAAATACCTTTAGACGGCTTTTTGCCGAAGGTACTTTTAATGCTGCATTTATACCCAGTTACACTGCAGCAAAGTTCAAAAATAAAGAAAAAGGAAATATCTTTGCTGATGAGGTCTTAAACTTGTTATTGTTAATACTTGTTTTTATCGTCACGATAGCTGAAATTTTTACCCCATTTCTAGTTTATCTGATCGCTCCAGGTTTTCTTGAAGATGATATCAAATTTAACTTGGCTATAGAATTTACAAGAATTACATTCCCCTTTTTATTATTTGTAAGTTTATCCTCTTTTTTTTCTGGAATTTTAAATACTTACAACAAATTTGCTGCTGCTGCTGCGGCACCTATTATTCTAAATTTAGTTCTAATAATTTCTATTGTAATTTCTTATTTTAATAATTTTGACATTGCTAGACAATTATCTTATGGAGTCACTTTAGCAGGTATAATCCAATTAATTTTTTTAGTTTATTTTGCGTCTAAGTTTTATAAACCAAGTTTAAAATTTTATTTAAAAATAAATAATAATGTTAAATTTTTTTTTAAAAAATTACTACCAAGTATTTTATCATCCGGCGTTACACAAATTAATATTTTAGTTGGAACAATAATTGCATCTTTTCAAACTGGCGCTGTTTCGTATCTTTACTATGCAGATAGAATTTATCAAATTAATCTAGCGATTGCAGGTATCGCCGTTGGAACAGTTTCTTTACCAGTGCTTTCCAAAGCTTTTAAAGCAAAAAATATTTTAAACGTTTCTAAAATTCAGAGTAAATCAATTGAACTATGTTTATTACTTTCTATACCAGCAAGTTTAGGTTTAATTATTGCTTCGAATGAAATTGTAAATGCCTTATTTGGCTATGGTTCCTTCTCGATAAATGATGTAAAAATGACATCAGACGCACTTAGTCTCTTTGGATATGGAGTTGTCGCTTTTGCTCTAATTAAAATTCTTTCAAATTTTTTCTTTGCTAGAGACAATACAAAAACACCATTTTATATTTCTTCATTCATTGTGTTTTTAAATGTTTTAATTAGTGTAAGTTTTTTTAATAAAATTGGATTTCTCATCATACCTATAGCAACTACAATATCTACTTGGGCAGGCGTAATAATTTATTTATACTTGCTTAATAAGCAAAAGTTTTTACTCCTACAAAAAAAAATATTAAAAAATATTTTAAAAATTATTATTTCATCAACTATTATGTGTTCTATCCTAATATTAAGTTTAAGAAGTTTTAGTGATTTTTTAAGATATGATTACATCTATAAATCAATTTATTTGTTAATTATTGTGGGTTTTGCAAGTATTATTTATTTGTTATCTTGTTATTTACTTGGATTATTGAAAATAAAAAATTATAAAACAGACTAAATGAGTTTAAAAAAATTAGTTTTTTCTGGTGTCCAACCAACTGGCAACTTACATTTAGGAAATTATTTAGGTGCTTTAAAAAATTTTGTTTCCTTGCAAAAAGAGATGAATTGTATCTACTGTGTAGTTGATTTACATGCTATTACTGTTTTTCAGAAACCAAGTGAATTACATAATAATGTTTTAGAAACAGTTGCAGGATTTTTAGCTACAGGTCTTGATCCAAATAAAAGTATAATATTTAACCAATCCTCAGTTTCAGCTCATTCAGAACTCGCATGGATTTTTAATTGTGTTTCCAGAATGGGATGGTTAAATAGAATGACACAGTTTAAAGATAAAGCAGGATCAGATAAAGAAAAAGTAAGTGTTGGTTTATACATTTATCCAAACTTAATGGCAGCGGATATATTACTATATAAAGCTACACATGTTCCCGTGGGAGCTGACCAAAAACAGCATTTAGAGTTATCGCGTGATATTGCACAAAAATTTAATAATGATTTTGATTGTAAAAACTTTTTCCCAATGCCAGAACCGTTGATACCTAAAAACGTATCTAGGATTATGAGTCTCAGGGACGGGACAAAGAAAATGAGTAAATCTGATATTTCAGATTTTTCAAGAATTAATCTTAAAGACTCCGCAGATGAAATAAGTAAAAAAGTAAAAAAAGCCAAGTCAGATTCTGATGCTATTCCAGATAATTTAAAATCTTTAGAAAAAAAACCTGAAGCAATGAATTTATTGACAATTTATTCTGAGGTAGCAGGGACAAGCATTGAGAAAGTTATTAATGAAATGTCAGGGAAACAATATTCACATTTAAAATCAAAATTAGCAGAACTATTGATAAAAGAAATCTGTCCTGTTGGAAAAGAAATTGAAAGATTGATGAAAGAAAAACCCTTTTTGATTGATACATTAAAAAAAGGCACAGAAAAAGCCAAAATTATAGCTGAGGAGAACCTAAAAAATATACGTGAAAAAGTTGGATTGATATAATATAAATTATTATGATACAAACAGAAACAACACCTAACCCAGAGTCTTTAAAGTTTTTATCTGAGAATGTCATTTCAGATGTAGGCACTGAAGAGTTTCAAAGGAAGAATATAAATAAAGTTTCAAATACGTTTGTAAAAGAACTTTTAACTTTTAAAGGTGTAGAATTAGTTTTACTATCAAAAAATTTTTTGTCAGTAAAAAAAACGAAAGAAGTTAATTGGAATGAATTAAAGCCAATGGTTATTTCACACATGAATGATTACTTTGCTAATCATAAAAAACCAATTTTGGAAAAAGAAAATAATAAAAGCAAAGCAACCTCTGGAGATGATGAAGTAGTAAATAAAATTATTGAAGTCTTAGATACAAAAATTAGACCTGCCGTTGCAAGAGATGGTGGAGATATTAAATTTAAATCATTTGAAAAGGGAATAGTTAAAGTTGAATTACAAGGAAGTTGCTCTGGTTGTCCTAGCTCATTAATGACATTAAAACAAGGAGTTCAAAATCTTTTAAAGCATTACGTAAAAGAAGTTAACTCAGTAGAGGCAAATTAAAATGAAAAAAAAATTAACTTACAGAGACCAACTCCTTGAATTAGCTGATATTTATGGTGTAAAAGAAATTCAAGAATATATTAGAAGAAGAAAAAGTCTTACGACAGGTCAACTTGAGTTAATTTTAAAAAAAAATAAAATCGTAATCCCAAAAGAGTTTAAAACAACTTTTTTCAAAGAAAATTTTACTAAGCCTATTGCCCGAGTTGCTCGTAAAATTGACGACATTAAATATGACAGTTCCAGAGCTGTAAATAAAGCATCAAGAAGAATTAGTTATTTTAAAGAAGATAGTTCCAGATCAATCAACTCCTTTTTTTTAAATTTGTGGAAGTCAGTTGGTGATACAAGTTTAGGTATTTTAAATGTCCTACCCAAATTAGGGATAACAGTTTATAATTTTATTGGAGCAACTTTAGTAAATTTATTTCATGGAATTTACGATCAAAAAATATATCCAAATAAAACTAACAAAGTAATATTAAGTTTTTTCGTTATTACAGGTCTGGCTATTATAACTTTTGCAGGTGTAACAAAATTTAGCGAACCTAATAAAATTAAGAAAGAGGTAGTTATAAAAAAAGATGAACCTCAAAAGGAACCAAAAAAGATAGAAACTATCAAACCTAAAAAAGAAGATAAAAAGATTGCAAAAAAACCAGAGGTAAAACCAAAAAATAAAAACAAACAAAATAAATCTAAAGAACTATTATTACCAGATCTAAATTTAAAAACCGAGACTGTTTTAAATTTTTTTAAGGATGAAAACTATGATTTAAATAAAGTTAGATTTGAGAAAAAAGTTAAACCTATTTATTTCACCCAATTTCCTAAAGACCTTGATGCAATTCAAAGTGTTAAAATCAAAAAAGAAACTTTTATAAAGATTGTTCTACCTTTAATCGTAGCAGAAAATGAAAAAATTATAGATGATAGAAAAAAATTGTTTAAAATTGTCTCTAAAAAGGCAACAACTGATGATGAAAAACAATGGTTAAGGCAAAAGTTTTTAGAATACAAAGTCAAAAATGGAAAAGTTGAAATTTTAAAAACGAGAATGGATATAATTCCTGTTTCTATAGCTCTGGCTCAAGCAGCCAAGGAGAGTGGTTGGGGAACATCTAGGTTTGCTTTAGAGGGCAACGCAATTTTTGGTCAGTGGACTTGGGATGGAAAAGGTATTGCACCTCTTATGAGAGACAAGTCAAAAAGTCATAAGATTTTAAAATTCCCGATTTTAAGAGCTTCTGTAAAAGCATATCAAAAAAATTTAAATACTCATAAGAGTTATATCAAATTTAGAGAAACAAGAAAAAAATTAAGAGACAAGAATAAAACGATTAGTGGTCTTGAACTAACAAAAACATTAGATAATTATGCTGAGACAGGGAGTGAATATACTAAAATTTTATCCAAAATTATTGTTCAAAATAGACTAATGGACTTTGAAACAGTAAGATTGACGAGTTCCTCAAAAAAAAAAGAAGTAAATTTGTAAAATCAATTTTCAGAGATAACAAATTGCAGGCCAAGCCATCGCCAAAATCCGCTTGAGTCTCTTAACGAACAGTTAATTCTACCTCTTTCGCCAATAAATTTTTCATTGATATTAACTGCTATTGTATTTGTGTTTTCAAATTTAATATCAGACTGTCTCCATTTATCACCCTCATTTGAATAACAATTTATTGATTCTAAATTTCTTATATTTTCAAAAAATTCAATTTTCACTTTAGGCGGATTTTTATTTTGTGAAAGATATTTTTCTTCAGGAATTATTTTTTTATATTTAAAAGGCAACGTATTGGTTAATGATGTAAACCTTTTAATTTCTCCATATTTTTCATTAATTGGAAATCTAGGAAGCTCGTAGAAGTCTTTTGTTTCATCCATCACACCTGAGTGTTGTCCTAAAGCATATTTAAATCCAAGAGATTTTATAATATTTTTAAATTGTAAACTGTATTCTCCAAAAGGATATGAAAAAAAATCAGAATTTTTTCCCAATTCTTTTTTAAAAATTGAAATTGATTTTTCAATATCTTTTTTAATTAATTGACTATTTTTATCTACAAGATATTCATGTGTGTGACTATGATTTCCTATCTCTACAAAGTCTTCTTTGTCTAGTTCTCTAATTTGACTCCATGTCATATAATTTTTTGCACCAACTTCTCTTGTGCTTACAAATAAAATAAATGGTATTTTTTTTTCTTTAAGGATCGGCCATGCATTTTCATAAAAGGAGGAAAATCCGTCATCAATAGTCAGAAGTATTTTTCTTTTATTTTTATAATTTTTTAACTCATTCTCGAAATTAAACGGATTAACAAAGCGAATATCTTTTTTCTCAATAATGTCTAAATGTTCAATAAAATCATCCATTTTTATGTTTGTTGATGGATATTTATTTTCATTAAACCTATGGTACATTAAAGAAATAATCCCATAATCTTCTATGGAATCTTTAGATGTGTTTGCAATCAAAAAATTAGTAGGTAATAATGAAAATAACAAAATATATATGATAGATAATTTTTTAGTTATTAATTTCACTGGCACAAATGACAAGTTAGGTTTAAAATTTAATAATAATTTTTTCATTCACGAATTTTCAAATAAAGTTAAAAATAATGAGTTGTTAACATCGACAATATTAAATTTTATGACTAAGCACAAAGTAAAAATTGATAATAATTTTTCAATTATTGTTAATTGCGGTCCAGGTAGTTTTTCATCTTTGAGAATAGCCCAATCAGTTGCTAAAGGAATAAAAATTACAAAAAAAGCTAAATTATATAGTTACAAAGAATCTGATTTAACTCAATTTTCCCTTGTAAATATTGAAGAATTATTCAATAAAAAATTAATACAAAAAAAATTGATAAAACCAATATATTTAAGTTAAATTGGTAAAAAATTATGAGTTCAATTGAGGAAAAATGTAAAAAAAAAGGTGTTAGATTAACTGATCAGCGAAAAATAATTGCAGAGGTTATTTCTGACGCAAAAGAGAAATATGGGTCAAAAGATCATCCAGATGTTGATGAATTACATAAAAGGGTATCAGAGATAGATAACAAAATAAGTATCGCTACAGTTTACAGAACAGTCAAATTGTTTGAGGAGTCTGGTATTTTAGAAAAACACGATTTTAAAGGTGGTAAAGCAAGATACGAAAAATCTCCGGATGAACATCATGATCATTTAATCGACATAAACAGCGGAGAGATTATTGAATTCGTTGACAAGGAAATAGAAGATCTACAAATTGCTGTTGCAAAAAAACTAGGCTACAAACTTGTGGATCATAAATTAGAATTGTACGGATCCAAAATAAAAAAATAAATTGCAAAAAAAATTATTTATCAAAACCTTCGGGTGCCAAATGAATGAATACGATAGCAATCGTATAGCCGATTTACTGAAAAAAAATAATTATATATCAACAAAAAAAGTTGAAGATGCTAACTGTTACATTCTGAACACTTGTCACATTAGAGAAAAATCGACAGAAAAAGTCTACCATGACATTGGAAGAGTAAAAAAAAGTTTTAGAAATAAAGTCAAACCAATAGTATTGGTAGTTGGTTGTGTAGCTCAAGCTGAAGGTGAACTATTATTAAAAAAAGAAAAGTATATTGACGCAGTTCTTGGGCCACAATCATATCACAAAATAAATGAAATAATTTTCGAAATTGAAAATAAAAAAAGAAAAATTGAATCTACAGATTTTGAGGTTATAGAAAAATTTGATAGTTTGGATTTAATAAAAAATTCTGACAATCAAATATCATCGTTTCTAACCATACAAGAAGGCTGTGATAAATTTTGTAAATTTTGTGTCGTGCCATACACGAGAGGGCCTGAATACTCTCGGCCATTTATGCAAATTTTTTTGGAAGCTAAACAATTGGTCAACAATGGTGCAAAAGAAATCACTTTACTGGGCCAGAATGTTAATGCATACTTTTATCAAAATAAAAGACTTTCTGATTTAATAGATAAATTAAGTCAAATCAAAGAATTGAAAAGAATTAGATATACCACATCTCATCCAAAAGATTTTACAGATGATTTGATTCAGGCTCATGGAAGTATAAAAAAACTTATGCCCTTACTTCATTTGCCAGTACAAAGTGGATCTACTAAGATATTGAAAAGTATGAATAGAGGACATTCAATCCAAGATTATCTTCATACTATAGAAAAACTAAGAGAAAAAAATTCATTAATTAAATTTTCAAGTGATTTTATAATTGGATATCCTGGAGAAACTTTGAAAGATTTTAATGAAACATTGTCTTTATTAAATAATGTAAAATTTATTAACTCCTTTTCTTTTGTTTTTAGTGCTAGACCTGGAACACCAGCAGCAAAATTAAATAAGGTAGATTCCACAATTGCGAAAAAAAGATTAGTTAAATTTCAATCAAATTCTGACCTTATTAAGGAAAATTATAAAAGAGATTTATTAAATAAAAATGTGAAAGTACTATTTGAAAATAGGTTGAAAAATAGCAATCAATTTTTTGGTAGAGATGAATTTTTCAATTCGGTAATTATTCAGAGTAAAGAAAATTTGATAGGTATGACAAAAAAGGTAAAAATTACTCAATATAATAAGAATACATTGAAAGGTGAAATAAATGAAAATTCTTATAAACATGATCAAAGTAAAAATTTTGCAGCGTAGAATCTATGTCGGAAATTTCTAAACTTGAACAAAACCTAATGATCAAAAAAGTTGATAAGACAACAATAAATGTTCAAATAATTGATAATCAAATGTTAATGGCGGTTGTTGGTCAATTTAATCAAAATTTAAAGTCTTTGGAAAAGTTAACCAAAACTAACGTTTTTTTCAGAGGTAATACAATTACTTGTAAGGGTAAAAATGATAATTTAGAAGTAATTTCTAATGCAATTAAATTTTTAGTTAACAAATTTCTTTTAACAAATTTGATTGAAAAAGAGGATATAATATTATCAGTAAAAAAAAATATGAAAATAGACGAGTCAAATGTAAAAACATTTAAACAGTTAATCAAAACACCTCGTAAATCGGTTATTGCAAGATCTGAAAAACAGTCTGATTATATAAAAGCACTTAAAGAATCTGATATCATAATGTCTTTAGGGCCAGCGGGGACTGGAAAAAGTTTTTTGGCAGTCTCTGTTGCTATTACCTTATTACTAGAAAAGAAAGTTGAACGAGTAATTCTATCAAGACCTGCAGTTGAAGCAGGTGAAAAACTCGGGTTTCTCCCTGGAGACATGAAGGAGAAAGTAGATCCCTATTTAAGGCCGCTCTATGATGCTTTGTACGAATTATTCGGGCCTGACAAGATAGACAAGAAAATTGAAACTGGAGAAATAGAAATAGCACCATTAGCATTTATGAGAGGCAGGACTTTAAAAAACTGTTTTGCAATTCTAGACGAAGCACAAAATGCAACCGAGACTCAAATAAAAATGTTTTTAACTAGAATTGGTGAAAACTCTAAACTGGTAGTGAATGGCGATCCATCACAAATCGACTTAATAAATAAAAAAGACTCTGGATTAATCAAATCAAAAAACATTTTAAAAGATTTAGATGAAATTAAGGTAATAGAATTTGATCATAATGACGTAGTGAGACACCCGCTTGTTTCAAAAATTATTCAGGCTTATCAAAATAAAAGTACTGATGATAAAAATTGATGTAATTTTAGAAAATAAACATTGGAAAAAACATATAAAAGATCCAAATAAATTTATCAAAAAAAAAGTAAGATTATTAAATAAAAAAAATAAAATATTTAAAAAAAATCTTTTTTTATGTTCTTTATTACTTTCAAATAGTAAAAAAATAAAGAAACTCAATTCAAAATTTAGAAACAAAAATAAGTCAACCGATGTTTTGTCTTTCCCTTTTTACAAAAAAGAAGATTTAAAACGGACAATAGCAAAAGAAAAAATAATTTATTTAGGTGATATTATAATAAACTTAGATAAGATAAAAAATAAAAAGGACAAATTAAAATTTTTAATAGAATTTGATAAACTTTGGATACACGGTTTATTACATCTTTTTGGCTTTAAACATTATAGAAACAAAGATTTTAAAAAGATGAATAGAACCGAAAAAAAATATCTAAATTATATTTACTAAATGTTTTCTAATATATTAAATAATCGCATAGCGATACTGTATATAATACCCTTTTTTTTAGGATCTATCTCAGTAATTAGTTTTCAACCATATAATTTTTCGTTGATTAACTTTATAATTTTTCCAATTTTATTTTCATTAATTGTCTATGTTAGAAAAAAATCAAAAAATATTTATAGAAAAAAACCATATTTATTAAATTTATTCCTAATTGGAATAACATTTGGATTTGGTTTTTTTCTCAGCGGAATTTTTTGGATTTCATATTCATTAACTTTTGATGAAAGTTTTAAAATTTTTATTCCATTTGCAATTATTTTGATACCGTTTTGTTTAAGTCTTTTTTTTGGATTGACTTTTTTGTTAGTCGGACAATTTATTGAAAAAAATTTTCAATCAATTCTTCTTTTTTCTGCATCTCTATCAATTTGTGATTTTTTAAGAGGTAAATTATTTACTGGTTTTCCATGGAATGTCTGGGCATATAGTTTTTCTTGGTTCACTGAAATTTTGCAAAGTTTAAATTTTATAGGCTTGTATGCCTTTAATCTTTTAGTTATTACGATTTTTACTTTGCCGGTTGTTATAGTTTTTAAGATAAATAATTTTAAAAAAATAGTTTATTTAAGTTCAATTTTATTAACACTATCAATAGCTTATATTCATGGCACTCTCGAAATTAATACCAATAAAGGGATTACAAATTATATAAGTAAAAAAGACAAAATTTACATTAAAGTGATTTCACCAAATTTCGATTTACAATATGACTCATCTTTCAAAGAAATAGAGAAAAAAATAAAAAAACTTATCAGATATAGCGAACCTGATCCAAAAAAAACAACACTGTTCATTTGGCCCGAGGGTGTTTTTACGGGCATTAACTTTAAAGAGTTTTCAATTTTTAAAAAATTGATTAAGGAAAATTTCAAACAAAATCATTTAATTTTATTTGGCATTAATACAATTGATAGTGAGACTGATAAATATTTTAATAGTTTGTTATTAGTTAATAATGAGCTTAATGTTTTATATAAATATAATAAAATAAAATTGGTACCATTTGGTGAATATCTACCATTGGAGAGTATATTAAAAAAATTAGGTTTAAAAAAAATTACTGAAGGCTACGGAAATTTTTCAAATGGAAATAAACAAAAAAACTTTAGTTTAAATAAAATCAACATTTTACCTTTAATTTGTTATGAAATCATCTTTCCTGAGCTTGCACAGTCAACAAACTATAAGACTAATTTAATTGTAAATATTTCAGAAGACGGATGGTTTGGAAAGTCAATAGGTCCATACCAACATTTTGCTAAGGCAATTTTTAGATCGATTGAAAATAACTCTTACCTAGTAAGATCAGCCAATCAAGGAATAAGTGCAATTATAAGTAATAAAGGAGAAATTCATAAAACATTACAACCTGATGAAAGTGGTAATATTGAAATGGATATACCGATACTAAGTCCGAACTATAAAAATAAAAATGATTTGATATTTTTTATACTTTTATTTACATATCTAATAATCTTTATAATAAAAAACAAAACTGATGAAAAATAATAAATATTTATTTACAAGCGAGTCTGTGTCCGAAGGCCATCCGGATAAAGTTTGTGACAGAATTTCAGATATGGTGGTTGACTCATATTTATCACGCGATCCTTTTTCTAGAGTTGCATGCGAAACACTTACAACAACGAATAAAGTTGTTTTAGCAGGTGAAATTAGGGGACCTAAAATTGATCCAGATGAGATAATCAACAATGTTAGAAAATGTATTAAAGATATTGGATATGATCAAAAAGGATTTAGTTGGAAAACAGCAAAAGTAGAAACTTTTTTACATGAACAATCTAAAGATATTGCAATGGGCGTTGACTCAAAAGATAACAAAGATGAGGGAGCTGGCGATCAGGGAATCATGTTCGGTTATGCTTGTGAGGAGACTGAGGAACTTATGCCTGCACCTATTCATTATTCACATAAAATTTTAAGGCTTATGGCTGATGATAGAAAAAAAGGTTTACTCAAAGGAATAGAACCTGATTCTAAGAGTCAGGTTTCAATGATGTACGAGGATGGTAAACCTTCAAAAGTTACTTCAGTAGTAATTTCTACTCAACATTCAAAAGATTTAGATCAAGATCAAGTTAAAAGTTTAGTATTACCGTACATTAAAAAATCTATACCAGAAAAATTTGTTGATAGTTTAAAGGAAAATGAGATTTATATAAATCCTACAGGACAGTTCATTATAGGTGGGCCTGATGGAGATACAGGTCTCACAGGAAGAAAAATTATTGTTGATACGTATGGCGGGGCAGCTCCACATGGAGGAGGAGCTTTTTCCGGAAAAGATCCTACGAAGGTTGATAGGTCAGCGGCCTATGCTGCTAGATATTTAGCAAAAAACATTGTTGCAGCTGGTGTGTCAAAAAAATGTTTAATTCAATTGGCATATGCTATTGGTGTCTCAAAGCCACTTTCAATTTTTCTTAAACTTGAAGATGGAGACGAAAATAAAATTGGACCTGTGCAAAAAATTATTAATGAAAATTTTGACTTATCTCCTAGAGGTATTCGAGAATTGTTAAAACTAAACAATCCTATATATGAAATAACTTCAGCATATGGCCACTTCGGCAGAAAACCTTCAAATAATGGTCAATTTACCTGGGAAAAAACAGATAAGGCAGATTTATTTAAACAGCTATCTTGAAAAAAGAATAATTTTCATTAAAGTGACACAAAACTGCAAATTTTGAAATGGGCACTAGCCCATTTTTTTTTAGGAGCAATATAATGTTGAATAGAGGATTAGACAAACTAGAACTTTTAAGAATAGTTGATTCTGTTGCAAACGAAAAGTCTATTGATAAAGAATTAGTAATAGACTCAATGGAAAGTGCAATACAAAAAGCTGCACTTACCAAGTTTGGAAATGAAAATAATATTCAGGTAATTATAGATAGAGAAACTGGTGAGATTAAAATACAAAAAGTTTTGGAAATCGTTGAAAACGTAGAAGATCCATCAAGAGAAATAAATTTAAAAGATGCAAATAAAACTAATTCAAATCTTAAAATTGGAGATAAAATTTTTGAAGAGTTGCCTCAAATTGATTTTGGAAGAATAGCCGCTCAGAGCGCAAAGCAAGTAATAAGTACCAGGGTCAGGGAAGCAGAAAAAAATCGACAATACGCAGATTTTATAGACAAACAAGGTCAGATCTTAAGTGGTATAATCAAGCGTTTAGAATACGGAAATGTGATCATTGACTTAGGTAAAGCAGAAGGAGTTATTAAAAAGGATGAACTTATACCAAGAGAGATTTTAAAAACTGGTGATAGAGTCAAAGCATATTGTTACGAAGTAAAAAAAGAATTAAAGGGGCATCAAATATTTCTATCAAGAGCTCACCCGCAATTTCTTGCAAGATTGTTTTTTCAAGAAGTTCCAGAAATTTATGAAGGAACTATTGAGATTAAGTCAGTTGCAAGAGATCCTGGTAGTAGAGCAAAAATATGTGTACATTCTCAAGATGCATCAATAGATCCAGTTGGAGCATGTGTTGGAATGAGGGGAAGTAGAGTTCAAACCATTGTAAATGAATTACATGGAGAAAAAATTGATATCATTAAGTGGACAGAAGATCTCCCAACTTTAATTTCAGAGTCTCTCTCACCTGCTGAAATTCAAAAGGTTTTAATAGATCAAGATAATAAAAGAATAGATATTATACTAACTGAAGAAAATTTAAGTAAAGCAATTGGCAGAAGGGGTCAAAACGTTAGATTGGCATCAAAATTGACCAACTATGAAATTGATATTTTAACAGATAAAGAGGACTCAGAAAGAAGACAAGCTGAATTTAAAGAAAGAACAGAAACTTTAATTAAAAATCTTGAAGTGGATGAAACATTAGGTCAACTGTTAGTTTCCGAGGGATTTCAAAGTATTGAAGACATCGCTCAAACCGAGCCAGAAAATATTGCAAAAATAGATGCTATAGATGAAGAAACTGCAAAAGAGTTGATTAACAGATCTAAAGAAACTCTTATTAAAGAGAAGGAAGCCGTTGCACAAAAACTCAAAGAACTTGGAGTTGAAGAAAATTTGATCAACCTAAAAGGAATGACTCAAGGAATGTTAGTAATATTAGGACAAAAAAATATTAAAAAACTTTCTGATTTCGCAGATTTATCATCAGATGAACTGATTGGTGGATTTGATGAAATTAAAGGTAAAAAAATTAGAATTGAGGGATATTTAGAAGAATTCTCTCTATCTAGAAAAGAAGCAGACCAGTTGATTATGTCTGCAAGGGAAATAGTTTACAAATAATGTTATGGAAAAGGATAAAAAGAAAACACTTACCATCTCTTCAAATTTAAAAAAGAAGATTGATACATCAGCGATAAAAACGGGTGGAAAGAAAGCTTTTTCAGTAGAAAAAAAAAAATCATTTAAAGGAAGTAAAAATCCAATAAAATTTAAAAAAACAACAGATTCTTTTCCTACTCCAGATTTTAATAAAAGAAAAAATTTTGCAAGAAAGTTTGTTGAAGAACAAGCCACTAAAGATTTTATCAAAAAAGAAAATAAACCAACAGGAAAAAGCAAACTAAGGTTAAAAAACCCAATAGATAAAAGAGATTTTAAATTGACAGTTTCAAGAGCGTTAAATGTAGAGGAAATAGAAATTAAACAGCGAAGTTTAGCCTCTGTTAAAAGAGCTAGACTTAAAGAAAAAAAGAACAAACCAGAAAGTGAGGAAAAAAAAGAGTTCAAAAAAGTTATTAGAGACGTCAAAATTCCAGAACAAATTACTATTCAAGAACTTTCAAATCGGATGGCTGAAAAGTCGAGCGACATAATAAAGTTTTTATTCAACATGAAAGTGATAGCAACAATAAATCATAATATCGATAAAGATACAGCAGAATATATTGTTAAGGAGTTTGGACACAAACCAATTTTAGAAGAACAGTCAACATTAGAAAACAAAAAAATAACAAATGTATTAGAGGGAGATGTTAGGGAAAGACCTCCTGTTGTTACAATAATGGGACACGTAGATCATGGTAAGACATCTTTATTAGACTCCTTAAGAGACTCGAATATTGTGTCTGGTGAACATGGAGGAATAACACAACATATAGGAGCTTACCAGGTGGTAACAGAAAATAAAAAAGTTATAACTTTTATAGATACACCAGGTCATGCAGCATTCACCGAAATGCGAGCACGTGGGTCAAAAATCACAGATATTGTTGTTCTGGTTGTGGCTGCTGACGATGGTATTAAACCTCAGACAATAGAAGCTATTAAGCATGCTAAGGCAGCAAAAGTTCCAATTATTGTGGCAATTAACAAATGTGATTTAGTAGAAAAAAAGATAAGTAAAATTAAAAATGAAATGATGCAATACGAACTAATCGCTGAAGATTTGAGCGGTGACACTTTATTTGTAGAAGTTTCGGCTTTGAAAAAAATTAACTTGGATAAACTTAAAGAAAGTATTTTGTTACAATCTGAAATACTTGATCTTAAAGCATCTTTTTCTGGATTTGCTAAAGGAGTTGTTATTGAGTCAAAAATTGATAAAGGAAAAGGTCCTGTATCAACAATACTAGTCAGCAATGGAAAACTTAAAAAGGGAGATTATTTTATCTGTGGTGATACCTGGGGAAAAATTAGAGCAATGATTAATTACGAAGGTAAGAATATTGATGAGGCATTTCCATCTATGCCGGTTGAAATTTTAGGTATGAATAGTTCAGTTTTTGCAGGAGCTGAATTTTTAGTAACAGAAACTGAAGATCAAGCCAAAGAAATGTTTGAATATAGAAAAAATAATTCAAAAGTTAATAAAGTTTTAGCGAAAGATAAGACAGGATTATTTGATAATGCTAAGAATAAAAATGAACTTAATATAATTTTAAAATCTGACGTACAAGGTTCTAGCGAGGCTTTAAAAACAGCTATCAATAAAATAAAACATGAGGAAGTTGAACCTAAAATATTATTGTCAGATATTGGAATGATAAATGAGACTGACGTATCCTTAGCAAAGGCTTCAGACGCAGTATTAATAGGATTTAATGTAAAACCAAATAGAGAGGCAAAGAAGTTAGCCGAAGAACAAAAAATTAAGATTGCACACTTTAATATTATTTACGAAGCTCTAGAATTTGTTGAAAAATCTTTATCAGGATTGTTAGAACCCGATGTTAAAGAAACGGTTCTAGGATCAGCAGAAATACAAAAAATTTTTAAAGTTTCAAATGCAGGAAAAATAGCTGGATCAAAAGTGATTAACGGTGAAATAAAAAGTAAGTCTAAAGCAAGAATTATTAGGGATGGTGTCGTGGTATTCAACGGAGAAATTCAAAGTGTTTTTAGAGAGAAAAATCAAGTAAAAGAAGTTGGTACAGGTCTTGAATGTGGAATTAGTATTAAGAATTTTATAGATTTTAAAGAAAAAGATGTAATTGAATCTTACCTATCAGAAGAAATTAGAAGGACAATATAATGGTTCAAAACACTCAACAGAAAACTTTTAGTCAAAGACAACTAAGAGTCGGAGAATTAGTTAAACAAAATTTGGGAGAATTATTTATACGAAATGAGGCAAAAATTCCCTCAATTAACTCAAGGTTAATTACAGTTACGGAGGTAAGAATGACCCCTGATTTAAAAACAGCTAGAGTTTATGTGATACCGCTAGGTGGAATTGATATGAAAGAAACAGTAAGAGCCTTGACGGAATACTCCCATCTTGTTAGAAAAGCCCTGTCTAAAAGGCTAGATGTAAAGTTTCTTCCTAAACTCACATTTGTTGAAGATAACTCATTTGAATATGCTGAAAAGATTG
>MDTD01203074.1_pt1 | contig 16249 bp, 14 predicted proteins | sample 811221 | NCBI WGS metagenome assembly MDTD01 (sample SAMN05326646, study PRJNA326480) | marine metagenome | isolation source: seawater | place: Pacific Ocean: South West | collected 2011 | reverse complement strand
ATCATTATCTATTTCTTTTATTTCAATTATATCAGTCTTATTTATATCTATAATACGAATAATTTGATTTATATATTTACTAATATCATTATCCAATTCCATAACTATTTTTAAATCTTTTAATATCTTAGAATGATGCTGAGACATTAATTTATTTGTTTTACGAAAATCTTCAATTTTATTTTCAATACATTTTAATTTTGAAATATCACTATCTTTCATATTATCATGCACCTTTATTAAACTAAATATCCAATCACATAATAAATGGGCATTACCATCTTTAAAATGTTCTTCAAAGTTCTCAAATACTGAATATAGTTTCACTTTACATGAATCTTCTAACATCTCTATTTTTCGATCTTCTAATCCAGTAAAACCGGTCTTAAATGATACTGCTAAAATTATATCTGGATCATATTCAGAAGTAATTAAATCATCCTTTGATCTATTGATTTCTTTCGTTCTTACTTTTTCAGAATCTTTATATTTAGATTCGATTAATATCTTCTTTTTTAATACAGGAATATGAATTAATAAATCTCCTGTATGTCCTTTACCTTTAGAAACTAATTCAACTTTACATTCAGATTTTACAGATGTCGATAGATTTTGCTTTAAATATGTTTCTAATATTTTTTCACCTATATCACCTTTAGCAACATTACCAGATGTATTCATTTTACTTATACCCCAATGCTCCAACATATTATTTTTTTCCTCGATTATTTTTTCTTTATCTTCTAATTTATTCTTTAAAAAAGATATTTCTTGATCTTTAATTTGAGATTGAAATATTATTTCTTTTTGAACCGTTTTTTCTATATTTATTTGTTCATATTTTAATTCATTTTTTAAATCTTCAATAATATCTTCATATTCAGATGATTTTTCTATCATATTTTTTTCAACCATTGATTCAATGCTTAATAATTTATCATTATGAATACTATTTTCTAAAATATCATATAATAATTTGATTTTTAAATATTTTTCCTTTGAAGATAATTTTATAAAATCATTCATATCATTGATACTATCATCAATTTCGATTAATACCATTTATAGATATATAATCTTAATTATTTAAATGATTTTATTATGTCCAGACTCTTTTAAAAATCTATGATCAATTTTATTTGGACAATCACTTATTTTTTCTCTTAAATAACATACAAATGTTAATCTTGTATAATTTTTATCTAATCCAATAGTTCCAACCTCTGGATTATCTTTAAAAACTTTAGGCATATTTTCATTATATTCTTTATCTTCTTCTGTTTCATATATTTCAGAATTACAATGCCATTGATGAACATCCATTGCTAAAAAATCACCATGTCTTACATCTACACCCACACCAAATTGGGGAAACATCGTATATCCACCTTTATATTTACCTCGCTCTAATACAGTCAAATTACCAAACCCTTCTTTATAGTCTCCACGATCTCTATGTAAAGCTGTTCTGAAATTACGATTAATTGTGATTGTTGAAAAACATGTTTTAGGTATTCTTAAATGATTCTTTAAAGTCGCCTTCATTAATTGCTTTTGATATGAAAGAGGTATCAATTCTTTAAACGATCGATCAATATTTTGAATAAAAGGTAATCCATCATTAAACTTATCATAATTTGTTCTCGTAAAATGTGTTAATCTACATGGTAAACTTGATCCAAGATTTTTTGAAGATTCATAATATCCTATAGGATTTGAAGCAACTTGATTATTCACTTTCATTTTACTTATTCCACCATCCGGCTTTAAATATCCAGTTGACCATTTATTAGTATTTCTTAAGTTTCTCTTTTTCCAATAAACACTATTGGGATTTATTGGCCCGGCAGATGCACCCCTTCCTCTACTTGCTTTTGCTAAATCTTTATAATTATTCCATCCTAATTCACAGTTTCCTTTCTTTATTTTATTTTTTCTGAATTTTAATAATAGCTTTTTTCTATTATTTTCATAATAATATACATCAATATCTTTATCAATTACAGGATATTTTAAAGAATCATCATTAAACCACTCTCCTTCTTTTTTAGAAATATCATCATCAGAATATATTTTTTCAACTATTATTTCTTGAATCATATATTCTTATCAAAGAAAAAAATTATTTTAAATATTAACATTATGGCATTTACAAGAACCTATACCTGTTTTAACACAATTATCGGGACATTCTTTCATAAAAGATAATAATAATACTACTACAGCTAATAATCCCAATAAATATAATATTTTCATATATATATTATATTATTAACAATGATTATTACAATATTCATATCCTAATTTACAATGTTTTCCACATAAAGAACCTTTATTTTTACCACGAGTTATTACATATTTACATGTAGTTGTTTTGTAATTATTTATATTCTCAGGATATTCCCCTTCAAAATAATATTTACACATTTTTAACTCTGTTTTTTTAATTCCATTTACTAAGGGTAATTTTAAATGGGGTTTACGACAATAAGGACAAGCATTTCTCGTATGTCTAAAAGTTTTTAATAAACATTCATAATGAAAACTATGATTACATTCTTTAGTACAATACACAAACTTATCTTTCATTGGTAAAGCACAAATAGCACATATTTCTTCTTGAGATATATTATCCATTAATATTATTATTATTCATTATTTAAATATATTTATGACTAATTAAATCTAACTATTTATGAAATATTCATATTAAGCGCAACAATTATTATAAATTATATATCCAGACATAATTAAATAAATTATATTAAATGCAATACCCAGAATAACTATCAATGTTGATTTTGAAAAATAAGGTGTTAAAAATGTATGAGTAAAAAGTAGTATTAACATGAATATAACACTCCAACTCTTACTAAGTTCGCTATTATTATTCTCTGAAAAAAGTATAATTAATGATAATATTAAAGTGCATATTGTAAATGTTCCAATCCATATATTATCATCTTTTAAACAAGTTGAATCATTATCATTGGCACATCCCAGACTTGTTGTTTTTTTAAACGATTTAACAATCATTGTATCCTTAGCATATGGTATTATTTGAAAGTTTATTGCTTCAGAAAATCTTAAAATAAGCACTATACAACTTACGAAACAGCACAGTATTAAAGAAAGCTTAAATTTATCAATTGATTTCATATATATATTATTATAAAATAAATCGATCGATATATATTATTCATTGGATGCCAAGTTCCTTAAGATAATCATCTAACCGGAATCCATATAATATACATAAAAATAAACAAAATATTACTATTAATATGATAATACATTACAAAAATAATTTTAATAAATTAAACATTAAATATAAAATATCTCAAAAATATTCGGATGAATATACATATCAGCCAATTTTTATAAATAAAAAGCAACTATTAGTAATACAAACACCGAGTTTATTTGTTCCTTTTGGAATACAAGAGTTTGATGGTAAAAAGAGAATTATTATTTCATTTCAAAATAAAATAAATGATCCATATAATAAAAAGTTTTTAGATGATTTACATATTTTATATAATAAAGTAAAAGATCAATATCATAATTATAATATAAATCCATTTATTTATTTATCTTCATATGATGAATGTATGAAATTAAAAATAAATAATAATATTATATCTTTTAATCAATATCAAAATAAAATTGATATTATAAAACCTTACAGTTATTGTAGTTTTTTAATTCATCTTTCAGGATTATGGATCTTAAAGGATGATATATTTTTTGATTGGAAATTATTACAAATAAGATATGATGAACCTCTATATTATAAAACATATCAATTCATTCCAGATAGTAAACCAATTTCTAAAATACCACCACCTCCTCCATTGCCTTCAAAATTAATTACTAAAAAGTATGAAAGAAAAAAGAAAGTAATTAAAAATAAAGATAAATCTAATTTTATAGCACCTAATTTAAATGATATACAAAATGCTCTTTCAAAATTAAAATCTATTCAAATAACTCTATAATATCCATAATTTTAAATCTACTTTTAGAATCTAAATCTTTCATATATTTTGTTAATTTATCTTTATTATTGGAATATAAATCATATTTATTTTTTAAAATAGTAAATATTTCATATAAATTATTAATATATTTATAATTTTCTTCTTTATCTTTTTGAGGATCTATATTTATAATCATTTTTACAACTATATCTTCAATATCATTTTGATAAATATGAAAAATATCTAAATATGTTAATAATTTATTATAATAAATACGATTATCTAATATTTTGTTTTTTAAACATAATTTTTTATAACTATTTAAATCTTCATCTGATTTAATTTTTATAATTGAATCATATAAACATTTCAATTGAGATTCATATTCTGATTTAGTTAAATATATATTATTTTCTTTTAATTTTACTATACAATCTATATATAATAGACAATTTGAATGGTTATCAATACATTTAAATAATATATCTTTAAAAAATAATATTATGTATTCTTGATTACTTTTTAGCAAGTTTAATAATTGATCATATAAATTATTAAATGTATTTTTAGTCATTTTATTTAAAATTGAGTTTATCTTTTTTAAGAATATTTCACTATGTTTAAGATTTTCATCTTTTCTTGAAGATCTAAATCTTAAATATGTTTTATTTTCCTCAACTGAATCTACAAAATTCTTTAAATTATCAATTTGATCTTTATTTCTAACAATATATTCTTCATATTTCACACAAAAATCAAATGAACTTATTATTTCATTTACTATAAGTTTATCTGACATATTATATATTAATAATAATTTATTAATCTTTATATATATATATGTCATTTAAACATTCCATGTTTAATGATTTGAAACAAGATATACAAACACAAATATCTATTACTATATCGAAAGAAAATGAAGATGAAGATATAAATAAAACTTTGCAATATTTAAAAGAAGAAAATAATCATGTATTTTATATTACTAAAGGTGATAATATTGTAGGTAGTTTACAAATAGATTCAAAATTAATCTCTGACAATATAGCTAAATTATTATATTTTATTATTGATAAAAATGAAAGAAGAAAAGGTTATGGTAAAAAATTATTATCACAAACATTAAATACATTTATAGAAGGTAAAAGAATTAATAGTTTACATTTATATTTAATGGTTAGAACAGAAAAATTAAATTTAAATGAAGCTGCAATTAATCTTTATCAAATGTTTGGATTTAAAATGACTAAATTAAAAGTCTTATATTCTGATGGAGAAAATACAGTAATGTTAAAATATAATAAATAGTATGAAATATAAAAAGATTACTAAACAAGGGAGATTGTGGATTAAAGCCGCAATAAAAGACATAAAAAGAAGGGTCAGATTATATAAAAAATTACAAAAACTTAAACACACAAAAAAAAAGAAACGAAAAAAAACAAAAAAGAAATATAGAAAAACAAAAAAGAAATATAGAAAAACAAAGAAAAAGAAACATAAAAAAAAGAATCAATAAGATATTAATTCATCATTTTAGTATTTTTTAAAATTGTTAATTCAAACTCAAAACTATGATCATAACTATGACTCTGATATAATTGATCATGAGTATCTTCATATAATTTAATACTTAATTGTTTCAAAGTTATTGGATAAAAATAATTAATCCCTGAAAACTCTGTAACAGGGGCCATATAATATACCAACGAACCACTTGGAGAATGCAATGGTATTCTATCTATCAATTTATTTCCAGATGGATGGATTTTACAGGCAATTGATGGTATTTCATCAATTACTAAGTCTATGAAATGATGAGAATGATCTATTGGATGTTCACTCACTCTAATTGTATCATAATCTGTATCATTTTCTTTTTTGAATCCAAATAATCTCCAACTATGAGAACCTTCATTTTCTGAATCTTCAAATAGTAGTTTAAATTGAGTTCCTCCTAATGATATTTCATATTTAAAACTTGATGAATTATATGTAACTGTTGCTGATGATATATGAGGACTTGATTCTAATTGTGTTTTTAATTCTGTAGCTAATGATGTTGGTGTATATTTTCCATGTGTCAATTGTATTTTAACATAATGATTATGATGAACATTTAAAATCAATAAATCATTATTTCTGTGAACATGATAAGGCATATAAGAAATCATAGCCTTTACTAATCTAAATCCTATAACATTATTGATTGGCCCGTAACCATTCGCATTATTTTCAGAAGAATCAGTAAAATGTATTTTAAAGTCAGATGTTTCTGTATTTTTAATATTTTTAGTATCAATTACTAATAATCTTTTTTCAACATCTTTTGTAAAAATCTTATTTCTAAAATTTGCAAAATTAGTTTCATTTAAACTACCACTATTAAATTGTATTAAAGCTTTTGTTGATTTTTTAATTTCTTTTAAAAAATTATTCAACGTATAATCCAAATTACTTGTATCTATTTCTTGAACTTTTACAGGCATTTCTTTTTTTTCTTCTATAAATTGATCATTTACAGATTCATTAAATTGTATATTTTTATAATATGAATAACCATAATATACAGATATTATACTTATTAATGATATCAATATATTATATTTATAATCATTTAATTTACTTATAATATTCATAATACTATTGAATATAATATTTTATTCAATAAATCTTGTATTTTTTAATAAGATAACTTCAAACTCAAAACTATTATCTAAATTATTTGTTTGATATAATGTATTATGAGTATCTTCATATAATTTTATGGTCAATTTATTTAACTCTATAGGATGAAAATATGTTTCAGGATCATATGGATTATCATAGTAAACTAAACTACCACTACTTTCTGTTAATGGTATTCTATCTATAATATTAAGACCTTCTGGATTCATTTTACATCCCTGATAAGGTATTTCTTCAACAACTAAATCAATATAATGATGAGATTGATCTATCGGATTTTCTGATATTTGAGTTGTGTTTTTAGTTTCTTGATTTTTATTTGTACCACCAAGTTTTCTCCAAGATGAACTATCATATTTATCTTTAGCTTCTTTATACATAAATCTAAATGCCGAATCTAATATAGTTGTATATTTATTTGTAGTTGATGAAAATGTTACTGAAGCACTTGATATATTTGGATCATCTAATAATTTTTGTTGTAAATGATGCGCAACACCTGTAGCACTGTAAGCACCCGGATCAAGAGTAATTATAATTAAATCAGATACACCATCTTTCTCAATTACAATCACTTTATTTTTATCATGGATTTGATATGGTATATTTGGAACCATTGCTTTAATTAATCTAAATCCTATAACATTTTTTAAAGAATTAAATCCATTTAAACTATTTGGAGATGTTTCATTTTCAAAATAGATTGTATAACTTGAAGTATTTCTTTGTTCTTGATTTAAATTTTTTGTATCAATTAATAATACTTTCTTTTCTATATCTCTTGTAAAATATTTGTTCCTAAACTGTTCATAATCTTCTGTTTTTTTATTATTTATGAAAACTTTATGATTAGTATATTTTTGATTAAATACACCTATATTTTCACTATATAAAGTTGTATATTCATTATCATCTGATTCTGATTCGGATGATAATTCATCTGTTCTTTCTTGTATTGTTGAATAAACATGATGTTCCATATATTTATTCTTATATAAATTTGATTTAAATATAAACTTATAATTACTATTCAAAAGATGAAATTATTATTAATTGTAGAATCACCGGCTAAAGCTAAAAAAATACAATCATTTTCAAAAGATTATACTGTAATTGCATCTTTTGGTCATGTAGTTGATTTACCAAAAGATAATATTTCAATAGATATTAATAATAATTTTAAACCTAATTATAAAGTATTACCAGACAAAAAGAAAATACTTCAAAAAATAAAACAAGCTTCTAAAGATAAAACAGTATTTTTGGCTGCAGATGATGATCGTGAAGGTGATGCTATAGCTTGGCATTGTGGTAATCATCTTAAACTTAATTATAATGAAAATAATCGCATCACCTTCTGTGAAATATCAAAAAAGGCAATTCAAAGAGCAATCGAAAATAAACATAAATTAGATATTAATTCTGTTAATGCACAACAAGCCAGAAGAATTATAGATAGATTAGTTGGATATAAATTATCAACTTTATTATGGAAAAATATTGATACTGATCAAAGAGGATTATCAGCCGGAAGAGTTCAAAGTACGCTTTTAAAAATATTGAAAGATCATGAGAACGATATTCTGAACCACGTTGATACATATAAAAATCATTTACATGGATCTATACAAATCAATGATAAAATTATTTCATCTAATTTCGTATTTATTGATAAACCTACAGATCATATCTTAATACAATTCAAAAAAGAAAGAAAATTACAAACAAAACATATTGATGATAAAATTGATAAAAAATATCCACCACCACCATTAATTACCAGTTCTCTACAACAAAGTGCTCAAAAAAAATATGGATTTAAAGTGGCATTTACTATGAAATTAGCACAAAAGTTATATGAAAATGGAAAAATTACCTATATGAGAACAGATTCACCTATCGTTTCAAAAGAGTTTAAACAAGTATTACAAAAACATATTTCAGAAAATTATGGAGAAAATTATTACAATAATACATCATCCAAAAAAGTTAAGGGAGCACAAGAAGCTCACGAATGTATTCGTGTTACATCTTTAACTGAAATACTAACAGATAAATATTCTGATGCAGAAAAAAAACTATATTCCTTAATTAAAGAAAGGACCATTATTTCACATATGAAACCTTCAGAATATAATATTTCTGAAATGAGAATATATAATACATATATTAATAAATATGGATATTTTGTTCATTTTCAAAAAGAATGTACATTTGATGGGTTTCAAATATATTACAATAAAAAACTTAATAGTGACTTACTTGATAATTTTAAAGATATTTCAAATGTAACTTTAAAAGAAGCAATTTATAAAGAAATAACTGATAATCCACCACAATATTATAATGAATCTTCTATCGTTAAAAAGCTTGAATCATCTGGTATTGGAAGACCCTCAACTTACGCATCTATAGTAAACACTATATCTAATAGAAACTATACTGAAACATGTGATATACCAAGTATTGAAAAGAAACATAAGTTTATAAAATTAACAGAAAATAATGATATTCAAAAGGGATATGAAAATTATAATACACCAGTGCAAAAATCGCGAATAAAATTAACCAGTCTTGGAAATCAAGTCTATGAATATTTAAGTACTCATTTTTCAGATATTATTCATCCCAATTTTACCTCTAATGTTGAAGATCAACTTGATCTAATTTCTAATGGAAAATTAGAGTGGATAACTATGATTAAAAGTGTATATGAAGCATTTAATCCAATTATAGAAAGATTGTCTTTAATTAAGACTGTTCAAAAGAATAAATCTAACAAACAAACAGAAATCGGCATTTATTTAAATAAACCTATATATTTAAAAAATGGTCCTTATGGAAAATATATTACATATGATGATAGAAATATATCTTTAAAATATTATAAAGGTGATATTTCTATGAATCAAAAATTAATAGAATGTATAGAATATCCTAAAAATATGGGAAAATATAACAAAAAAGATATAATTATTAAAATTGGCCCTTATGGTAAATATCTTAATTATAATAATAAAAATATTAAAATACCACAAAAAAATTCTTATACATATCAAGAATGTTTAAATTATATATAATAATATAATGGTTAAAATTAGTTATCGTAAAAAAACTAAAAATATACCCAGGAGATATTTATCTGGTCTAAAAGGTAAAGAAAAAGAAGCTCAAATTAAATCTATTTTTACTCACAAAAAAAGGCCTAAAGTTAAAGGATTTAAATCTCACAAAAGTGGTTGGGTTAGAAAGTTTGAAAAGAAATATGGACCAAATATTAAAACTTACAAAAAAATATCTGAAAAAACAGGAATACCTGCTCAAGCACTTAAGGCTGTTGTTAGAAAGGGTCGAGGAGCTTATTATAGTTCCGGTTCAAGGCCAAATCAAACTGCCGAATCTTGGGGGAAAGCAAGAATGTATTCATATATAATGGGAGGTCCTACAAGGAAAATAGATCATCATATTACTGAAAAATACAATGTTACTTTTCCTTAATCAAAATTTGATTATATTCATAATAATATAAAATAATTATTAATATGGAATCAATACAAAAAGGTGATGAAAATAAATCTGTTACAGAAAAGAAACCTTCAAAACAGAAGAAAATAAAATGTCAAGTGTGTAGAAAAAAATGTGAAATGATTCATTTCACTTGTAGATGTGGAAAAATATTCTGCGTTAAACATCAGTTACCTCACAATCATAATTGTCAATTCAATAATCAAGAAAAGATACAGAAAGAAATACAAATAAATAATCCCAAAATTGAATATAGTAAGGTAATAAAAATCTAATCTTTACAGTTTATATATTCTTTTCCTTGTATATTTTTCTTTTTTCATACTTCTTTTATTTTTTATATTTCTTTTCTTTTTTGTATTTCTGTTTGTATTTCTTTCCTTTTTAATGCCACCACCAGACACCCCCGCCCCGCCGCCGCCTCCGGGCGGCGGGCTCCGTGGATGGTGCTTGACCTCGAGAATCGGCGCTCTCTTCTGAAGCTTCTTCTGTTCCCGAGCCTTACGCCTCTTCTCTTCCTTTGAGAAGACAGCATCTAATTCATCCCCGAGTTGTTCATCACGCAAAGGCGCACCCCCAATACTTGACTCTGCCCCCACCCCCAACACAGTGCCGTGCTCGACATCCACTGCCTGAGCCTGATCCTGTGTCTGACCTTTCTGTAGTTCCCCCGTTAATGGCCCTATAGAGAGACTCGCTAGTATTTCCCTGCCATCTGGAAGTCCCGAAGGATGACCTACTTGAGTAGCTACGGCGTATGCCCTTATCCCTTCTAAAGAATGAAACGGTTTATATCGTGGTGCTGGAGCAATAAGTTCTCGATCTATATGTCGCTCCCTCCCTTTTATTTTAATAATAATTCTTTTTCCATTCGGAATATTCACAACTTTACCGAATGCGGTGCTGCTGGGCCATCCTTCTCCACTTAATTTACGGGGAATAACAATATCACCCTCTTGAATTTCATGACGATACATTTGACTACCACTACAAAGAAACATAAAGTCATAAGGGTTGGTATTCATTTGTTCAATCAGAGTTGAATAACCATCCCCATATCGACATTGTGGTAGTATTAGTTGTCCTTTCTTAGGATTTTCGCTATGATCGCAACATGTTCCATGAAACTCCCCATTATATCTACCATTTAACCTAATCTCATCATAACAACAAGGACAATCTTTACGCAATGTCAAATATCTATCCATATCAAGGCAAAAATCAGCAGTCCTCAATTCGTGCGCAACATCAGTCCTGGCAGCGGCATCAGCAGCCCTGGCAGCGGCAGCAGCAGCATCCCTGGCAGTAGAAGAACGCCTGACAGCAGCAGCATCCCTGGCAGTAGAAGAACGCCTGACAGCAGCAGCAGCCTTTTTAGCAGCATCCTCGGCAACAGCAGCCGCATTTATCACTATAAACAATGGCGTATATTTGTCAGTTTGAAGAGTAAGTTCACTCAACCGTTTTCCCAATTTCTTTGATTCATCAGGACTTAAGGGAAATAGATTCTTTTGAATTCCCTCCCGGATGCAAGTGGACGGATGGATTGGAGGCGGACAAGCACGCAAAGTAGATTTAAAATTTTCATAACACGTCACGATCCTACTTGCTTCACTGAACTCGACGGACAGTTTTAAATCCCTCGATTCTTCTGAAACAAATCGTTTTACTAATTCAATTGAAAAATCACCAATTTTACTAAAATACATGCTAATTAATCTATATATATATGAAACTAAGTCTAAATGATAATTCCTAACCCCAGCGCGGGCGTCCAAATGTGCAATTAATGAAGGATAAAAAATATCTCTATACGATTCAAACTTTTCTGCATCAATCTTTTTGGCAAAAGCACGCAATTCCTGCAGCTGCGCACTGTTGAAGGGTCCATTATGTTCTGTCGAACTACTAACAATCATTTGATTTAGTGCGTCCTGGTCGAGCGATTGGCGTCTGAGGAAGGTGAATTTACTACTATATTCAGTTTGAACTTCTTTGAAATTTTCTTCATATATTTTTAAATATCGCATAGCCTTTTCAGAAATAACTCCTTTAAAAAAATCTGCCGTAAATAAGGGATTTGCTTCAAGAAGCATCCTATAAGATACCTTATCATACTGTCTTTGTCTAATTTTAAATTCTTTCTCTACTTTAATCTTAGCATTATAAGCCAACCTGCAAATATCTTTTAATTTCATATTTTCAACGCCATCTACTGTATCACCTATAGTTTTTTTGAGACGGCTTATCAGGGCTTGTTTTGTTGCACCGCTGTATAAGTTTTTATCTATAATTTGCATGTAACTTTCATGTACTTCAAGGATACTTGATAACTGCTTTAAAGACGGAAATTCAGGGAAATCAAAAAATCCCACAACATCACCCCCGTCAGGATGAAGCATCTGTTTTAAATCAGTACATTGAAACATCGATACATCATCATCTCTACGCCATATTTCATTAAATGCACCATGTGCATAATATTCTTTATCAAATAAAACAGCAAATCCGACCCGTTCTAAAGGGTAAATTGGTCTTTCTAATTTATGATAATGTTCAGTCTCTTTTTCATTGTGGCGAATAACTGCCCCATACATTATTCTTTTATTTTTCATAAGTTTTAGTGGGCATTGGCGCTCAATTTGAGATCTTACCGGCATTAAGCGCAAATCTATTACTCCACGTTCACCCACATGTCCGGCATCTGGTGAAGTTTCTGTATCGTGAAATACACTTCCTAATTCTGGCGTTAATAAAGAATCAAGACGTTTAGCTTGAAATCCCCAATATACTTCTTGTAATAATCTTTGTACCATTTGTTTTTCTTTTTCTGATGATAAATGACGAGGAAAAAAACTAACGTAATCTTCTCTTAAATCTCCAAAAAACCCTGAATGTAATTCTGATTCAACTAATCTGAAAGAAAATACTCGCGTTCCATCCGGTTTAAACTCTGGTACTGATATTTCCCTTCTTTCGCGGTCATTTGTAAAACTTACTCTAAGTATTTTCTGATCTACATATTTTTTCTTCTCCCTTTCGTCGTATTCTTGTGTATCTCTTCCAAATGCTTCCATTCCAAAACTTATGATATTCGAAATTACATCCCCGGGATAATATGTAATAGATCTTCCTGCATCTACTTGATATTTATATTCTGTAACAAACATTATTGAAAACTTAGGATTATCTGGCAAATCCGCCGGTGAGCTCATTAGATTTGGTATTTTTATTTGTGTACTGGGAAATTCCCCCTCCACTCCCTCCCGGTGTGCTGCTTCTGAAAGGTATATTTGATCACATCCAATCTGTGTTAAAACTTTATGAGTATCACATAATGTTTGCTTTAGTAAGTTTTGAACAGATTCAAATAATAAATCATGATCATATTTAACTTTAGGATTTATTCTGAAGGGATCAATCATATCTTTAACTTCCATTACTAAATCTTTTGCACAATTATTATATACATAAGAAGAATAACTATATTGTTGTGCCATTATATATATATAATATATTTATAAGTAAAAATGATTAATTTGTGATAAATCTTGGACCTATAGACATTGACATAAGTTCTTGAAATAATAGCTTACATGAATAAGGTATTTTAATATAATTAAACTTTCCATAATTATTACATCTTTTACATTCAAATATATTTTCTTTATAATTTCCAACACATATCATATTACATTTTTGACAAGTATATATTTCATAAGCATCAGATACATCCATTAATCTTTCTTTCATAAAGAATATAGATCCATGGGAAATCATACAATCTCTCTCCATTTCTCCAAATCTAAGACCACCATTAGATGATCTACCTTCAGCTGGTTGTCTTGTCATAGATACAACTGGACCCCCTGCTCTTGAATGTATTTTATCAGTGGACATATGTTTCAATTTTTGATAATATGTTGGACCCATAAATATGCTGGTTTTAATTTGTTCTCCAGTTATACCATTATAAAGAACTTCATTACCTTTTCCTTCAAAACCACAATCATATAATTTTTCAATAAAATCATATATATTATTCTTATTAAATGGTGTTGCATCTCCTTGATAACCCAACACAGAACATGCTTTACCTAAAATGCATTCTAAGAGTTGAGCTATAGTCATTCTACTCGGTATAGCATGAGGATTAATAATAATATCAGGTGTTATACCATCCTTTGTAAATGGCATATCTTCATGATTATATATCATTCCGACCGTACCCTTTTGACCGTGTCTACTTGAAAACTTATCACCGATTTCAGGTGTTCTTGAACATCTAATTCTTACTTTGCAAAATTTATATCCTTCAGCATTAATATTAATATAATTATCATCAATAAATCCTGATTCAGAGTTTTTAATATTTACACTATTATCTCTATAGTTATATTCATTATCTTTAGATTTAAATGGCATTACTTTACCAATAATTATATCATCTGATGATACATATGTATTTTTATTAATGAATCCATTTGAGTTTAATTTAGAATAATTAAACGGTTTTGCATATAATAATTTATTCAAATCAGGTGAGCAAAATATATCTTCTTCTCCTGATAATTGATTTTTCTTTTCTTCTTCTTTATATGAACGATAAAATGTAGATGTAAATAATCCGCGATCAATAGCCGATTTATTTATAATTACAGAATCCTCTTGATTATAACCAGTATATGTAGCTATTGCTACAATAGCATTAATTCCATTGGGTAAATCATTCATCCCTAAATATTTCATAATACATGTGTTCACAATAGGTTTTTGTGGATAATATAATATATGTGCAAATGTATCGTGTCTTTTATTATAATTTGTATATGGTAAACCAATTGCCTGTTTTCCCATAGCAGACTGATATGTATTTCTTGGAGATTGATTATGATGTGAAAATGGGATGCAAGAAGCCATTACACCAAGTATTAAACATGGGTGTATTTCACAATGTGTATAATTTTTATTTGATAGATTATTACAATCAATAGCTATTAAACAATTATTTACTTCATGATAATCTACATATTCAATTGTAGGATTTTCTTTTTCATTATCTGTGAATAGATAATCTTCCCAATTATTATATTTGTCTTTCAAAACTACTTTATGATTATTAACTGTTAATAGTGGTCGAGTACATCTACCATAATCAGTATATATATATATTTCATTTTCAATATTATTAAAAGTAATCGAACATGTTATAGATATGATACCTTGTTTACGATAATTTTTAAAATCTTTAATACATTTAATTGGATCTTTTAAATAACCAATAAAATCTCCATTAATTAATAATTTAGTATTCTTGTATTTATTAAAATTATAAATATCAATTTCTGAAAAGTAAATAATATCTTCTTCAAAATAATATCGAATATTATCTGAATTAACATAATTAGTTATTTTACATGAAATAGATATATTCTTTACAACACCAATTGATTGTCCTTCTGGAGTTTCTGTCGGACATACATATCCCCAACTTGTAGAATGAAGCTTCCTTGGAGGTATAAGTTTACCAGTATTATCAACCTGTGTTGCGATTCTTCGTAAATGTGATATAGTACTCATATATGTTAAACGATTTAATACTTGAGAAACACCCTGTTTAGCATTCACATTTTTAACACCCCAATTCCCTGTAGCCATCGCAGTTTTTAATATATTTTCAATATGGGATGATTTAAATAGTTTAGATATATTTGATGGATTTATAACATTTGAATAATCATTTTTTACATTCCAAATTGTCGAAGATACCTCTTTTACAATATTATTTTTAAAATCTTTTATCAATTTATATAAAGCATAATTAGTTAGATTACCAAGAAGTTGTCCACCGGTTTCTAATCTTTTATTAATATAGCTATCCCTATCAGAACAAGGAGTTATTTTTAGATAAGTTTTTAATAATTTATTAACTATCATTCCAGTATAGAATATCTTTTTTTCATTATCATTTCCTAAATGAGGTAGATAATTTTCTAATATTTCATTCTCAATATAAGAATTAATATCTCCCTTTTTATTATAATTATAAATAT
>MDTD01196922.1_pt1 | contig 16249 bp, 17 predicted proteins | sample 811221 | NCBI WGS metagenome assembly MDTD01 (sample SAMN05326646, study PRJNA326480) | marine metagenome | isolation source: seawater | place: Pacific Ocean: South West | collected 2011 | reverse complement strand
GCAATGTCCTACTCTTCCATGCCTTAAGACAAAGTACCATCGGCGCTGAAGGGCTTGACTTCCGAGTTCGGAATGGGATCGGGTATTACACCTTCGCAAAAATCACCAGGCCAAGAACTTATATTAAAAAAAAACAAAAAATCAATTATAAATTATCGATTTTTTTCTTTAAATTCCTGGATATAGTCTTTTAGATTTTTTCTTCCAAAATACTTATACACTTTATTTGACAAATTCATATTTGTGAGTGCAGATGCATATCTTTCACCATCTCTTCTTGGTAAAAATTTAATTTTATTTCCAAAAAATTTTGCAACACTAATTATAGAGTAACTTTTTTTATTTGAAATACTATAGTGTCTTCGTAAATTTTGCTTCCAGGCTTTATAACATACCTCAACAGTGTCACTTATATGTGTAAATCTTCTAGTTTGAGTTCCAGGTCTAACAACAGGTAAAGGTTGATTTTTTTTGAAACATTCTTCAAAAATACCTATAACAGTTGCCATGTTACCCTTGGAAATTTGCATGGGTCCATAAACATTGTAAAAATAGATAATCTCATAATTAAAATTAAACCATCTTTTTAAATTTTCTAATAATTCCAAATTTTTTGCTTTTGTGAAAGCATAAGGTGATAAATTTTTATCTTTACCTCTATTACCTAATGATGCAGAAGTTGCACTATAAATAAGTTTAATTTTATTTGTTAAACAAAAATTAAAAACAGCATTAGTTCCAACAGAATTTGAACTTATACATTTTTCCATTTGCAAAAAGCTTTGATAAATTCTTGCAAATTCACCAAAGTGGAAAATTACTTTAATTTCTTTTGGTTTCTTTATTGTCTTGGAAATATCTTTTGTGTCAGTTTTAATATATTTTATTCTTTTATTTTTAATATGATTTTTTTTTGACCCGGAACTATAATTATCCAAAGAAATAATTTTTAGATTAGTATTATTTAATAGATATCTAATTAAGTTTGATCCAACAAAACCTGCTCCACCAGTTACAATAATTTTATTTCTCATATATATTAATTTTTTTTTAAAAAATCCTTATAAGTTATATCAAATCCATCCTCTAAAGAAATTTTTGGTTTCCATCCATATTTTTTTGCTAAAGAAATATCTAAAACTTTTCTTGGAACACCATCAGGTTTTAGTTTGTCAAACTTAACCTTAACTTTTAAATCTAGTTTTTTAATTATAAACTTAACATAATCTCTAATACTTCTATCTTTTCCTGTTCCAATATTAATTAAAAAGTTTTTAGTCTTCTTTTTCATAAAAAAAATACATGCATCAGCTATGTCATCAACAAATATAAGTTCTCTTAAAGGTTTTCCAGTTCCCCAAACGGTCAAAGTTTTTTTTCTTTTTATTTTACATTCATGGGCTTTTTTAAGAAGAGCTGGAAAAAAATGTGAGTTTAAATTATGGTAATTATCATTTGGACCATAAGTGTTGGTTGGCATAAGGCAAATATAGTTTGTATTATATTGTTTATTATAGGCCTCGCACATTTTTACCCCAGCAATTTTAGCTGTAGCATAAGGTAAATTTGTTTCCTCAAGTTTTCCGGTTAACAGATATTTTTCTTTAATTGGTTGTTTCGAAAATTTCGGATAAATGCAGCTAGAACCAAAAAATATTAAATTTTTAATATTATTTTTAAAACTACCGTGAATTAAATTATTTTGAATTTGTAAATTTTCATAGATAAAATCTGCTCCGTGTTTATTATTGTGGTATATCCCCCCCACTTTAGCTGCGGCTATAATAACTAAATCAGGTTTTTTTTTTTTTAAAAACTTAAAAACTTTACTTTGATCGAGTAAATTTAATTTTTTTTTATCAGCTAAAATAATTTTTTTATATTTTTTTTTTTTTAATTTTCTTAAAATCGCTGATCCAACTAGTCCTTTATGACCTGCTAAAAAAATTTTCATATTTTCAGTAAGAATTTCTCTTAAATTCCATATTGACCATGTCAGAGACTAATTCATTTATTTTTACTTGGGGTTTCCATCCTAGAGCACGCCTTGCTTTCTTAGAATCCCCTAATAAGCTATTTACCTCTAATGGTCTGTAATAGGCTTTGTCGCATGCAACTATAACTTTTCCATTTTCGTCAATTGCTTTTTCTTTGATTCCTCTTCCTTTCCATTTTAATTTCATTTTAAGATGTGATGCTACTAAATTTACAAAATTTTTCACCGTTGTTTGTTTTCCAGTTGAAATTACAAAATCGTTTGGTTTTTTTTGTTGTAAAATTAACCACATTGCCTTGACGAAATCCTTAGCATGGCCCCAGTCTCTTTTTGAATATAAATTACCTAAGTATAAAATTTTTTGTTTTTTCATCTTTATTTTGCACATTGCTTGTACTATTTTTTGAGTAACAAAAGTTTCACCCCTTCGTGGGCTTTCATGATTAAATAATATTCCATTAGATGCAAAAATCTTATATGCCTCTCTATAGTTAATTGTTATCCAGTGAGCATATAATTTGGCTACACCGTAAGGACTTGCTGGATGAAAATGAGAATTTTCATTTTGCGGAGTTTTTTCATTCAGTCCATATAATTCTGATGTACCAGCTTGATAAAATTTGGTTTTTTTTTCTAAATTATTAAACCTTATAGCCTCCAAAATTCTTAGCGCACCCAAAGCATCAGCATTCGCAGTATATTCTGGGGACTCAAAAGACACTTGCACATGTGATTGCGCAGCTAAATTATAAATTTCATCTGGTTTAATTTGATTTATCAGTCGAGTTACAGATAAGGAGTCAGTTATATCTCCATAATGTAAAATAAAGTTTCTATTTTTAATATGTGGGTCTTGGTATATATGATCTATCCTTCCAGTATTAATCGAAGATGATCTTCTTTTTACTCCATGAACAACATATCTTTTTTTTATAAGAAGTTCCGCTAGATAGGATCCATCCTGGCCAGTCACACCAAAGATCAAAGCTTTTTTTTTCATGTTTTATATTTTAAATTATATTCTCTTAAAAAAATACTTAACAATTTCGTAAAGTATAAGCAATCCATCTTTTATAGGATTAACTTTTTTTTTTCCTCCAATTCTGTTTCTTTCATAAGATGGCATACAAGTATAAGTCATTTTTTTTAATTTAGCTTTAATCGGAATTTCTACACAGATTCTAAAGTCTGAGTTTATTAGATTTAACTTTTTAAAAGAGCTCGTTCTTCCAAGGATATATGTGTAAAGAATATCGGTTATTTTTAAATTAAATAAAATATTTCCAACTAGGGTAAAAAAAAAATTTCCAAATGATGTTATAATATCATCATCATCACTACCACCACCTGGTTTTTGATACCTAGAGCCAAAGACTAGATCATTTTTAAGACATGCTTCCAACATATCATTAAGATATTTAGGATTCATTGATCCATCAGCATTAATAATGCAACAATACTCTGTATCTACTTTGTTTATTCCCTCAATAAGAGCATTGCCGTAACCATTTTGATTTTGTTCTAGAATATTTATTTCTTCAAAATCTTTAATTGACTCAATAGTCTCTAAATCATCTTTTTGTAACACAACAATTTTTTTAAAGTGGTATTGTTTTAACTCTTTCAGAAATACTGGCAGAGACTCTGCTTCTTTTTTTGCAGGTATTATTAAGGTTAAATTACTCATGAGATAAATTATTATTTACATATATATACTCAAATGTCTTACGAAAAAACATTTTATTTTTTAATGCTTTTTTAAAATTATTTTTTGATAAATAATGATGTACATCTGTTAGTGTATAATTTTTTTGTAACATATTGTGAAAATGATGTTCAAAATATATTATTTCAACTTTCTGTATCATTTTTCCAAGACCTTTGATAATATTAAAATCTTGCCCCTCAGTATCAATTTTAAGTATATCAATATATTTAATATTTTCTCTGATAAGAATTTCATCTAATCTATTAATTTTTACTTTCGAAATAAAAAATTTATTTTTATTTAAAGAAAATGGATTTAATAAATAATTTTTTTTTTTATAATATTTTGAATTTTCATTAATTTCTGTGATCGTAGAAGACTCAGAATCATAATGATGTTTAAAATCCACAATACCGTTATAATTGCCTAGAGCTATATTGTGTAATTTTAGATTATTAAATTTTCTAGTTCTTATTTTCAAAATATTGAAATTTTCTTCACTTGGTTCAAATGCTAAAATATTTTGAATTTTAAAGATTTTATTAAATAATTTTATACTTTCTCCATGATGAGCACCAACATCTATAAAAAGTGAAATTGATTTTTTTTTTTTCTTTTCAAAAAAGTTTAAGATATTTTTTTTATTCAAATAGTCGAAAAAAGATAAACAAAATTTAGCAAACTTGTAATACATTTTATTATTTCATATTATTTTAATATGTATTAGTATAATTTGGTTACTTAGTATTATCAAAATATGGCATTAGTAAGTGTAATTATCCCTTATTTTAGAAAAAGAAGTTTTATTGAGAGAACATTAACATCAGTTTTAAACCAAACCTTTCAAGATTTTGAAATAATATTAATTTACGATGATGAAAATAAAGATGATTTAGTTTTTTTAAAGAAAGTAATAAATGATAATCCTAAAATTAAAATTATTGAAAACGAAAAAAATTTAGGTGCTGGATTATCCAGAAATAGGGGTATTGAGAAATCTTTAGGCTCAATAATTGCCTTTTTGGACGCCGATGATAGTTGGTTTCCCCAAAGACTCGAAAAGCAAATAAAATTTATGTTAGAAAATAATTACAAATTTACTTTTTGCAATTATAAAAAAAAAAATGGTAAAGAGATTAATGTAAACAGTAAAAAAAATAAGGTTTCTTACAAAGATTTATTAACAGATTGTGAAATAGGTTTATCTACAGTTTTTCTTAAAAAATCTGAAATAAATAAAGATTTATTCCCGCCATTAAAAACAAAAGAAGATTTTACTGCTTGGTTAAAGATTACAAAAAAAAATATACATGCTTTTAATTTTCCTGAATATTTAGTTGATTGGAATTATAGTAAAAAATCATTATCATCAAATCTAAAGCAGAAAATCTTTGATGGATATAGAGTTTATAATACTTATTTAAAATTTAATGTTATTAAATCCTTATACTATTTACTTTTACTTTCTCTTAACTCTATTAAAAGGAAGTTTTAATGTATTATATGTCAAAATATACACTGTTACATTAATAGCTATAATAAATATAAGGATTTCGGAGTTATAAATATATTTTAAGGCTATGAGAAAACAAATTAAATTATAAGAATTAATTATAAGAGTTGATACAAAATGTAAAAATAAATTATTTTTTGTATTGATATTTGACTTCAAATTTTTATATATCATTTGGTGCAAGTGTGAAGTATCAGGTCTGTACGTTTTTATATCTTTTATTAATCTTCTTATCATTGAAAATAATAATTCAAAACACGGGTACCATAATAAAACAATAATGAAGTAAGGCGAAACTGAATTATTATCCGATGCAAAGTTTATTAAAAATATTCCAGTAAATAAAGAAATTGTATAAGACCCCGAGTCACCGAGATAAATTAATCCAAGCAAATTTAAAAAAAGCAAAAAAGATAAAATATAAGTAAAGTTTAATAAAAGAGTTTCATCAAAAATAAAATGATTTAGATTGAATAAAAAAATTAAAGAAATCATTATGTAATAACTTAATACAAGCCCATTAATACCGTCTAAAAAATTTGTTCCATTTATTAAAACAAGTAAACAAAATGTTACAAAGAAAATATTTACTAAATCCACATCAAGAATTTGATCTATAAATATAATTTTGGTGTAATTTATTTCAATATTTATTAAATTTACAAAACAAACAGTAATTATTAATTGTAATAAAAATCTTTGACTGACACTGTTAATGCCTTTGATATCTGCCATTAATCCTATAAAAAATACAAACAATAAAAATAAATAAAGTGAATATTTTTCAAATATAAATAAATAATAGTAGCTTAAAAAAAGAATTAAAAGTACACCTCCTAATAGATAACTATTCCCTTTTGTAGAGTATTTTTTATGTGTTTCAATTTTCTTATCAATCAGAATATTAAATTTTTTAGAAGTAACTAATAATATAATAGAAAATATTACGAAAAAAATTATGAAATTGGTAAACATAAATTAAATTTAATATATATATTAAAAACCAGATTTATATTACAATTCTCTTTGATGGAAAAAAATAAAATTTCGGTAATTACAGTTGTTAAAAACTCCTCAAAAACAATTGAAAAAACTATACAAAGTTTATTAAATCAAAAATATGAGAATATAGAATATTTGGTTATTGATGGAAAATCAACAGATGGGACTTTAGAGATTTTAGATAAGTATAAAAAAAATATATCTTTATTGATAAGTGAAGAAGATAAAGGTATTTGGGATGCGATGAATAAAGGGGTCTCATTAGCCAAGGGTGATATAATTGGCTTTCTAAATGCAGATGACACTTATTATGAAAATTCTTTGAATATTGTAAATGATTATTTTATTAACAATGAAATAGATTTTTTATTCGGAAGTGTTGAAAAATATAAATTAATGCATGGGTATAAACCATGGAAAATAAAGTGGAGTTTTGGATTTTATACATCTCATTCATTGGGATTTTTCATAAAAACAAACAAACATAAAGAAGTTGGCTTTTACAACAGTAGATTTTTAAGTGCCGATTTAGATTTTTTTTACAGAATGATTGTTGAATTTAAACTCAAGGGCATTGGAACAAAAAAAAATGAAATCTTTGGCAAATTTAGCAAAGGTGGATTTTCATCACGAATTAATTACGCCGATCATCTTAGAGACTTAAACTTAATTAGAATTCACAATAAACAAAATAAACTTTTTGTTTATTTATTGTATATAGGAAAAATAATTAAAAAACCTTTTAAATTCTTATTGGCAATTAATAAAAAAACTAAAGCGTTTTAAATTTACTTTTGAATTCATCAAAACTAATTAAAGATTTATCTCTTTTTGACAATATGGGTCTTTTTGTAATCCATTTAGATTTGATTTTTTTATCATTATAAATTATTCCAGATTCGTATTTTGCAAGTCGGTATTTTTCTAAATGATACAAAACTTTGCATTTTTTCGACAAGCATTCATAACCATGACCATAAAAACTTGGAACAAATAGCATATCACCTTTTCTTAAGATAAACTTATAAACTTTTCCAAAATTTTTTGATTTTTTTCTCAAATTCACAACAATGTCTAGTATAGCTCCATCTACAACATAAATTAACTTTGTTTGTTTATTTTTAAGTTGAAAATGTAATCCTCTAATTACATTTTTTTTTGAACTTGCAATCGCTGTAAACTTTATTTTTAATCCAAAATTCTTTTCTAAATAAATTTCCTGAAAAAAGCCTCTCTCGTCATGATATTTTTTTTGACTAATTTTAATTGGTTGATTTAATTTTGATAAATTAATTTTTTTCATTTGATTTATTGTAAAAGCTTTTTATTTTTTTTATAACATAACGAATTTCTGTTAATTCATGTTCTTCGGAAATGGGTAGACTTAAAATTTTTTTTCCAAGATTATGGCCGTTTATTAATTTTATTTTATTTTGAAAAAAATCTAGTTCATTCAGCATATAAGGATAATGTATCATAGTTTGTATTTTAAACTTTTCTAAATATTTCATCAATTTATCTCTCTCATTAGTTCTAATTACAAATTGGTGAAAGCTGTAAGTGTTATTTTTTTTTAAATTAAAAGTTTTTATATTTTTTATATTTTTAAAACCATCGAAATAAATTTGCGCGATTTTATTCCTTTTGATTATAACTTTTTTATAATTTCGCAATTTTATATTTAATATTGCACTTTGGATAGTATCTAATCTGGAATTTCTCCCTGAAAATTTATGGTCATATTTTATCATAGCTCCGTGAGCTCTAGCTCTAACACAATAATCTGCAACTTTTTTCGAATTAGTTGCAATTCCTCCTGCATCTCCAAATGCTCCTAAATTTTTGCCGGGAAAAAAACTGAATGTAGCTACATCACTGAAATTACCAACATGTCTTGTGTTTATTTTTGAGCCATGAGCTTGTGCGCAATCTTCAATTAGTTTTATATCTTTTTTTTTAATTAATTTTTTAATCTCATGCATGTCTGAAGGATTACCAAATAAATGAACTGCTATAATTGCTTTTGTCTTTGAATTAATTTTTTTTTTTAGATCTTTAATACAAATTGTGTAATCGTCTAAGTTAACATCACAAAAGACTACCTTGAATCCGTTTGTTAAAACTGCCTCCGCGGTCGAAATCCAGGTATTTACAGGAACAATAATTTCAGAACCTTTTTTTAAATTGAGTGCTTTAATTGCAATTTCCAGAGCATCAGTACCATTAGCTACACTTATAAAATATTTTGATCCAACAAATTTCTGAAAATTTTTTTCAAACTTTTTTAATTCAATCCCTCCAATAAAATTTGAATTTTTGATTAATTTTTTTAATTTATTAAATATAAGTTTTTTATGGGGTGTAAGTTTATATAGATCGGTAAATTTTACTTTCATTTTAAAATTTAAATATACATTTTTTTCGAACTATGATTTATATTCAGAAAACTCAATATTGATATTAAAAAAAATGAAAAATTCAACAAAAACTTATTTTATTTGGCTACAATTATAAAAAAAATCATATATAAAAATAATAATAACAATTAACGTATTGAAAAAAAAAATTTTAGTCACAGGTAAATCAAGTAGATTTTGTAAATTTTTAAAAAAAAATTTAAATTCTAAAGATAGTATTTTTGTTTCCAAAAAAGAATTTAACATTTTAAATTTAAAATCAATGGAATTTTTTTTAAAAAAAAGTAAAATTAAAATAAAATATTTAATCCATGTTGCAGGCTTATCAAGACCGATGTCCATTCATGAAAAGAATATTAATAAAAGTATAGATCTAAATATTATTGGAACAGCAAATATTGTAAAATTTTGTAAACAATTTAATATAAAGTTAATTTTCATTTCAACTTCTTATGTTTACCCTGGATTAAGCGGTAACTATTCCGAAAATTCTCCTTTGAAGCCATTTAATAATTATTCTTGGTCCAAACTTGGAGCAGAGGCTTCAGTGCATATGTACAAAAATTCATTAATTTTGAGGATGTGTATGACAGATTATCCATTTATTCATAAAAGAGCTATTAAAGGTGCATATACAAGTTTTACGTTTAATAAAAATGTGGCTGAACTTCTTCCTCATTTACTCGATCAAAAAGGAATACTAAATATAGGTGGGAAAAAAAGAGAAATATACGATTTTGCAAAAAAATTCTCAGACAAAAAAATTTTAAGTGTAAATTATAAAAAAATTAAAAATTTTCCAAAGGACAGCTCAATTAACATAAGTAAACTTAAAAATATAGTCAAAAGAAAAAATCTTCAAAAATTAAAGGTAATTATTTAATATTTGTAAATTTTTTTTCTTAGATTTTTTTATTTAAGTAAATTGAAAAAATCAAGATTAATGAATGAACTGGTAGAAATAGACGATCCGCGCTAGTAATTGTCATGAAATACTTTATCTCAGGTACATTATTAGGTGAGCCTTCTGATGAAACAAAAATAACAAAGAGAATAAAACTATACAATAAAATAGTTAATAAAGTAAAACTCAACTCATTGCTAAATATTTTTTTATTAACAGTAATTTTTTTCAAATTTTTATCTAAATGAATATATCTACTTAAAATTATTAAAAATATAATAAGTGAAATAAACATTTGTTTATTAAAAAATATTTTATTTAATAAAAGTAATATAAATTTCAAATCTTTAAGATTTTCTACAAATCTTTCGCCATTTGAAATCATTAAAAAACTAGATGAAACTACATCTTTATCGTAAATAAATAATTTCCAGGTAATTATAGGTATCAAACTTATTATAAAAACTAATATTAAATAATTATTTGATTTCTTACGATAATTATAAAAAAAAATAAAATAACTAATAGCTAAGCAGAAGAAAATTGCAAGACCCTCTACTTTAATCATTGTTAGGGTCATCAAATACAAAAATAATACTGAGTAATTATTTAAACTCAATTTACTTAATTTTGAAAAATTAATTAATAAAATTAAAGAAGACACAGTATATAATCCCAACAGGGCATCCATATCTCCGTTGATTAATCTTTTTTCGTAAATAAAAAAAATTAATATAAAAAAAATTAATTTATCTATTTTATCTTTTATTAAATCTGAAACTATCAAAAGGGCAGGTAATGCTATAATTATATTTGAATATTTTGGAAAAATTTCATTCCAATTTCCTATTAATTTAGCTAAGGATGCTGACAATGTTTGAACTAAAATTGGATAATCTAAATGAGAAAATTCTGATCCAATATAATTTGTGTACTCACTAAGACTTTGATTAAAAAAAATACGTTTTGAGTTAAAAAGCCATATTGATCTTGAATCCCAATCAGAAACAGGGCTTCCTAGGCTAATAAATGATAAAATTAGTATTATTAATACAATATAAAATTTTGACTTTAAATTTGTGTATAAAATTACAAAAAAAACTATGAATATTATTGAAGCAAAATATGTGAACAAAATTTTTGTATCAAACAGAAAATAAACTATATAATTTATAAATATAAGCGAAAGTAATAAATTCGGATTAAAAAAATTGAAAATCTTATTCACAAATTAGCAAATATATTTTATTAATTTCATCTTTAACTTCACAATTTTTTTTTTTATCAAATTTAGTAATCACATAAATACTTTTTTCATCGTATCTATTTGGATAAGTTCCCTCAAATGTTCTTTGTTTAATTTTTGTTGATAAAGATTTATCTTCTGATTTTATTAATTCATCGGATAAATTGTATGTTTTTAAATTGTTTTGATTTATTATTTTTATAATATTTGTTATTAGGCCACTTTGTATACCTTTAATCCCCTCTCCATTCTCAAGCCCTACATTTTTTTTATAAAATTTATTTATCAGCTCTGGTGAAAAAGAGTTTCGATGAGCAATTAAAATTATCTGTAAAATGAAAATTATAAATATTATAGTATAAGTTACTTTGGAATTTATTTTAAAATACTTCATCTCTCACAAGTTAAGATTAATTAAACTACTTTTATATCTTTTGTTAAAACGATAAATTTTCCACCATTTTGAATAAATTGTTTTTCTTTTTTTATAATTATATCACTATAATTTGGTGCCAATATTATAAAATAATCTGGCAGTATTTTTTGAGCTTCTTTTCTTGAAATAATTGGGATGTGATCAACAGGTGAGTAAAGACCCTGTTTAGCAGGAGAATCGTCCACAAAATACTTAAGTTTATTTCCGATATTTGAACATTTTAATATCGTCATTCCTTTAGCAGCCGCACCATATCCAGCAATCTTTTTTCCCTGCTTAATTAAATTTATTACTAAATTTCTAAGTCTATTACTGACATCCTGGACATTTTTTCTGTATTTTATTGAAGTAACGTGAGAATTTAAATTATTCTCTATTTCTTCATTTAACAATTTACTAAACCTTTTTGTTTTTTTTATTTTTTTTTTTGAAAGAAATAATCTTAAAGATCCACCTTGTGCAGGAGTAACTACTGCATCAAATGGATACATTTTGTATTTTTTAGCGAAACCAATCCAAGGTTTTATAGAAAAATACGAAAAATGATCATGGTATATTAATGAATAATTTGTATTTTTAACCATTCCGCCCCAGTAATTGCATTCAACTACAAAAATACCATCATTGGTAAGTAAATTTTTTACTCCTAACATTAGATCCTTTAAGTTATTTAAGTGAGCAATACAATTATTTCCATATATTAATTTCGCTCTACCCCACTCTTTAGAAATTTTTTGTGCTATTGAATTATCAAAAAACAAAGGAACAGCTGGTATTTTATTTTTTATAGATCTCAAAACAACATTGGTTGCAGGGTCGACACCTAATATCTTATAATTTTTGAAAAATTTTAACATAATTCCATCATTTGATCCTATCTCAACAACAAAATCTTTTTTTTTCAAAAATCTTCTCTTTAAATCATCAGCATATGGTTTGAAATATTTATCCAACTTAGGCATATCAGATGAAAAATAGAGGTAATCAACTTTTTTATAAATTTCATCTGCGTCTATAACATCTTTAATTTGTACTAATTTACAAGATTTGCACTGGAAAACTTTTATTGAAAAAGTAGGATCTTTTTTTTTTATATCTTTTTTAGAAATTAAGCTATTTACAAGTGGGTGTTGTCCAAGATTAATAACTAAATCAAACTTGGTACTACTACACATTCTGCATACTTTATTTTTAATTACTTTCATATATTTTTTACAAAATTTGATAACCACTCCAAAACTTTTATTTTAGGTCTCCAATCGAGAAGCTTGTAACAATTAGACATATTCGCTTGATGAGCCTCAACCTCAAAATTTCTTCTCGGAATAAACTTTACTTCTCCACCAATTGTATTTGCAATTTCCTCCATTGTGGTGGTTATGCCCGTACCAATATTAATAACCTCTCCATAGCCAGTTTTTTCAGATAACATTGTTGCAATAAATGCTTTTGCAACATCTTTTACATAAATAAAATCTCTTCTTCCAGTTCTAAAAGAAGATTGTGCTGTAGTTTCGGTTAGAGTTATAGGTTTTCCGAGTTTTTTTGAATTTATAAAAGCTGCAAGAGCTGTATCCTTACGCTGATTTTCACCATATATTTGATACAATCTTAATACTGAAGTTTTTAATTCGTATCTCGTTGACCACATCTTGCATAACTTTTCACACGAATATTTTTGCCAACTATAAGGTTCAATTGGTTCAATGCTCATATCCTCTACCCAAGGTATTTTATTATGTCCATATAGAGATGCTGTGGATGGAAAAATAAACTTTTTAACTTTGGCTTTTGTACATAAATCTAAAAGTTTTGCAGTCATGTCAATATTATCGTAAGTTGTACTTAATGGATTCTGAATAGAATAAGGTATATTTGTAACGAACGCCAAATGAGCAACAAAATCAACATCTTTGATTTCATCCACTTTTAAGTCTCTTAAGTCTCGTTTTATATAACTAATTTTACTATCTTCAACTTTGTTCTCTACTTCATCTATATCTACTCCTACAACTTCCCAGCCTAACTTAAGAGCTTCCTCAGCTATATGTGGGGCTATGAAACCTGCTGAACCTGTTATTAAAATTTTATGCATTTAGTTTTTTTAACTTATAAGAATTTGACCAATTTTTCTTTAACATATTAAAATAATAATCTCTACTCCAATCTGAAATTTTAAACCACTTATTAAAAGTAATCGTTAATCCTTTTTTTTCCATTCTTAAAGGCCCAAATAATTTTTTTTTCTCTAATAACCTTCTAATTAATATTTTTTGTTCAAGATTTCTAATTTTTAAATTATGGGGTAAACTAAACGCGAAATCTATTATATCTTTATCTAAAAAAGGACATCTATTTTCTATTCCATGTGCTCCAGCCATCCTATCTCCCATTTGTAGTAAGCTTGGCATTACAATTTTAAAATCTGTAAAACACATGGCATTTATTGGATCATCAAACTTTTCAAAATGTGGTTTAATAATTTTTTTTACCAGCTGAATATCCTCATTTCTTGATGTTATTTTGGCAAAACTATCAATGTACTGATCATAAAATTTGTTAAATAAGTATTTGTATGATGTAAATTTGTTTTTTAATTCCCATTCTTGAGATATTGGCAAATATCTAATATAACCACCAAATAACTCATCAGCTCCTTCTCCAGATACTACTACTTTCACTTTTTTTTTTGCAATTTCTGCCAATTTCCAAAGTGGGTATGAAGAAAGAGAGCCAACTGGAAAATCTAAATGGTAAGAAATCTTCTTAAAATTTTTTAGAAAATTTTTTTTCCAGTTTTTTTGATCGTTAAAATAAAATTTATGTTTAAAATTATATAATGACGATAATAATGTTGAGTCCATTCCTTTTGAGTAATACAAACCGAAATTAACATCTGACCTTAATCTTAACTTAAGAGATTTTTTTAGTAATTCATGAAACTGTTCCTCAGGCTCTTTTAAATCAATTTTTATTTTTTTAAAGTTCCAATACTCTACAATATTTGTTTTTAAATTATTTAAATTTAAGGTTAAGTGATGGCCAGGTAATAATTGATAAACATTTTTCCATAAAGTATCGGCAATACAATGTTGAAAAGAATCAATAATTTTATTTCTAATTAATTGGTTTCCACATACTTTTTTGATCGCTTTAGCTTCAGATGAAAAATAAAATTTATTACCAACTTTCGAATAATATAATGGTTTTTCACCTGCAATATCTCTTGCCAATAAAATTATATTTTTTTTTTTATCATATATGCAAAATGCAAACATCCCATTTAATTTTTGAAACATTTTATATCCCCACTGCTTCCAGGAATTAGCCAAAACCTCAATATCTGACGAGGTTTTGAATTTCCAATTGTAAGATTTTAATTCTTTTCTTAATTCTAAGTAATTATAAATCTCACCATTGTAAGACAAAACTATTTTATCATCTTCATATGGGCACAAATTTTGTGATTTAAGATCAATTATTTTTAATCTCCCCATTCCAATAAAAATATTTTTATTTTTATAATACCCACTTTCATCAGGAGCTCTGTGGGATTGTAGGTCAATCATTTTAACTAATGATTTTAAATCACCATTAATTATACCGCTTATGCTACACATGATTTATTTGAAAATACCTGATTTAAAATTTAATTTAGACAATCTGAATTGTACTATAGTTTTAAAAGTATGCCATATAAATGGAAAGCCTTTCCACATACTCATAGACTTATGTTCTGTCTTGTAGTCACAATCGACCGCTATATCTCTAATTTTTAAATTATTATAAACAGACAAAGCAATAATTTCAAAACTAAACCAATAAAACTTTGATAATTTTTCAAAATTAAGTTTTTCAAAAAAATTTTGACTATAAACTCTAAATCCAGGGAATAGATCTCTTGATTTTATTCCAAGACCCAAGCTTGCCATTAAGGTTACACCGATATTTCCAAAATACTTAATTATACCCATTTTGTTTTCAAGTGGTTTCATATAATCATAAAAACGATTGCCAAGTATTAGATCAATTGAATTATCATTTTTTAAAATTTTATAAACATCTGTAATTTTACTTAAATCGTACTGACCATCTCCATGTATTTCAACAACATGAGTTGCACCTCTTTTGAAAGCTATTTTTAATCCTTCGAAAAGATTTCCTCCATAACCTGTATGTTTGTGTGTAAAAAATGATATATTATTTTTTTCAATAACTTTCCTGGTATTATCTTTTGACTCATCATCAATACATATTACTTCATATAAAATATTTTTTGGAATCTTATTGATAGCTTTTTGCACTAAATTTTCACAATTATATGTTAAAATTAATCCTGTTAATTTCATAAGAATTTCTTATATATATTTTTTTTTATCAAATCAATAATCGTGAGTCTAAATACAGGGCATCTATATATTTATCTGAACTTTAAAACTAACCTGACGAATTGGAAAAGCCAAAATTCATTTCCGTGTTTTTTACAAAATATGAAAACTGATTTAACAATTTTTTTATTAAATAATAGATCTTTATAACTTCTCTTTTTCTCCCCCACATTACAAATTCCCAAATAGCTTGGAGAGAGAATTATTGGTATTTTTTTTATTGAAGCTCTAATTGAGTAATCTATGTCCCCAAAATAATGATCTAAAGATTTATCAAACTTTCCAATTTTAATAAATGCTTTATTAGATATTAATACTATATTTCCATTAAATCTATCAATGAACTGAAAATTATTATTAGGAAAAATTTTTTTATTTTCAAAGACTGCAAATTTTTTATTTAAATTTTTGAACCCTCCATATGTCCAATTATTATTACTATCGTGAGTACTACCAACAGCAATAAATTCATCTGTATTAGCATATTCCTTACATTTAAAAAGCATTTGCAAAGCATTTGGGTAAAGAAAAGTATCATCATTAAGCCATAAAAAATATTCAAATTTTTTCTTTTTTATTGCCTCCTCCCAAGCCAAATATGTTCCTCCTCCCCAAAATAAATTGCCATCCCCTTTGATT
>MDTD01099882.1_pt1 | contig 16252 bp, 17 predicted proteins | sample 811221 | NCBI WGS metagenome assembly MDTD01 (sample SAMN05326646, study PRJNA326480) | marine metagenome | isolation source: seawater | place: Pacific Ocean: South West | collected 2011 | reverse complement strand
GAATAAAATAAATGAGAGGAATCCCAATCAAATACGAGCTTGTTATGCTCAAGCAATATCGAATCTGAATTCTTTACGATACAATTTCCAATAGACCTAGCCATTGGGCTGGGATGAAAAATAGTACCAAATGGGTTCGATAGTACGTTCAACCGATGATTTGAGGCGATGGAACCTATATGATCTGAAAAACAGCTCCCCATAAAAGCGATTTTATCATTAAAGTTGATGGATTTTTGACTCCTTGAAATGGGTACCTCTAAATGCAGATCCATGATTAATTCATTAATGATTTTGCCGTTTCAATGGCTGATAATGTTACTTTATCTCCACTCATTAATCTTGCTACCTCTTCAATACGGCCCTGCTTTGACAAGCGTTCCACATGTGTCTTACTTATTGAGTTTTCAACTTTCTTATGGACCTTGAAGTGATGACTGGATTTAGATGCGACTTGTGGTAAATGGGAAATCACAATCAATTGTGTAGACTGCCCCATTTTTTTTAGTAGTTGACCAATCTTATTGGCAACATCTCCGGAAACACCAGCATCAATTTCATCAAATAAAATTGTCGGCATTTTTTTCGTTTCAGATATTAATTTTAACAAAGCCAGCATAAATCGAGACAATTCACCTCCACTAGCTGCCTTTTCTATTTCAATGTTGGGGTGACCCAAATTTGCTGAAAACAAAAGATTAAGCTTTGTTATCCCTGTTTCGGTCATTTCACCTTCAGTCATTTCAAACTCAATATCGGTGTGAGGTAGTTTCAATGCCCTTAATTCTTCTATAATTTTTTTAGAAATAACTGTTCGTTGCTTGAGCCGAGACTCATGAAGTGATTTAGCTCTCTTATGGACTTTTGATTCTAAATTGGCTAAATGATTTTGGGCATGACTTAATTCGGCTTCCATCTGCTTCAAGTCCTTCGATGAATGATATAATTCGTCTCGTAATACAGCTAAATCATTTTGAGAGGATACCTTATGCTTGCTAAAAACTCGATTGAATTCATCAATTTGATGTATCAGTTCCAATTTCCTTTCAGGGTCATCAACAACAGAATCAAACAATTGCGATGATTCGTTTGCAATGTCTTTAATTTCAAGAGCAATTTCATTTAAACGTTTTTTAAGCTCTGCCAATGGTCCTTCTTTAATGTTCAATTTATTTAATTGAAACATCACATCAATTAAAGAACTATATACTCCCCCATCCTCAGAAAAACATTCAATTTTTTGAAGAGCCGACCTGATTTCTTCTGAATTCTCTAATTTAAAGAGCTCCTCCTCCATAGAATCATAGTCACGCTCATCGAGTTTTAGAGTTTTCAGCTCTTCATACAAAAACTGATTGTAGTCCATGTCTTTTGAAGCCTTATTTAAATTGCTTAACAATCCTCTAACAACCTCTCTATTGCGAATCAAATCGTTATAAGACTCAAAAAATAGCACAACATCATCATCATGTCCAGTCATTGAATCGTATAACTCGAGCTGCGTCTTTTTAGATTTTAGCTCATATGTATTATACTGAGAATGCACCAATAACCTATTCGATGTATATTCTTTTAAAAGTTGCAAGGATACTAGAGAATCATTGATGAAGGCCCGTGACTTACCAGATATAGTCACTTCTCTTCTCAGAATTACTTCAGAGTCTGAATCCAACTGGTTCTTTTCGAAAAATGCCTCATCATCCTCATTTGGAGATAGTATGATTTCAACTATTGCTTTTTTTCCATAAGCCCCTACCACACTACTACTTGAACGGTTTCCTGAAATTAAGGAAAATGCATTGAGCAATATCGACTTACCAGAACCTGTTTCTCCAGTAAGAATAGTGAATCCTTCGCTTAACTCTAGCTCTAAATGCTCGATTAAGGCAAAATTCGATATACGCAGTTTACGTATCATAGTCCTAATTCAAAAAAGCCTGAAACTTAGAACTATTACCTGGATCTAAGCGCTTTAAAAGATTTACGAAATCGGTTTTCTCTTTCAAATCTGAATCCGACAAAAGACTTTTTAGCTCTGCAGTTTTACAGTAAACAAAATTGATGATATTTACTGTGTTTGGACGTGTTTGAACAACTGGCTTCAGCTTTATCAAAGCTTTATAAATCTCTTTAACACCTTTGTCTTTATCATCGTAGAGCTGGTCCATCCCTTTTCTGTGGTAATTGTAATTGCAATCTCTTAAAGGTTGAAAAAGCTGCTGAAGAACATTATCAACTAACCAAAAACGATTTCGTTTACCCGATTCACTTGCTTTCCATCCACGCGCACCAGAGGTTTGAGCATTAACAACAATTTGCTGAGCTTCAACGAAATAAGGTGTTCCACCGTTAGGTGAAAACGAATCATAATCCATCCCTATCATAAAGTAGGCGTAAAAAGCCAAAATAGAAGACAAGTTATCCCGAAAAGAATTTTGTGTATAATAGAGTGCTGTATTTCTTGAAAAAGCAAATTGAATGTCGTTATCCTGAAAATTAAAGAGCAGAGAATTGTGACTTGAATTAAATGCTGGACGACTCGAAAGAACCTGAAGGGAGCCACTAAAGGTTCCGGCACTCGGAATATTATTGATTTGAATCTGAAGATTGCAATTGATCCTTTCTTCAATTTTGAATTTATCCTTCGTCCATTGCGTTGTATTCATAAAGTCAAAAATAACTTCCTTGAGTTGCTTTAGAGCCTCTTGTTCCGTTGTGGTAACTTCTAGTTTTGCATCAGTAATAATGGACACTTCGCAATTTAGCTCTTGACCATAAATATTTGGAAAAACAACCAACATCAAATAAAGAATGCTTCTGTTTATCATTGTTCTTTTGAAATTAGGTTTATTAATTCTATTCCTATATTCAACTTGGTTTGTAGCGGTAATTCAATCCTGTTTTGAGTCTTGTCGAAGATAGTAACTTTATTTAATTCGCCGCCGAAAGTGGCCTGGTCATCTTTTGTCGAATTTAATACAATCATGTCCAATTTTTTTCGTTCTAACTTCTTTAACGCATATTCTTCCTCATTATTTGTTTCTAGGGCAAAACCAATGATTTTTTGATGATTTTCACGGGACGCTGAAGCCCATGATAAAATATCGGGATTTTTAGTCAGCTTGATGTCCAAAACATCTTCATTTTTTTTGATCTTTTCTTCACTTTTTGAAAGCGGTCGGTAGTCTGCTACAGCCGCTGAAAAAACTCCACAATCACAATTTGGCCAGAATGACTGAACAGCCTCCATCATTTGATTCGCGGTGATCACATCGTGTCGCATTAGGTTTGGGTGTACTATTTCTTCCTTTGTTGGCCCAGAAACAAGATGAACTTTGTACCCTTTTGCTAACGCTGCCTTTGCAATGGCAAATCCCATTTTTCCAGAGGAATGGTTTCCAATATATCGTACAGGATCAATATGCTCAAAAGTGGGTCCCGCAGTAATCAAAAGTGTTTGCTTAGGTACAACGGATTCGGAGATGAAATCATTGACAAAAGTTGCAATAGTTTCAGGTTCAGCCATTCTCCCCTCCCCATTCAATCCACTTGCCAACTCTCCTTCCTCAGCAGGAATGATTGAAACCCCGTCACCGTGAAGTATATTCATATTTCGCAAAAAACTGGGATGTCTATACATATCGAGATCCATGGCAGGTGCAATAATGGTTTTTTTCTTCATCGAGAAATAGGTGGCCAATAACAAATTATCACACAGACCATTTGCCATTTTTCCAATCGTATTCATTGTGGCAGGAGCGATGATAAGAACATCAGCCCAAAGTGCATAATCGACGTGATTGTTCCACTTGCCTGTTGTTTTGTCCCAAAACTCAATAGACACCTGGTTTTCTGACAAGGTGGAAACAACAACAGGACTAATAAAATCAGAAGAGGCAGGAGTCATTATACATTTGACTTCTGCCTCTTGTTTCTTAAATATTCTAATTAGGTAAGCAATTTTATACGCTGCAATACCTCCGGTTATTCCGAGAAGAATGCGCTTACCAAACATTTATTCGCTTTCCTGTTCTGGTTTTCTTAAGTAAATCTTATCATCAAGAAGTTCTTGAGTAGCTATTGCCGTTGGCTTAGGTAAGCCCTCATAATGTTTGGATATTTCAATTTGCTCGCGATTTTCAAAAATTTCTTCCAAGTTGTCAGTTGAACTGGCAAATTCCTGCAATTTAGCGGTCAGTTCTTCTTTAATTTCAACACTAATTTGATTAGACCTTTTCGAAACAGCTACGATTGATTCGTATATATTTCCTGTCTTTTCCTCAATATTTATGGTATCTCGGGTAATAGTGGTCTTTTCCGCAACTACATTTTTATAGCTCATTTTCTAATTTTATTGGTTAGTTTCCAATCTACTTATTAACATATTCAGCTCTTTGCTGTACTTAGAATTGTTGAAAACGGCTTCAAAGTTACGTAATCTTTCATAAGAATCCTCAATTCTTCGTATTTTTTTACTTTCTATACTATTGATGGCTAAAAAGTAAGAGTTCTTAACCAGTAAATAAAAAACTTCTTCATTGAAATTCGAAGCAGGATAGTTTTCCATAAAAATCTCAGCGGATGATACAGCAGCACGATAGCGTTCCGTTTTGGAGTATAGTTGAACATGAGTAAAGTCTTTTTCTTCAAGCTTGAATCGCAGCCGATCAATAATCCGATTGCATGAATCCATATATTTTGTGCTCGGATAGCGGTCTACAAATCGCTGAATACCGTTAATAGCTTCATTCGTTTCTGTCTGGTCTAATGAAACCTCGGGGGAATTATTGACATTGCAGAGCGCCGCCATGAACATGACTTCCTCATTTTTTTGTGAATACGGGAAACGCTGAACATAAGAGCTTAAATAATAGGCCGCCATGTAGTAGTCTTCACTTCTGTAATAGCTATTCCCTAATCGGTAATATGCAAGTTCTCCCTCACCAGATTTAGGTGCATGCTGATAAATTTGCTCATATAGAACGATAGATTTTATGTATTCACCATTTTCATATAAATCATTAGCCAACTCAAACTTGGCGGCATAATCATCGCCTTTAACAATTTCATTGTAACTAGAGCACGAAGCGATTAGCACACTAAATAATACAATATAAAAAACTCTCATTCCCATTTATCTTATCCTTAAATTTTGACCTATTCGGAGAATACTAGTAGACCGTATGCTATTCAAGCTACAGATTCTTGAAATACTCGTTTTATGCTTTTCTGCTATCCGGGATAACGTATCTCCAGATCTGACTTTATAATATTTCTTTTCTACATATTGTTTTTTACCACTTGAATTGGTTTTCCATTGTTGAGAAGGTGTGACTCCCGGACGAAATAAAGTCTTGTGTAAAAATAAGTTAGGGTCTTTTAGGGCCTTCTTTTTAAAGTCGATAACTTCTTCTGGATTGATTGTATTGTCATAAAAACGAACTTCAAAATGTAAGTGAGAGCCAAATGAATGGCCTGTATTGCCACCTAAACCCAAAACATCACCAGACTTCACTTTTTGACCTGAAAAAGACAAAAGCTTACTCAAGTGGGCATAATAAGTTTCTAATCCGTTATAGTGACGAACGATTACTAGGTTACCATAACCACCAGAATTCGCTCGTGCATAGCGCACTACCCCATCCCAAGCGCAAACGACAGTATCACCTGTCACCAAATCAATATCAATGCCATTATGAAACTTGCCATTTCTGTATTTATATCTAGAAGTAACGACACCATCAAAGGGCATCGTGAAGCCACCAAGCTCTTCAGATTCTACACAAATCCATACAGTATCTTTAAGCTTAGTTAGGTCATTAGAGCGACTATAGCAATCATCTGTTTTCCAATCGAGCTCGTGCCTTCCCAGTTCTTCAGAATTCATAAGCTCATGAACTCTATTGTTAAGAACACCGTTAAAGTTAGGATCCTTTACCAATTCCCATGATTGATCTGAAAACAACACAATTTTACCGTATTCGCTTTCAGTAGTATCTATAGCAATTTGCGCCGAAAGTAAAATTGAATGGAGTAAAATAATAAAGAAAATGAAAAATCTCATAATAAATTTACAGTGTGCAAAATTAACAATAATGAGTGATAACTATTCCACATCTATAATTTTCAAATTGTAAAAAACAGATTCATCTGCTTGAATTAGGTCACTATAGCCCTTAGTTCCATAGGCCATATCGGAATCAAGAATCAAAAATAAGTATTGACCTTTCTTTGCTTTTTTTAACACTCGCTCAAGACCTTTAGGGTAATTTTTTTGTCCTGAGGTATAAGTTAGTGGGAAGTTTGAGGCGTAAGTATTAAAGATATTTGCTTTGTTTTTTGTTGAGGCAATCATGTGAAATTTCACCTTATTCCGACTCATTGATTCTTCTCCCGATCGAAGTTCCCAATAACGAATACCGTTCTGATCATAATCTGGTTTTACCATGCCATGTATTTTAACAAATAACCAATTGTCGGTGTTGGGTGGGATAACAGAACCGAGGCCCTTTGAACCATAAGCCAGCTTAGAAGGGATTTCTATTTTTGCTACATCACCAACACTCATTTCTCTTAGCGCCAAATCCCAACCTTTCTGTTGCATATTATACCCCACAACAAAGGGTAAATAGGGCATTTTCATTTTATTGTTCCCATCCACAATTCGTCCATCCGGAAGGCTTAAACGGTATTCGAGCATAAGCATTTCATCTGACTTTATCTTTTTTCCCGTATTTCGTTCTATCCATTTTATTTTGACGCCACTCTTCAGTCTACTTGAGTATACGAAATCAAATTCATCTTCAATTTCTAAAAGATTTACATTGATCGAGTCTTCAATGGGGATACTTAACGATTCTAATCGACTTGAATCTGAAGAAAATTGTACTGATGAATCAAGAACCAAATCTTGACTTGACTTACCTTGAGTTTTTAATTGTGGATTCTTTGTGTTTTTTTGTTCCACAAGTTCACAGCCCAATAACATTATAAACATGATAATACCGATTTTTATTTTCATTATTCAATATTTAATAAAACAGCATCAATAATCAATACAGCTTGAGGTGGAATATAATCTTGACCCAATAATCCACCTCCTAAATAACTTGGTAAAATAAAACGAGCTTTATCAGTAGTACGCATCAACTTAACACCTTCTTGAAGCCCTGACGGAACATCGCTTCTACCCAAAACAAACCTGAGTGGAATAGAGTCCGTTTGATGACATAATTCTCCTGTTTTTAAAAGACTGGTTTTAACATCCAAAGTTACGATTTCACCTTCTCGAGGTGCCTTGGCATCTTGATAACTCCCCCGAGCAATTATGTAACGCAAACCCGATTCTGTTTTTGACATGTGCAGATCTTTATGATGCGCCAAATAAATTTGGATATCCAGCTCTTCTCGGATATGAATTTCTTGATTGAAATCAATGGAGAGTTCTTCAGACCATTCTGACTTTGATAAGTCAGGAGGTTTATTCTCTGCGGGTTCAGAATTCCTGCAAGCCATAAGGATGAGTAGAAAGACAAGCGAAATGACCCTCATAATAACTCTTTGTAATGCCTCAATAAAAGGTCTTTTGTTTCTGACAAGGACAGCTCACTCATTCCACCAGCAGCGTATTTATGCCCGCCGCCATTAAAATATTTTTGAGCAAATTTATTGACAACATATTTTCCTTTTGAACGGAAAGACATTTTTACTTTGCCATCCTGATTTTCCATCATAAAAATGGCAATAGATATACCTCTAGTTGAAAGAATAACATTAACCAAACCTTCGGTATCACCTTTTTTATAATTAAAATGGTTCAGTTCATCCAAGGACAGATCCATAAAACCAACAGGGCTATTTTCTATAAGTTGCATTTTGTTTGAAACAGCAAAACCTCTTAACTTCAACTGTTCACTTGTGTTTTGATCAAATATACTTTCATGAATTTTATTGGGAAGCACTCCATTGGAGATTACCTTTGAAATAACCTCATGTGTCTTTGCCGTAACTGAAGGATAACGAAAAGAACCTGTGTCTGTCATAATACCTAAATAAATAGACTCACAAGCCTTAGTATTTAACTTTGAGAGCATCTCAGCTTCTTCGATGACCTCAAAAAACAATTGAGCGGTCGAACAAACATCTGGCTTCGATATTGTAAGGTCACAAAAAGAACTTGGTTCTGGATGGTGATCAATCATGATTTTTTTACATTTCAGACCTTCAAAAATTGTTGACATTTCTTCACCTACTCGGAATGTATGGTTGTAATCCAAACAAAAAACAAGCTCAAAAGAACTGTAATCAAATCCATCTTCATAAAAACCGTAATCAACTCCATTTAAAAAAGGCATCAAAATTTCTGAGGGAGTATCAGGTAGTAATACAAAAGGATTCTTACCGCAGGCTTTTAAGAACTCATAACAAGCCACGGAACTACCCACGGCATCACCATCCGGTGACTTATGAGTAGTAATAAGTATTTCCTGGGCATTAGATAAAAGGGATTTAAAGGTTTCAACCATGAAATAAAATTACTCTTTCTTTTGCATTTGAGCATCCTCTTCGGGATCGGGAGGAAAAAGCTTTGGAAGGCCCTTTTTGTCTTGAAGTCGGTCAATCATGTCCTCGAGCTGAGATATAGAGATACTCTTGGCTATGATTTTCTTGTCTTTATCCAACACAAAAACTTTTGGTGTTGAAAAAATATCATATGTGTTCTGATAATTTAGGGACTCCAATGTAGTTGGTTTTCCCGGTTCGCCGGGATAAAGCTGCACTAATTTTTCAGGGGCTTCTTGAGCTTGTTTATAGAGCTCATCGGTCACAGCCACATTAAAAAAGTTTAAGTCGTTTTTACGAATGAAGGATTTCCATTTGTCAAAATCCTCACCAATCGCTTTGCCCACAGCAAAAATTGCTACATTCCGGTCTTTAAACTTTTTCTGATAAAGCGTTTCAAGCTTTGGGGTGGTTTTCTTACAATGACCACATTCTGGATCCCAGAAATACAATATGGTATATTCAGAAGTTAAAGAATAAAAATCCTGCCAATTTTTATCTGTTGTATCCTTTAATATGAGGTTGGGTGGAACTGAACCTACAGTAAGCCTCCTTTTGTTACTTAAATTTTCGCAAAGCTCATCAAATTTATCATCCGAAACCCAAAATGCTGGATGCTCACCTTTTGAATTCTTGGTGCAATAGTATCTATTAAGCATTTCGATATAAACCTTATCCATGCCCATAATTTTGCTTTTTCCGAAGGAAGAGGTAATCCAGCCCACACAATACTCAAACATGCGACTTTCAGGATTCAACGCATCACAAAACGGAAAGGCAAAATTCAAAACCGAATCCCAATGCTGGACCATCATTCGTTCTCCAAAATATGTCTTGAGTTTATTATGAAAGACAGGATTATTTACCAAGGCATCATCAGTTAAATCTACATTATCCCAAAAATGAGAACGATAATAATTGAAAGAAAAATTGGAATCAATAATATTTCCATTTGCATCCTTTGGTGGAGGAGGAACCTCAATTTCCATAGACATTTTAACTACCTTGGCCGCCAGCTTTCCGTAGTGCTTGACCAAAAGATTATTTTGGTAATCCTTGACCTCCTTATTGATCCTATCAATTTGAATACTTAAATCCTTATATGCTTTTGTGCCTTCTTCTAGTATTGAGCGCTCATTCATGAGTTGATTGACCTGAGACTTGTGGCTGCTTATAAATCGTATGTATGGAATGAAAACCTTGTTTTCTTCGGATTTTAAAACTTTGAGCGACCCCATGAGATCAGGTAAAGTCGTTTCCATTGATATATCCTCATTGTTATAGACAAAGTCAAAATACTTTTGTCCAGGTAGCCACAATGCATAAATACCTGGCACCTGTTTTTTTCCATCAAACTGTATGTGGCCATTTTGCATAATCGCTGTATCAGCGTAATAAAGTTTCTCACCAAAATACTTAACCAGATTAACGGTTGTATCTTTTAGATTGTTAATCTTAAATGAAATTTTTTGAGAGTAGCCAGAAAAAACAAGAAATAATGCAATAAATAAGAGTCCTTTTTTCATTGGATAAATTTTGTGTTAATTTAATTTAATTTCGTTGTCTTAGAGCAAATTTACATGCTTTTAACAAATCTTTAACCATTAAGAATGAACAGCTTTTTCAATACGGTTCTTTGAACTCGTCCAAATGGAAAAAATGAAAACAAGTAGAATCATAATGGAAACCCAGAATAGATAAATAGAATAATGGTCATCTAAAGAGATCCCATTAGAAAGAAACATTTGATCTAAATAATTTTTGGAAAAAATAAAGCACAAAAAAGCGATACCCGAAACCAAAACAAAAACAGTAGAAAAATAACTTATGAAAACACGAATAATCACGTGAGGAGAATGCCCTAGGCGAATTAAGGTCTTAATTTCATAGTCATTTTTGGCTAAAATTAATTGCAAGTATTGCACCAAAACAAGAACTGCCAAAAAAACGGTTATAAAAGAAATCCCCGAAATAACAGAAAGCAAAATACCCAATGTGCTTTTAAGCCGAGCAATTAACAATTGTGATTTTTTGGATTCCAATTTATTCTCTTTTAGATAATTTTCTAGTAATCCAAATTGGCCTTCATTACTCTTGACAACAAGCTGACTGATCATTTTTTTCTCTTGGTTACCGAATTTTTGATTGGCCCATAATAGAAAAGCTTCCGGAACTAAAATAGATGAAAGCTCATTAGTAAAGCCTACTATTCTAGCAGAAATCATCTCTCCAGAATGTCGACCTCCTATTTTGAGTTTTATTTTCAAATCCTTAACTAAAGCATCTGAAAGCTGTGGCATTCCACTTGCAGAGAGAAAATTATTCATCATGACCAAAAAATCGCGTGGCATAATAATGGGTAAAACTGATTGACCCTTATTCCATTCCCATCCTTTCGTCTCGATATCTAAGTATTCCTTTTTAACAGATTGAACATAAATATCAGAACTGAATTTTGGAATTAGAGGGTCATTAATTTGTAGAAGAACATCAAAAGTATTGGATGAGATAATATCACAACTTTGGATAAAACTCTTGTTTCGAATATCTTCTATTTCAGAATTTAAAAATACTGGTTTGGCTCTATTCAAAATAAGCCCGCCATTCACCTGCTTTTGAATTACAATTGTATTTTCAGAAAGCATTTCAGAATGGTCACCATATCGGTATATCTTGTCTAAAAAATGTAACGAAGTAAAAAGAAAAAGTAAACCCAAAAAAGTACCTATGCAGGCAAAAATCAGCTGCTTTTTGTTCTGATATTTAAAAAGCAACGCCTTCATTATAAATGAATAGTTTTAACTCCATCAAATAGCTGAATATCATCTAGGCATGAGATAATAAAACCGGCATTTTCTTCTTTTACTCGTCTTTGAATCAGGTCGATACACTTTGATGTATTTGACATGTCTAAATGCGAAAATGGCTCATCACAAATTAATAAATCAAAAGGTTTCATCAAGCTACGGACTAGTGCTAAACGTTGTTTTTGACCAAAAGAAAGAACCCCTGTTTTCGACTCCCACTTCTTTTCAATCCCAAGATAAACCAAAAGTTCATAAGCACTTTCGAGATTGTAGCCTTCAGCAAATTCAGGGAGCATTGATATATTTTCCTTAACTGTAAGTTGATCAAAAAGCTGTAAATCTTGATAAACCACAGCGAACTTCCTTCTACGTAGATTTGTCCATTGATTTATCGTCAATGTCCTTATATCTTTGTTTTCAATAAATATGCTGCCTGTGTAGTCGTTTCTCAAACCTGTTAAATAGTAAATAAAAGACGTTTTCCCTTTTCCACTAGGTGCATGAAGCATAAATTGTTCGGTGGGTTTGATTTGGAGAGAAGACTTCCACAAGTCGCTTTCCATGACATGGTCTTGAAATATATTGGGGCAAAGCCGTTCAAATTTTAAATCCATAATTAAGAGTTCAAATGAATCAACAATTGGTCCTTTAGTGTTTTATTATCATAAGGATTAAGACCAATTAGGTCTGAATATCGTCTAAGCCAAGTTCCTTGCCTCTTGGCATAATTGCGTGTATTTTTCTTAATCAATTCAACCACCTCTTCTTTTGTTTGTTGTCCATTAAAATAAAAAAGCCACTCCTTATATCCAACGGTATTTTGCAACAACAAATTGTCTTGAATAGGTAAATTTATAATTTCATCAAAAAGACCCTCATGCATCATTTCATCTACTCTTGTATTTATTCGATTGTACAAATCCTTTCGATCCCAATTCACATAAAATCGATTTATCTCATACGGAATTTTTTCTTTGGGTTGTTTCCTCATTTCAGCCAACGTTTTTCCAGAAATACGAATTACTTCGAGGGCCCTCATAATTCTCATGGGATTATTGATATCCATATTTTTATAACTTTCAGCATCTTTGATTTTTAGCTCTTCAAGTAAATGGTTGATTCCCTTCTCCTTCCAATCTATTTGAAGCTGATCTCTTACTTCAGCGTTTTGGGGTGATGGATGCAATCCATCTATTAATGCATCAATGAACATGCCAGAGCCTCCTGTTACAATAACGTACTTGGCTCCGCCTTGAAATAAGCGATCAATCTTTTGGCGACCTAAATGCATAAAATCTGCGCTAGATACCGTATTTTCAAGAATAGAATGAGAATCAACAAAATAATGAGGAACTCCGTTCATTTCCCTCTGAGAAGGCTTTGCAGTTCCTTTGGATATTTCCTTGTAAAACTGACGAGAATCTGCCGATACGACAGAGCAATCAAGCTCTATGGCTAATTCAACAGCTAAAGAAGATTTACCTGAAGCTGTAGCCCCTTGTATGATGATTATTCTATTCATTAAGTTTCCAGGCCATGTATCGTGAATATATTGATTTTACATATTTTCTTGCCGGTCCACGATAAGCTCCATATTTTACAGGTGAATTTCTATAGTGTTCGGGAATAGATAAATTCTTAATCATTAACTCAACATTCTCATCCCAAACTAGCGGATTATATCCAAATTTTTCGGCGAGACGAACAGCATCGTCAATATGGCCTTTACCTGCATTGTATGAAGCCAATGTAAATTTGAGCCTTTGTTCTTTAGAGTCAATATGATTCCACTGACCATAAAGTTGATCTATGTACCGCATACCTGCATCAATTTGAACGGCAGGAGGCGAATCTGGATAAACATTAAATGAGGGACCTGTATTGGGCATGAATTGCATCATGCCATAAGCGCCACCGAAACCTCTCGCATTAGGATCATATCTAGACTCTTGGTATGCTATTGAAGCCAAAAACCTCCAGTCCCAATTTCTCTTTAGAGCAGAAGCCTTAAAAAGTTCATCGTATTTGGATAATTGAATATTAAGATTGGTAACACTATCCAATTCATCAATGAAGAAATTTGTTTCCTGCATATAGTCAAAGTATTTTTTCTGAAGCAGTTCATATCCCTCTGACTCCAAGAATTCATCTAAGAAATAATCTAGCCTTTCTTTTAAATCGATATCACTTTTCCTAAGACCGAAAGCGATGTTCTGCCTCACTGAAAGAAGAGTTGATATATCGATATTTGGATGACAAGCTTGCTCTATCCTTGCTGTATTTTCCATAGAAATAGTATAGTCAATCTCTCCTCTGGATACCATTTCAATTAAATCTTCCGTAACGGGATACCCCTCAACTGACTTGATATTTATCGATTCACCAATTTCGTCTTCAAGGTGCAAAATCCGCTTTACAAATGCACTCTTTTTGCGGATATATAGGTCCTTGTTCTTCAGTTGTGAAATATCACGAATAATACTATCCCCTGTGGACCGCTGTACTAACACCTCAAAAGAGTGATTGTAAGGTATAGAGAAGGCGTGCATTTTTTTATCCTCCATATGAATGGGCTTGTTGCAAGCAATGATATCTCCAAGGCCCTCATTCAAATACAGAACAAAATCGTCTGGATTTGCAATATCTACAACTTTTAAGTGAACACCTAAATGACGAGCGAAAGAATCCAAAATTTCATATTCAAATCCAAGGTATTTATCCTTGTACTCATAAAAGGATATCGCACCATTCTCAGTGAGTACCGTAAGGGTGTCCTTTTTCAAAATGGCTTCAAGGTCATTAATTCCCTGTACAGGCAATTTAGCTTGCTTTTTAAGAGTTTCGTGACAAGCAAAGAATAAAAAAACGACGATAAAAGTAAAAAAGGCCTTATTCATTTATCTATTTAAAGATCAGTTCTATTAGGATTTACGGTGATCAAAGGTTATTGGTTTCAAATGTATTCATATTTGCCATTTTAATAAAAAAGCCGTTTATTTGAATGTAAAATAATGTATTATGGGAGGTGATCAAAACGAAATTTATTCAAAAGTAGTCAGGGCAGGTAAACGTACTTATTTTTTCGACATTAAAGCAACGAAAGGTAATGATCTCTACCTGACACTTACAGAAAGTAAAAGGACATGGAGTGAGGACGGCGAGGGCTCCTACCAAAAACATAAGATTTTTCTTTACAAAGAGGACTTTGAAAAATTCAAAGATGGACTTGATGATGTTCTCAACAAAATTGAAGAACTTAAAAACCAATAATTTTTTCACCCAACTATTATCTTTTAGAAAATAGAATTATATTTGCACTCGATTTGGGCGATTAACTCAGTTGGTTCAGAGTGCCTCCCTTACAAGGAGGAAGTCGGGGGTTCGAGTCCCTCATTGCCCACAAATTAAACCCACTCATAAGTGGGTTTTTTTGTTTTAATAAGGGATTCACTCATTGATTTATTATTCAAAATATGTACTTCATAGTGACAAGATTCGTATTTTTATCGTACAAAACGGAGTATGGATAAATGGAAAAAAAAGTGGGGAATACACTCTAATGTTCAAATCATTATCATCTTACTCGTTTTTGCGATAAATGGTTCATTTGCGTCATGGGTAGCACAACCCCTCACTTCACTTGTAGGTTTAACTCCAGAAGTAGTTTCTCCATACTTATATTGGCCGATACGAATCTTAATTATTTTCCCCGTTTATCAGTTGACCCTGCCAATCGTAGGTTTTTTATTTGGACAATTTAAATTCTTTTGGGATTTCGAAAAGAAATTTTTGAAACGAATGGGATTTGGATTTCTTTTTAACAAAAAAAAATGAGCTAAAATTAAAAATAATATAAAATGATTATGAATCTAATCATGTTATCACACCTAATCCTATCTGGATTTGTTGTTGGTCTTATCTTTTTTCAAACCGCCTTATCCGCCCCCATTATATTCAAGTACCTTTCAAAAGACCAATCTAGTATTTATATTCGGAAGATCTTCCCGAAGCTTTTTATGATTATCGCTATTACTGGTTTAATATGTTTCGCTTTGCAGTTATCTAATCGAATTATGAATCAAATTGGCTTGGCAGCCTCAATAATCACTTTCGTACTCCCATCAATTTGTTATTTCATGGTTCCGGCAACAAATGAAGCCACAGATTCGGGAAATAAAAAAAAGTTCAAACAACTTCATACTCTGAGTGTGATTTTTATTGTGGTCGTTTTCTTTAGTAACATGTTATGGTGCTTTCTATAATTTGGAATCGTTTAAACAAACATCTATTTGGTAAGTCCTAAATGGCGTTTATACCTGTAATATCTCTGCCCGTAATCAATTCATGAATCTCATTCGTTCCCTGATAGGTGATTAATGTTTCTAGATTAATCATATGACGCATAATCGGATAATCGCTTGTTATCCCCATTCCACCTAAAATTTGACGAGCTTCTTTAGCGATTTCCTGAGCCATTTTAACATTATTTCTTTTTGCCATCGATATTTGCTCGTACCGGGCTTTTCCATTATCCATAAGTACTCCTAGTTGATAATTCAAGCATTGTGCCTTCGTTATTTCAGTAATCATATCTGTGAGCTTTTTTTGAATCAATTGCTTACTCGCAATAGGTTGACCAAATTGAAGGCGCTCAAGAGAATAACTTAAAGCTGTTTCATAACACTCTAAAGCAATTCCAACACTTCCCCATGCCACTGCGTATCGACCAATATTCAAACAACGATATGCATCTTTTATGGAAGTACTTTCAGCAAGAATCTGATCCTTCGAGATAACCGAGTCACTGAATACAAGTTCTCCTGTCTTAGAAGCTCTAAAAGACCATTTTTCTTTAATTACAGTGGTTGTAAAGTTGGTGATGT
>MDTD01171646.1_pt1 | contig 16254 bp, 18 predicted proteins | sample 811221 | NCBI WGS metagenome assembly MDTD01 (sample SAMN05326646, study PRJNA326480) | marine metagenome | isolation source: seawater | place: Pacific Ocean: South West | collected 2011 | reverse complement strand
TGGATCTCTTCAAGCTGTTTGCCACCGCGGAGGAATACAACGAGATGGTCATGGACCATAAGGCGGGCGGGATTGGCTATGGAGATTTTAAGAAACGTCTCTGGGAATCTTATTGGAACTTTTTCGCTTCCATGCGGGAGCGACGGCAGGAACTGGTAGAGGACCCTGGATACGTTGATCAGGTTCTCAAGGATGGAGCAAGTCGTGCGCGGGAGCAGGCAAGGGTAGTGCTCAACCGTGTGCGCCAGGCGGTCGGACTGCATTGACACCTTCCGGGAAAAGAGGCTCTGCCTCGCGGAGGGAAAGCGGCTGGCGCTGTAGCGCGAGGGTAAATATGGGCAGAAAAATGTAATCAAACGGGTTTGAGCACTCGCTCCGTCTTGATCTTTTGAGTTTGACCCGTGGGGTGATTCGGCGGAAAATCTTCGGACTAACTAAAGAAAGCGGACAGGTGGAAAGCGATTTACTGCACACAGAAAAAATTCTTGCGGACCGGAAAGTGTTTTTCCTCGATTTGAAGGAAAATGCTCGGGGGAAAGTGGTGAAGATTACCGAAGACGTATCCGGTAACAGGGACACGATAATGGTGCCTGCTGAAATCCTCGCGGATTTTATCGGGGCCTTACAGGATATCCAAGCGACATCCGAAGGAGACTCGGACGAAGAGCCCGATTCCGAGTAGGCGGCCCCGGGCTCCTACTGCACCTGCCTCATTCCCTCATAGAGGGCCACCGCGGCTGCGGTCGATAGATTCAGAGATCTGGTTCCATCTGCCGCCATCGGAATGCGGACAAGGCGATCCGGAAACTCGGAAAGAATGGATTCTGGTAATCCACGGGTTTCGCATCCACACACCAGAAAGTCTCCCTTGCGGAAGGCAATATCCCAATGCGCAGTTGTTCCCTTGGTCGTGAGGAACCAAACCCGCTCCGGAGAGGCATTGCCGAGCAGATCCTTGAAAGAGTCCCAGACCCTCACCTCAACGTCCTTCCAGTAGTCCAGCCCCGCTCGGCGCACTTGCTTATCGTCCAGGGAAAATCCGAGCGGCTTGACCAGATGGAGCGTAGATCCTGTTGCGAGGCAAAGTCGTCCTGCAGCGCCGGCATTGTGCGGGATCTCGGGTGCGACAAGGACAAGATTAAACATTTTGGGCGGCAGGCTGATCGTATCCTCGTCGTGATGAGCCACAAAAGAAAAGCGACCTCTCTCCAGAGGTCGCTGTGGGGATAACTAAGACAGCGCGCGTCTGCTTGTTCAGCTTGCGGCCGGTTCCGCGACATTCACGCGGCGGCCCTTGCGGTCGAAATAAACACTGCCATCGACCAGAGCGAAGATTGTATGGTCGCGTCCCAGCCCAACGTTCTCCCCGGGGTGCCACTTGGTGCCACGCTGACGAATGATAATGTTGCCGGCAATGACAGCTTCCCCGCCGAACTTTTTAACTCCGAGCCGTTTGCTGCGGGAGTCGCGCCCGTTCTTGACCGATCCTTGTCCTTTCTTGTGAGCCATGAGATGCTGAGGGTGTAGGTTGGAAAATAGTTATCCAGCAATGCCGGTAATTTCAACTTTGGTAAGGGCTCTCCGATATCCCTTGGTTTTGTGATGGCCTTTCCGGCGCTTGAACTTGAAAGCCACGCCCTTTGGTCCACGGAATTGATCGAGAACCTTTGCCGTAACTGCGGCTCCTTCCACGAGTGGAGTTCCAACCGTAGTAGCTGAGCCGTCGTTCACCAAGAGAACCTCTCCGAACCGAACCTCGCCATCGACGTCGCCATCGAGCTTTTCAATATCGAGCTTGTCGCCCTCTTGGACGCGATACTGTTTGCCGCCGGTCTTGAATACTGCGTAGGCCATTGTTTTTAGGGGACGGGATGGAGATGCTGCGCCAGAAGCGAAGCGGGCGGGGAATTCACCACAGCCTTACAGGGGGAGCAAGAAATTTTTGCCAAAGTCGCAGGAGGGAGGCAGAGTGCCCGGGTATGGATTTCCCTCGGAAATGCGATAATCCCGCCGAAATGCGAGCTCTTGGGCATGAGTTGGGGCGCGAAGTGCAGCCTGGCGCGGTCATCGGCTTGGACGGCGATCTGGGGGCCGGGAAGACGGAATTCGTGAAGGGCCTCGCTGCAGGCATAGGGCACGAGGGACTCGTTACCAGCCCAACCTTTACCCTGCTCCACGAATATCCTGCTGCGAGCCTCGTCCTGTATCACCTCGATTTCTACCGAGTGGAAGCCGCACAGGAGATTCTGGCTCTGGGATGGGACGACCTTCTGGAGGATCCAGAGGGCGTGGTGGCGGTTGAGTGGTCAGGTAAGTTTGCCGCCCTACTCCCCTGCGGAGCGTTGAGGCTCCGCGTCGATCTGGCCCCTGACGGAGGCCGCCGGGTTTTTCTGCAAGATCCTTGAGAAGGGGACCGGCTCGGAATGCTTTAGCGCGATGCCATGAATTCGATTTGATTCAGCTGTTGCCGGGGACACCCGCTCGTCGACATCGGTGACCGTGCGCACGCCAGCCTGCATCAATCGCACAGGAGCCTGAATGAGTCTTCCCGCAAGGGTGCAAGAGGAGAGGCTCACTACGGGGAGAAGAAGGGCGAATAGAAGGATATATTTCACGATCTGGGGATGAAGGATACAATCAAGCGGGGTGGGACGTGAACGGGCAGTGGGCTGGCTAGCAGGATAGCGCCCGGAGCTAGGATTCCTTCTTGGTAAGCTCGGCCGCCTTAGCGAATACCTTGCCTTTGCCCTGAGCGACAACCTTGCCGTCCTTGCTGAGAAGCTTGTAATCAGGAACCGCACTAGGCATGTGATCCTCGAATCCACTCTCCTTGATTTTGTCCATCATGACGGTCGGCCAGGGGAATCCCTCTTTGGCCGCCCACGCCTCTGCGGCTTTCTTGTCACGATCGAGGCTGACATGGATCATTTCGACGGAAGGATTATTTGCGATTTCGGCCTGATATTGCTTCACCAACTGTGGAGCAGAAGTGCGGCAGGGCGGTCACCAGCTCGCTGAAAAATACACGATGTAATAGTCAGGAGACTCAGTGAGCTGATGCTCGGCGAAGCTCTTTCCCTCGATCTTGGAAAGAATGCCCGGCTTCGCCAGATTCTTGCCAATTTTCTGGGCCTGCGGGGTGTCGCCAGCTCCTTCTCCGTCATTTGCAGCCAGAATGATTTTATGGCCTTCTTTCTTGAGGAAATCCCGGTCCGTTTCCGAGAGAAGGCTGATCGGGAAGGTCCTGATCTTGCCCCCCTCCAGGACTACCGTGACCGTTTTCGCGGTCTCACTCAGGGCGCGCAGCTCCCCTTCAAAAGTCTTGGAGCCATCGGCACTGGTCCATGTTCTGGCGGCCAATGGGCCTTGGCCGATAAAAGCCAGGGAGGCGGCAACGAGGAATATCTTTGAGTTCATAACGACTGATGCAACAGAGCTTATGCTAGGGAAGAGCGTCACCATGGAAGAAAAATGTTAATTTTTTAGGGAAATGGTCGCAAAGGCTTCCTTCTCGTCCTTGGTGAGAACACTACCCTCGCTGTCCACGAGCCGCACCTCACCGGGCCAAGCGTCATACTCGGTGAGTCCGGCACGTTCGAGGTCTGAAAAGAAAATAGTCGGCCACGTAAACCCCTCCTGACGAGCCCATGCGAGGGCATCCCCTGATTCCTCATCGCAGCTAACGTGAATGAGGGCCACCTCGGGATTCATCGCGATTTGTGTTTGGTATTTGTCCAGCAACTCTGGAGCATGCTCCCGGCAGGGGCCTCAGGTGCTGCCACTGAAATTCAGGAAATAATACCGGGGCGCTTTCGGCAGATCGGCTTGAACGTAATTGCCCCGGACGAGATAATTTGTCAGGCCCACAAGCTTGCTACCGAATGCCTGCGCTTTGAGAGCAGCAACGACTTCGGAACTTGGAGCCGGAGGGCGCTCCTGCAGTCCTTTAAGAGAGCTGGTGTCGGAGGCTGGACTCGTCTCCTTGCAGGAGACAGACATCATCAGACATGTAATGCCAGCGAGCAGGGAGGTCCACCGGACTGCGGGATGAAAGTGTTTGGTATTCAAGGTAACTGAGGTTGGGGATCACTCTCAATGGTTTTAGCCAGGCGGGTTGTCGAGGCTCCAGAGATCCTTCAGGAATCCTCGGAGAAGCCCCCAGGCTCGCTTGTCAGCCTCAGGGCTGTAAGCCTGGGGGATCCGGAATTTTTCGCCGACGATGTCGGCGTTCGGGACGGTGAAGCTCTGCATGGCGTTGGGGAATGGAATGATCACAAGGTCTGTTTTGACTCTCGCCATTTCATCACGGAAAGCCTCGACCTTGCCCTTCCTGAGATGGACGTAAGGGTCCTCGAGGGCGTCGCAGATCATCACCTTGGCGGTAGCCTTCCGGATCGGAGGTTGAGAGGGCACCACGTTGAATAAAGGATGAAAAGCAATTACGGCCCCAAGCCCGCGCATTCCGTTCCTCGCCATTTGAAGACAGACGTCGCCGCCGCTTCCATACCCGATAGCGGCAATCTTGGCCCCGTCTACTTCTGGGCGCTCCCTGAGAAACTTCAGATGCCCCAGCACTCTAGCATTCATTTCGCGTTGGTTCGCCTTGAGGGATCCGTCCAATTTCACCGCTGTTTTTGGGTCGTGTGCTTTCTGCCCGTTTCCGTAAACGTCCATTGCCAGTGCAGCATAGCCTAGTTCGGCAAGCATCTCTGCCCTCATGCGGATGTAATCGTTGTGCCCCCACCATTCAGGACAGACCAGAATGCCTGGATACGGGCCAGGGGTCTTTTTCGCCGGAAGGGCAAGGTAGGCCTTGGCGGCTACGTTGCCTGCCCTGAAAGTCACTTCCTCTGAACGATAGCCCGGGCCGAGGTCATCCACAGATTTTCGGGGTGTTTCCTGATTGTCCGTGGGGGACGCAGTGTCGTCGTCAAAGGCTGCTCCCTGCCCCGCGAGGGCGACGATAGCTGAGCCCGTGACCAGAACCTTCAGAAAGGGAACAGAATCCATATGATAGCGAGGGTAATCGGAGTTAAGGCTATCGCAAGGCAGCAAATGGAGAGCCCACTCCGGCAAGTTTACGGGTGGCGAGCTGATAGATCGAGCGGGCTTCACGGATCTAAGAAGCGCCGAGACCGTCCTCGTCAGGGGGTCTCGACTCCCCCTTCTGCGGTAGGAGCGATCTGGTGTGGGGCGTCCCCGAATGGGCTCGAATAAAACCTCCGACGATTTGGTCGCATCAAGGATTCGGAGGGCCTGAGACGGGGCGGGCCGGGCCCTCTCGGGTGTGGGAAAATTGGGCAAGGATGACGAAAATTCTCATAGAAAATACGATATAAGCGGAAAAATGGGCTTCGGTTAAAGTGAGTATTTTCGGGGAAAAGGGGCGATTTAGCTACACATATCAAGATATTTAAGCCATCCTTAAAGGCGTGAAGGCGATGAATGATCTGCCGGTCCCCGTGTTGTTATGTCGGATCGCTCGAGTGCGGAAATCATCGGTGCAGCGACAGGGTCATGAATGAGGATTTGGACATGGAATTGATTCAAGTAGCCCGGGAAGCTCGCGAATTGGCGTATGCTCCTTACTCGGGTTTTCAGGTGGGTTCCGCGCTTCGTGCTCGTTCTGGCCGCATTTTCACCGGCTGCAATGTTGAGAATTCCTCTTATGGGCTGACAATCTGTTCTGAGCGGGTGGCGTTGACCAAGGCGGTTTCGGAGGGAGAGCGCGAGTTTGATTCTATCGCCGTCTGCGCCCCGGGAGCTCCCGCCCCCTGTGGAGCATGCCGCCAGGTGCTCAACGAATTCTGCCCCGACGTCGCTGTATTTCTTGTTGATCCGCACGCGACTCCCGTTGGGAAAGTAAACCTCAAGCAGCTGCTGCCGTCGGCGTTCGATGGCTCTTTTTTGGATCCAACCTCCTGATTACAAAATTTTGCGAGCGATGGCTTTCAGAAAACAATTCACGGCCAAACGAGATCCAGCTGGTTCAGATCTCGAGGGGCGCTGCTCTCAGTCAGGTTTCCGGGCAAAGGGCGCGAACCGATTTTTGGAACTGCCGCGGCGGGAGGTCAAAATAGGATTTAATCTCAGAGGCGAAGTGGGTGTAGTGCTTGAACCCGAGGCGGTGTGCGATGACTTGCAGGGAGAACCCCTCGGCAACAAGGCGTCGGGCGAGGAGCATCCGGTGCCGTCGGAACAGCTCCTTAGGTCGAAGGCCAGAGGCCCTCTCGACGGCATATTCCAATTGTCGGTTGGTAAGCTTCAGATGCTCCGCGACCCCCGAAACAGAAAATTCCTCTTCTTCGGCCAGCTCGAGCAAGTCTTCGCCGTTCGGGCACCTGAAGTGCTGTCCCTCGCGCGTGATAGTGAATTTGGGGGGGTCTTGAGACATGATAGTAACAGGGAAAGATTATTGATCGGCCCTGACCTCTAAGTCCATCAGGAAGCCAGCCCATCCTTACTTTCCCACCATTTTTGATCTTAGCTACCTAGTCAATGCAGAAAGGATCTTCGCTTCTCACCAGTGTTGTGGTTTGCCGCAACAGCCAGGGCTCGGAGATTACAGCCAATATCCTGAGGCTCCGCCGCTACTCAGTAGCTTTTGAGATTTATAATCCTTACAGCATTCTTCAACTCTCGGAGGTCCTGAGGGATTTCAGAATCCGGGTGGGAGATAGAGTAGTTTACCAGGGAGAAGCGGTCGTTACGGGTCTCGTGAACACGGGGATCCTGCTGGTATGCGAAGCGACTCTTGGCAACGCCTGGCTGGATGTGGACTTCCTCTCGGACCGGGAGGGCCGGGATCCTCTCGCGAATCAGTTTGACGCTTTCGTCCAAGACTGGAAGCGGGCCCATGAGGTTGATCTATCCTTCAAGTTAACGGTAGCGGACATGCAGAACCTTCTTGTCGGGATGCAACGGTGGATGGAGCAAATAGACCTGGGAATACGGTCTACGGCGTCTGTGGATCGCCCTACTCTTGAGCGAGAGATCATCGATCAGCTACAGGGCAGCGTTTTGGAGGAGATGCAGGGGGCAATGGTGAGTTTCGAGGAGTCGGTGGGCAAAATCCCCGAGGGTCGTGAGGCGACCCATAAGTTTTATGTCCGCCGCCAGATTCATCCGCTGGTCCTTTGCTCTCCATTCACCTATCGCACCTTTCACAAGCCACTCGGGTATGCTGGGGACTATGAAATGGTGAACATGATGGTGAGAGATTCCTACGAGGGCGGATCTCTTTTCGCAAAACTCATCAACCATTCTTTCCTGCAGACGCCCCCTGTCGTTGCCCACCGCAATCGCATTTCTTATCTCACCAAAAAGCTTAAGGCTGAGGCTGAGCGCAACGCGATGAAGGGAAGGAGAACTCGTATTCTCAATCTGGGTTGTGGTCCTGCGCACGAGGTGAAGCAGTTTCTGGAAAATGAAGAACTTAGTGATCTTTGTGATATCACCCTTCTGGATTTTAACTCCGAGACCATCGAATATACCCGGAAGGAGCTCACCCGGGTTCGGGCTCAGGCTGGCAGGGTGGCGCCAATCTCCCTCCTCCAGCGCTCGGTCCACAAGCTCTTGCGACAGGCCTCGACCGGGGACGTGGATCTGAAGTGGGAATCCTTCGATATGGTCTACTGCTCGGGCCTTTTTGATTATCTCTCCCAGCGTGTTTGCCGCCGCCTCAATGATCTATTCGCCCGGCTTCTTGCGCCCGGGGGCCTCATGCTGGTCACAAATGTAAGTGATACGAATCCCAGCCGCGCATGGATGGAATATGTTCTGGAGTGGAATTTGATCTACCGGGATGACGACGCGATGATGGAGATCGCGCCTCTCAATGGTGGCCAATTCGAAACAACTCTCGATCGGGATGAAACTGGAGTGAATCTCTTCTTGGAGGTTCGGAAAAAAGACGATCATGGGAAAAGCTGATCCAGAGCGGGGAGAGAGCCCGACGCTGCTCCAGCAAAGGTTTGAAGCTCAGGAGGACGAGCACCGTCTCCTGAACTACCGCCGAGGCGCCTTTCTTGCCGCTGTTTTCATCGCCCTGGGAGCCGGTATGGACTGGGCGGCCTTTGGGACCCCCTCCGCCAAGAGCCCTGAGGGAGTTGTGGGCACCCTCTTTCTGCTACGGATGGCGTGCTCTTGCGGGCTTTTGTTTGTCCTTTTTCTTCTTTATCGGGTCCGTAGCAAGTCACGTCGAACACTGCACCTGCTTGGGCATCTCGTTGCATTAATCCCGATGGTGACTATTCATGGGATGCTCTCCGAGACCGGGGGAGGGGGCTCGCCATACTACGCGGGTCTGAATCTCGTCATGGTTGGAACGGTGCTGCTTCTCCGGTGGCGATGTATCGACGGGGTGATCAGTTCCACCCTCTGCATAGTGGGTTACCTTGCGGTAGCCCTCAACACTTCAACGAGCGTTCAGGATATAACGATCGCTTTGTTTTTCCTCTTTGTGACTGCGGCATTCGTCTGCATCGGTCTCTACTTCTATAATAAGCTTCGATTCGCGGAGTTTTGTCTGCGGGAAGAGGTGGTTTCCCAACAGGAGGCGCTGGCGGAAAACCACCGGAAACTCCAAAACCTCGACGAAGCGAAAACGCGGTTTTTTGCCAACATCAGTCATGAGTTACGCACTCCGCTCACGCTCATGCTTGCGCCTATCGAGAAGATGCAAAACCTGAATTTGGTGCAAAATGATGCCAAGGTTTCGGAGCTCGTGAACGGGATGGAGGATAACGGAATGCGGCTGCTTCGCCTTATCAACGACATCCTCGATCTGGTCCGAATGGACAGTGGCGAGATGCCGATGCGTCCGGAGCGATTCTGTCCTCTGACCTTCATAGATGGGCTTGGGAGGAACCTGCAGCCCATGGCCGACCGGAAAAGAATAGCGCTGCGCTGGGAGGCATCATGCGGGGAGGACGAAGAGGTGTATCTTGATAGGGACCGCCTGGAAAAAGTCGTTCTGAATCTGGCTGTGAATGGATTAAAATTCACTCCGGCTGGAGGGGAGGTTTCGCTTTCGGCCTCGCTCGAGGATGGCCGTCTGGTTCTTGAGGTGGAGGACAATGGCGCCGGAATGAAAGAGGAGCAGCTCAACTCTGCGTTTGAGCGCTTTTGGCAGGCCGACACGTCCGCTGCCAAGAAGCACAATGGAGTTGGAATCGGGCTCGCTCTGGTGAAGAGCCTGACCGACTCGATGGACGGCACGATCGCCATAGAAAGCGAGTATGGGAAAGGCACCAAATTTACGATCTCTGTGCCTCTTCTCGCCCTGCCGGATGGTTCCCCAGCAGTAATTTCCGGGACCGATGATCCCCTCACTTTGATCCACAATGAAGCCCGCATACGCGGGGCACTGGGGACTGCGGACCCCCGCCGCAGCTCGACTGAGCCATTCGTGGCAGTGGGTTCCAGTTTGGACGGCTCCTCCAACAAGGAGCTTGTTCTCATCGCGGAAGACGAAAATGGCTTGAGGCGCTTCCTGAAGGGGGAGATCGAGGAAATGGGATGTGCTGTTATTGAGGCCTGCGATGGCATGGAGGGATGGGAATTGGCACGACAGTTCGAGCCTCAGTTGATCATTCTTGATTATATGATGCCGGAAATGGATGGGATCACCCTGACCCAGAGACTCCGGCAGCATGACTCTACCTCACAAGTTCCCATTCTTCTGGTAACAGCCGCAGCGGATGAAACGCCTCGCATTCAAGCCCTCGAGGCAGGTGTCAGTGATTTTTTGACCAAACCGTTCACAACCGCCGAGCTCCGCCTGAGGGTTCGCAATCTTCTGGACCGACAGAGCTACCAGAGAGAGCTCGGATTAATTAACCGGGAACTCAGGGTAGCGGTAGATGAACGCGATGTTGCGCTCGAAGAAATCAAAGAGAACGAGGCGCGGTTATTGCAGGCAGAAACTCTTTCTTCGCTGGGCCGTATGAGCGCTGGGATTGTCCACGAGGTCAACAACCCGATGAACTACGTGAAAACTGCGCTGCATGCTCTTCGGATGTATGCCGATGACGTGGAGGAGCAGGAGCGCGCGGATTTTGAAGAGACGATCGCTGATGCGGAAGAAGGCGTTAACAGGGTTATCAGGATTGTCAGTGATTTGAGATCCTTCACCAAGGGAGAGGCCGTCCTCAAGGAGGAAATAAGCATAGCCGAGACTGTCGAAAATGCGCGAAGACTGCTGGCGGGAGAGCTCAGCGGGATTTCGTTCGAGGTAGATATCCCGGAGAAACATCGGGTAGGTGGCAACGCGAATCAGCTCTGCCAGGTCATGGTTAACTTGATCCAGAACTCTGCCCAAGCTCTCGAAGGGGCCCGCGAGCGCGGAATTGAGCCATGGATCACGGTTTCCTCGGCCCGAAGCGGAGAGGACCATATGGAGATAAAGGTTGAGGACAATGGGCCGGGGATTGCGGCGGAAGATCTGGATCATGTCTTCGACCCCTTTTTCACTAAGAAGGAAGTGGGTGCCGGAATGGGATTGGGCCTGAGCATCTGTCACAGGATTATTGAATCCCACGATGGCCGGATCGAGGTCGAGAGCGCCCCCGGGCGGCCAACCGTGTTCCGGGTGATCATCCCTCGGCCCTGGCAGGGAGAGATAGATGCCGAAGAGCCTGATTTTTCCGCAGGCAGGCCTGAGGAAGAGAGCCCCACCCGAGAGGTGGAGGTGGATAGTGCGGACCTTCAAAAAGCGTGGGAAAAATGAGCCAGCCAACTCTCGACTATCGCCAACATCTCATTCTGTTTGTCGATGATGAACAGAAGACACGAAAATATTTTGCCAAGCTCTTTGGTAAAACATTCCGGATCGTCCTTGCCGAAGATGGAATAGAGGGCCTCGAGCGGTTTCGTGAATACCAGGACGAGATAGGAGTGGTTGTTACCGATCAACGAATGCCAAAGGAAACTGGCAGCGATTTTCTCGAGAAAGTAGCCCTTCTTAAACCCGGTGTCGTTCGAATTCTTTCAACGGCGTATGCGGACATTGATGCAGCCGTATCCTCGGTCAATCAGGGTGGCATTTATCGCTATGTAACCAAACCGTGGGAAGTCCCGGAACTGGAAGTCACTCTTAAAAGAGCCATGGAGCTCTATATTGTCCGGCTGGAGAGGGAAGAGCTCGTCCGCCAGAAAATGATGAGCGTGGATATTCTCGCGGCATCGGATCGGATCATGTCGCTTGCAGCTCTGGCGGTTTTCCGGGATTCCGGTATTCGCCATGTCGGCGAGGCCCTGAGAATAGTGGTCCGCCTTGCGGAAGATCCGCGGGAGAGATCCCTTTCTGAGACTCTTGGCCATGAGGGACTTTCCTGGCGTGAATTATATCGCCGCCACTTGTCGTTTCTTGGCGCCGTGCATTCGTATCTCCCCGCGGATTTAACGAGCCCGGCCAGTCTCGACTATAATGATCGGTGCCGTGTTCGCGATGCGCTTGAGCCAGCTGTCTCTGGAAGTCCCGTCGTTGAATGGAGCGAGCCCCGAGGCGCACCGCCTGACTGGCCCGGGCCGCTTGAGAGTCTCCAGAAAGTGGCGGTTCCCCTGGTTGAGTCTCTTGCGAGGGTCGTTGAGGGAGATGGGTCTGTTCGACTAGAGGAATGTCTTTCCGGACTGGAATTGATCTTTCCCGCCCGCCCGCTCCGCGCGCTTCTTGCTGTAATCATGAGCTCGAGTGCGGAAGAGCCTCCCAGAGAAACCCTGAGTCTGATTGGAGCCTGCATGCGCATAGCACACCACGGCGGCGCTTTCGATTTTCTTCCAGACCCAAGCCACAATGAGATTCGATTACGTATTGGATTTGATGTGTCCCGGATCGAGCGGGCGCCCCACGATCCATTCGAAGAGCTGGCCGCCGATCTCGTAGGCAACGAATTGTTCTGGTCTCGCTTCGTTGATTAGTGCTCTCCCCTAGAAAAATCACCACCCACTAACTGAAATGATTAAACTCGTTTATTGTGTTCACCGTAAGGCCGGGATGCCTCAGGAAGAATTCTTCCGCTACTGGAAAGAGAATCACGGGCCACTCGTCAAAAGCTTCGCCGAAGCACTTAATGCTGGAAAATACGTCCAGAGCCATCTTCTGGAGTCCCCTCTCAACCAAGTGGCACAAGAGGGGCGTGGCGCCTCTGGACCTTACGACGGGATCACAGAAATCTGGTGGAATTCCCATGAGGAGCTTCTGGGAGCAATGCAGACGCCGGAGGGCGTGGCGGCCCACGAGAAGCTTATTGAGGATGAGGCCAGATTCTGCGACCTTTCCAGATCGTCTATTTTTCTCACAGAGGAGCACTCCATTTTTGAATCCCTTTGAAAGCGCACGAAACCGGCCCCCACAAGATGACCCCGCCTCATTCCCTTCAATTTTCTATCCCGCCTGCCATGCGAGTCATCTGCCTTCTGCTTGCTGCGGCAGCGAGTCTTCACGCCAACGGCTTCTACATACCGGTCCAAGATCCCTTTGCGGCTTCTCGCGGGAATGCTTTTGTAGCAACCGCTGACCGACCGTCCGCAGTTTTCTATAACCCTGCAGGATTGACGCAGCTTGATTCAGCGGCAGTGCATCTCGGTGTCTACGGTGTGCGCCTGGGGATAGATGGTGAAACAGCCATAGATGGAGGAAGCCACAGAAACAAAGCAGAGTTTATTCCCCTTCCCCAGTTTTATGCTGCTGCTCCGCTCAACGAGCGCCTGTCAGCGGGGGTTGGACTGAACGCACCTTTTGGTCTGCGCACGGACTGGGGAACAAGCACTCCTTTCCGGGCCGTCGCAACCGAGACCGACCTTACCTACGCCACGGCCTGGGGCGTCCTTGGTTATGAGCTGAGCTCCGATCTTTCTATCGGAGGGGGCCTTGCCCTGACTTATGCTGACGGAACTCTGAAGCAATTTCTGCCTCCGCCAAACCCGCCTGCGGAATTCGGCTTTGAAGGAAATGATTATTCCACTAGCTGGATTGCCTCACTCCTGTGGCAGCCAGGTGGCAAACACTCTTTCGGTCTTACCTACAGGGCCAAGACCGAACTTGACCTTTCGGGGTCGGCTTCGGCCCCGGGAGTAGGGCTCACCGTACCAGCGGCGGCCTTGGACTTGGTTACTCCGGACACTCTGGTTGCGGGATACGCATTTCGGCCTAACGACCAGTGGACGCTGGAAGCCAATGTTGAGTGGGTGAATTGGAGGCGCTTGAAAGTTTCAACCCTACGCCAGGCGCCGCTGCCGGACAATTCGATCCCTTTTAACTGGGAGTCTAACTTCATGTATGGATTCGGGGTAACTTATGCTCCCAATGATACATGGGCCTTCAACGCAGGTTATATTTTCATAGAAAACAGCCAGCCGGATCTTAATTTCAATCCGGCAATTGCTGATGCGGATCGGCACTGGCTGAGTGCCGGGGTAAGCTACAGGGCGACAACCTGGACGGTCGATCTGGCCTACCAGTATGCATTTTCAGATCGGACAGTTCTTGATCCAACCCCTGAATTTGATGCCGGGGACCTTGTAGCTGGAGACTACAGTTCGCGCTTTCATGGGTTAATGCTCTCGTTTAATAGGTCCTTTTGAGGGCCCAGATGGGCTACTTGCTCTTGCAGGTGTTCCCCGCGGCGGGCACAGTTTTGGAAAACCCAGTTCGTATGCGAGTTCTTTCCCTGTTCCTGCTTGGGATCGCGGTGCTTTCCGTGGCGTTCAACGTCACAAGGGCCTGCGCTGCATCCGCGGAGCAGCATTGGGCTTTCCAAATGCCTGCCCGTCCCCCTCTGGCGGGAAGGAGCCACCCGGTGGATGAACTCTTAGCTATCCGCCAAAGGGAGAAAAATCTCAAACCGGTGCCCGATGCTGCCCGGGGGGTGCTCCTGCGGCGTGCGTGGCACGTGGTTGCCGGGCTTCAGCCTCCGGCTGCTCTGGCAGTTGAGGTCTCTGGAGCAGCGGAGGAGCCTCTGTCAGAATGGAGCGCCCGCATGATCGATGAGGTCCTCTCCTCCCGGCACTATGGAGAGCGCTGGGCTCGCCATTGGTTGGACGTTGCCCGCTACGCGGATACCAAAGGTTATGATTTCACGGCCGGACGCCTCTTCCCGTTTGCGTTCACGTATCGGGATTGGGTTATAGATGCCATGAACAAGGACCTGCCTTATGATGAGTTTCTCCGGAGGCAGATCGCGGCAGACCTCATGGATGTGCCCGTCCCGGAGCAGGCCGCTCTTGGCTTTCTTACTCTGGGACGCCGCTATCTGAATAAGCATGACCTTATTATTGCGGACCGGATCGATGTCACCTTTCGGAGTACAATGGGCCTCACCATGCAGTGCGTGCGTTGCCATGATCACAAGAGTGATCCACTCACCATGCAGGATTACTACGGGCTTTACGGGGTTTTCGATAGTACGGAGGAGGTGCCCGAAGGCGAATTGCCTGTGATTGCTTCGCCTGAGGACTCGCCCGGCTACCGGGCGTTTCGCCGAGAACTTCTTAAAAGAGCCAATGCCGCGCATGAGTATGCGGCGGAAAAGATCAAGGACTACCAACGGCCTTCGAACCCTCTCGATTTTGACCGGAAGAAGGCTCTCTCGCAGCTCAACCAGACCGAAAGAGGTAAATACCGGGGACTCCTGGCCAAGATGAACGAGCTGGAGGGCAAATCGGAATTTGCGCCCTCGAGGGCAATGGCCGTTCGCGATCGACCGAGCCCCAGGGAGCCGGTCATCTTTGAGCGAGGACAGCAATCCAGCCGAGGCCCCAAGGTTCCTCGAGCATTCCCGGCCTTCTTCCGGGAAGACCCCGCCGATACCTTTAAGAAAGGCAGTGGGCGTCTCGAGCTTGCACACGAGCTGACCCGCAAGGGGAATCCTTTAACGGCCCGGGTTTGTGCGAACCGAGTCTGGATGCATGTCATGGGAAGCCCTCTTGTGAACACTCCGGGAGATTTTGGATTACAAGCGCCCCCGCCGCTGCACGCAGATCTTCTCGACCATCTGGCTCTTTACCTTCAGGAGCAAGGTTGGTCAGTGAAAGCCCTGATCCGGCATATCATGACTTCGCGGGCGTGGCAGCGCAGCAGCAAGGCGGGTCCCAAGCACGCTCAGCTCGACCCTGAAAACCAATATTATTTCCGTAGCAATCGTCACCGAAAAGACCTCGAGTCCTGGCGCGATACGACCTTGCAGGTGAGCGGCCGTCTGGATCTCCGGGCGGGGGGTCGCCCCGTGAAAATCCACGAAGCCCCGTTTCCGCCCCGCCGCACAATTTACGGTCTTATTGAGCGCCAGAATACACCGTCCTTCTTTCGAATCTTCGACTTTCCAGACTCCAGCCAGCCGGTGGTTAAGCGGGTCACCACCACTACTCCGAATCAGGCCCTCTACCTGATGAACAGCCCTTTCATGCACGCGCAGGCACAAGCCGCAGCTGAGCGGTCCTCAAAGCATGAAAATGAGCCGGCGCGAATCAGTGCGCTCTACAATCAGATTCTCAAACGGAATCCTTCACTCGCAGAATCAACAGGAGCCGTCCGCTTTATTGGATCTACTTCCGGGAAGAAGGCCCAGACCTCAGGAGCGTGGAGCTATGGACATGGGCGCCTGATCCGGGATACCGGGCGCGTGGAATTCCAGACCTTGTCCCACTATACGGGAAAGGAGTGGCAGGGGGGTCCTGAGCTGCCGGGGTCGAAGACCGGATGGGTGCACTGGCATTCCGCCGGGGGCCACCCGGGAAAGGGTGACCACGCTGCTATTCTTCGGTGGGTGGCTCCGAGAGGCACAACCATCGAGATCACCGGCGAACTTTCCAAGCCTGCTCTCAAGGGTGATGCCGTGCGCGGCCTTGTTGTTGTTCGGCGCTCAATCGTCGGACAATGGACTGTGCTTCCGGGGAAGAAGGCTCTGACGCCGTTGAGTCTGGAAGTCGCAGCTGGGGAGACAGTTGACTTCCTGGTTGAGTCAACCGGGAGCGAAGCGTGGGACAGTTTTCTCTGGAGCCCTGTTATTCACGAGCAGGGCGAACCTGTTCCTCTTGCGGAAGCCCGGGAGGGGTTCTCCGGTCCCGCGCTGGACCGGTGGCCTTTGCTCGCGCAAGTCTTACTTCTCTCAAATGAGTTTCTTTACGTCGATTGACTGGTTGCGCAACGGTTCCCTGGCAGAGCAATGACACATCACGCAACAAACCCCGAACACCTCTTTCTGACGAGGCGCCAACTCTTATCGCGTTGCGGCATGGGCATGGCCGGGGTGGCCC
>MDTD01098422.1_pt1 | contig 16255 bp, 13 predicted proteins | sample 811221 | NCBI WGS metagenome assembly MDTD01 (sample SAMN05326646, study PRJNA326480) | marine metagenome | isolation source: seawater | place: Pacific Ocean: South West | collected 2011 | reverse complement strand
CTTCTTTTGTTGAAACATGCTTTTTCTATTAGGAAGTAAATTGATATTTTTTGCAGCAGTTACAAATTTATAATATCCAAAAACATCAAGTTTTCTAAACGCCAATCCTATTGAAGTGGTTAAATATGATCTATTCTCCAAGTTAATTTGTTGATCAAATTGTTGTGGAACTTTTAGTCCTTCAACCGGATCAAACAAAGTAAAGCTTACATTAAGTAATGTTTTTCTAAAAATAGATAAGTAATCTTCAACATTAATTAAATCTGAAACTACTTTTAAATTTCGAATTCGTTTTTCGTATTTTGTCTCAAAATCTTGTACTGCTTGTTTTACTTGAGTGACGTATCTTCGAACCAGTGCCTCTTTTTCTTCTGCGTCTTGAGACTCTAATAAAATTTTTCTATCTTGGCCCCTTAAAAATATATCAGTAATTATTGGGTTATTATCATATAAAATCATTAAATAATTTTCATCAAGTCCGAACTCTAAAACTGCTGTTAGATTTGCATCTTCAGCTTTTTTTGATATCTGATTTATTTGGTCAACAGCAGATTTTAGTGCAAAACATTTTACGTCAATAATAACTGGATTTAAGCCACTGTTTTTCACAATAGAAACATAACTATTTATGTCAGCTAATTTAGAAGCTACAAACAGAATATCCATTGTGTTATCTTTTTCGTTTCTATTGATTACTTGATGGAAAATAGAATAATCATCTAGGTTATCTGTTAATTGAACAAGGTTTTCCCATAAAGAATTTGTCTCAATTGCTTTTTGAAGTTCATCTTCTTTCATCAGAGGAGAGGTAACTACTCTTATGATCGCGCTCGTAACTGGAATTGAAATAGCAACATTTGATACATCAATCTTAGATTTCTGTAATGCTAAACTTAATTCTGTTGTAACTTTTTCAGCATTTTCTAAAACACTGCTTTCATCTGGAATATCTATTTTGTGCGTGTAGAATTTTTCTAATACCCACTGATTAGATTTATCAGAATTAACTTGAGCGAGCCTTATTTCTTTATTTGTAAGTTCAACACCAATTACTTCCTCTCCTTGTATAGAAGATTTGCCAATTTTTGATTTAAAAAAACTTATAACCTTATTAAAGGGATTATCTTTACTTTTGACTGGAGATTTTGGTAACTTTATTCCTTTTAATGACGATAGTGATGGCTTTTTAAATTTCAAATTCTTAAATTTACCCAAAATATTTGAAACTTTACCTTTGGCTGACTCTTCATTCCCTTCGCTACTTGTGCTTACTGTTTCATTAGCCAAATTAACCTCTTTATTAATAGCTAGCTCTTGTACTTTATTAATATTTTGTGGAGTTGCTTCAGAAGTTGCCGTTGTTGTATCGGTTGGGATAGTTTTTTCCTCTGTTGTTGTATCTGCAATAGGTTGGTCGCTCGGTGTTTGTTCTGTTTGTTGTGCTTCTTCAGCTAATTTTTTTTGTTTTTCACTTTCAGCATGTATATCATCAAACCATTTTTCCAAAATTGGAATTGCTTCATCAAGATTTTGTGTTCCAGAAGAAGAAATTTTCTGTTTTCCATCAATATAAAGCCTTCCTACCCAATTTTTAGATTTAAGCTCTCCCTTATATTTATCTTGGCGCACATATATATGAAGTCTTCCATCTTTTTTATGAATAACTTGATGTTCCGTTGTCTCATTTTGACTTTCATTAGTTGTTTTTGTTTCATTCACTTGATTTTCAGAAATGTCTTGAGATTCAGTTTTAATATCATTAGATGAATTGTTTAAAGTATCATCAACTCCAGGTTGATTATCTATTTTTTCATTATTTTCCTCATTTTCATTAGAGGAAATTATATTTTCATCTTTTTTATCTTCACTCATAAATATAAAATTGTGTTAAAAATAATTTTTTCAAACGAATCTCTAACACAAGATTTAAAATCTCTAACACAAACTTTATCAAAATGCTAACACAAAAGCATAAGTTGCATGCTCATTTTGGGTTAAATGTAAAAAAAGTAAGTAAAATCAACATTTATTACAAAAAAATTTTTTAAGACTTAAATTTAAAATATTTATTAAAAAATAAAAATTCTAACACAATTTATTTTTTCTCTAACACAAGTATTAAAAATCTATTGTGTTAGAGAATTGATATCTTCTGAAAAGTAACAAAAAGCTAATAAAATCAACAAATTTTAAATTTTTATAAATTTTTTCTTTTTTTGTGTTAGAGATCATTATTTTTGTGTTAGAGATAAAAATAAGCTCCTAAAATTGTCATATCTTTAAATTTAAAATATAAAATTTTATAAAAATTAACTCAATTTGGGTAAATTTTCCTAATTTTTATAAAAAATGACAAAATAAACTTAAAGTTGCAAAAATTTTTAACAACTTTGAAGGGAAAATTTTAATTTTATAAAATTTTTTAAGTTTATTAAAATTAAATGTAATTTTTTTACAAAAATTAAATAAAAAATTCATAATTTATTAAATCTTTTAAAATTATTTATAAAAAGTTAAAAAAATTTGATTTTATTTAATTTACTAAGATAAAAATTAATTTTTTATAAAAAAAATCTTAAAAAATCAGAATTTTGTTTTACTTTTTTATTTAAAAAGTTTTTTTACAAAATAAAATAAAAATTATCTTTATTATCTAACTTCATACAATCCAAGCCAAGCATTTACATCTTTGCTTGCTATATAATCTGATTTAAAAAATTCTAATTCTTTCCACTTATTTTTTTCTTTTAAATGTTTTATTTTTTTATCAAAACCATAATCAATATAGATTCCTTCATTGATCGTAAAACATATTAAGCCGCCACTTTTTGTTATTCTAACAAATTCATCTAAAGCTTGTGGCTTTACATGTCCAAATGTAAAAGTTCCGACGCACATTACTGCATCGTAAAAGTCATCTTGAACATCAATTGGTTTATTCAAATCAGCCTTTGTTAACTTTTGATAAAGATTTTCTGGAACAGTTTCTAATAATTTTTGGGAAAGATCTGCGCCATAAAAGTTTTTGTAACCAAATTTTTTTAATTCTAAGCCGACTAATCCTGTTCCACATCCTGCGTCAAAAATAATTGAGTCTTTGTTTGATGAATACTTTGTAAAAGTTTTAACTGTTTCCTTTGGTCCGGTGTAATTCCACTCAACCATATCATTATTATATTTATTTTTTTTTCCCCACTCATCATAATACTTCATTACCTCTTTGGTCGTCTTAAGTTTATAAATTGGTACCTTGTTGCCAACATCTTTTAAAGACATAAAAATATTTTCCATTTAAAAATTAGTTAAATTTTTTTTTAAGTTGAACAGTCTATAGTTAAAAATTATTTTTTTTTTTATTATTTTTTTTTCCTTACTTAATAAATTAATTTTTTCTCTACAAATTAAATTTAATTTTTGATTTTTTAATTTAGAACTTTTCATAAAAAATTTTATCTCATCAATTGTTTTTTTATTAAAAAATTTCGAAATTGAAAAATAAAATAAATTTTTTGATAAAAAATAATAATTAAATAGATTATTTTGTATTAAGTAAAAATTTTTCATATCATTTTTTTAATTCTAATAATTTTTTTAAAGATCCGTCAGCTTCCCATTTCTGCATTAGTTTACTCATCTTGTCAATTGTTTCTGAAACAAATTCATTAAACACAGTCTGATATCCTAAACCAATACTTATTCCATTTTTTTTGTAATCTAACAATTTAATTTTCGATAAATGTAAAACTTTTCTTCTTACAGTTTCTCGTGGTAAATTTAAAATTTCTGCTATGCTAGCAATATTAATTTTTCTTTTTTCAATAAATGGTTCTTCACTTTTTTTTAATTCTTTTTCAATATCTTCATAATTTTTAACACCGTCTTTATTTGTTTTATATAAGTAATCACTCACAACAAGTTGCATAATCATAAAACTATCAAAATCTATATTTAAGTTTTTTTTAACTCGATTATAAAAATTTATTAAAAACATCATCCAACTATATAAGCCACTCGAAAAAACTGGAGCTTCCTCTTTTTTAGGAACAACTTTAAAGTCAATTACATTTTTTTCATTCACACTCATAATATTCTTGTTTACCCCAATATAGGTTTTTAATACCTAATTTAGTTTATTCTCGCTTAATATGGGTAATTATATGAATTATTTAACATAATTCAACTTGTGAATGATTTTTAAAATCACATATCTTTAATTAGGATTACCGCGTATATCAGTATTAAGTTCTTGGTAAATGACAACAGATATGATCTTTAAATTTCTAATTACCCTTTCATAGTCCCACGATAAATCAACCTTGTTACAATTAAGTTCTTTAAAATAATAAACATTTGCCTTTGGGATTGATGGATCAATTTGCTCTGTAAGAATATTTAACTCATTTGTTCTTTTCTCAACTGCAAAATTATACCTACATACATTTGAAGTGGTCCAAAACATTAAACTACTCAATATAATAAAAAAAAAGATCATTACTTTCGGAATCCCCATCATTATTATTTGCTATCTATGGCAACAATAGTTAAATCATCTTTCTGAATTCTTCCGGATTTAACTAAGTCCTCTATTATTTTTTTTAATCTCTGATTATTAATAGTGTTTTGATATTTTTTTATATAATTTTGAAAACCTTCTTGACCAAGCATTTCACCATTTGCATCTTTCATTTCAGTTATACCATCTGTAAAAATATACATTGAACTTTCATTAAAAGGAATTAATTTTTCAGTAAATTTAAACATAGGAGCAATGCCTAATGGTGGGCCTGCCTCTTCTAAATTTGAAAAGGTTTCACCTTTTGAAAAAATTAGTGGCGGTTCGTGTCCTGCATTTGATAACAGTAATTCTTTTTTGTTACTATCATAAATACCAACTATCATTGTTACAAACATACCTCGTGAAGCTGTCTCGCATATCTCATCATTAAGAATTTTTAATAACTCTGAGGCAGAAAAAATAGTTTTACTTAAACATCTATAAAGACTTGAGGCTTTTGACATCAGCAAAGATGATTTGATTCCCTTTCCAGATACATCGGCAACACCAAAACCATACCTTCCCTTGCCTAGGTCGGAAAAATTATAAAAATCTCCTGAAACTACTTTGGCTGGTATATTTATTCCAACTATTGGAAAGGTTTCATCTTTATTTTGTGATAACAAAGTTTTTTGAATATCACCTACAATCTCAATCTCTTTTTGCATTCTATTTTTATCTATTAATTCTTTTGCAGTTTTAGCATTCTTTATTGCAAGAGCAGCAGGGCCAGACAAAGTTTCTAAAAGTTTTCTGTCATTTTCTTCAAAGAGTTTCGTATTTGTTTTTTTATTCAAACAATGAATAACCCCGATACACTCACCAGAAACTATTAAAGGAGAACATAAGACTGAATAAGTTGTAAAATTGGTTTTGTTATCTAAATCAAAATAAAATTCTGCAATTTCTCTTACATCTTTTCTTACATCTCCTACCCTGATACACTTTTTGCCAGCTGCCGCTTTTCCCATAACCCCTTGGGTGATTGGTATCTCAAAATCTTCTAAGTAAGCTTGATACTTTGAAGCAATACATTGAAAAACTTGTTTTTTATCTTCTATTAGAAAAACATTCGCAGCTTGAGCATTTATCCTCTTTATTATAACCTCAAGTGCATTTTGTAATGTCTCTTTTAAATCTAGAGATCCGGCAAGCTCATTGTTCATTTGTGTGATTAAAGCTAAATCTTTACTGGAATTATCTTCTTCTTTATTAATTTCAGGTTTTTTTGATTTAAAGAACATATTATTTTATTGGCAATCTATCTCTTTTTTGATAATTTTTCAAAACTATGGAAGTTATAATTCATTCGCAAAATTTTTATTTACATATTCAAGACGCGATTGTAATTGTCCAATATTGTATTGATGGCATTATCGAATTTGCCACAAGATTTAAAATATAATCAGTGCTTCTTGTCTATATAGCTATATTTATACTCGGTAGTTTATGGGGCAGTTTTAGCAATGTATGTATATACCGGCTCCCAGAGGGTGGAAATGTGGTTTCCTCAAGGTCTAAGTGCAGAAGCTGTCAAAAAAAAATTGATTGGTTTGATAATATTCCTTTTATTTCCTACATGATTTTAAAAGGCAAATGTAGAAAATGTGATTATAAAATATCCTTTCAATATTTTCTTGTAGAACTTATCGTTGCTTTAGGATTTCTTTTGTCTTTCTATTTCTTTGGGTTAAGCACAACAACTTTATTACTCTTCATATTAATTGTTTTTTTTGTAATTATTTTTTTTATTGATTTAAAACATTACATTATTCCAAATGAATTGACATTTCCTTTAATGATAATTGGGTTCTTAAAATCTTTTGATCCATATTTAAATCTATATTTATTTCCTGACTACATACATTCACTAATAGGTGGTGTCATTGGCTACTCAGTCATATGGTTAATAATTTTTACTTATAAAAAATTAAAAAATAAAGAGGGTATGGGACTAGGAGATGCCAAGCTTTTATCTGCAATTGGTTTTTGGTTTGGCTGGATATCTATTCCATTCATTTTATTTTTTTCATCGTTTGCAGCTTTGGCATTTGCAATTCCAAGTTTAATCAATAAATCAAAAACAATGTCCTCCAAGATACCGTTTGGTCCTTATTTAGTAATAGGATGTGTGATATACTTGTTAGCATTCGATCAAATTTTGAAATTTTTGAACTAATGAAAAAATTTTTATCCATAATATTAATTTTTATCGTACTTTTTTATGTCTTGATTGAATTCATTGGAGATAAATTAATTAAGAATATCTTAGAAACTAATATCTCCAACTCATTAAATAGAGATGTTTCAATTGAAAGATTAAATATTGATTATCTAAATGGGCAAGCAGATGCTAAAGGAATTAATTTGTTAAATAAAAATTTTGATGGATATTTAGTTAGAGTAGACAATATTAAGGTAGACTTAGATACTTTTTCCATATTTTCAAACGATGTGATAATTAATAATGTTTTATTAGATAATATAAAAATTAGTTATTATTTTAATTTTTCAGATCAAATTGTTTCGGATAATATGAGGTCACTAGAGCAAGAGCTTAGAAATAAAACTTCATCCTCTAATTCAAATAAGTATTTTAATATAAAAAAATTAAATGCAAAAAATATTTCTTTGTCCGCAAGGTCGCCAGATTTAGATTTTGAAAAAACTATAACCTTAAAGGATATGAGTTTTAATAATATTGGCAATACCACTCAAAGTAAAAACTATAAAGATGTACTCAAAGAAATTTTCAATGATACATTTGATTTAGTAAAAGAAAAAGTATTGAGTGGAAATATTTTAGATAAGCTACAAAATCTAAATCCAGAAGAAATAGAAAATAAGGTAAAAGATAAGTTAAAAAACAAACTTAAAAAATTAATCAAATAAGTGAAAATTTTTTTATTTATAAATATAATGGTGTCTGCTTTGAATATTTTTATTTTAACTTACGCGTATTCATTAAAATTTTTTCCTCTCAAGTGGAGAAAAAAAGTAAACCAAGATACGTTAGTAGGTCTTGCAATAATATTTTTTACTATGCTAACAATGTTTTTGTGGATAATTTATTTTTATTTAAGCTTGTTTTAAAAACTACTATCTCTCCATCCACCCTTATTAGTAATAATATCACCCGGGACAGATAAAACTTGAAATAATGTACTTACGTCTTCCGATGGACCTGCAACGTTAGCAAATAATTTATCTGCAAAAACCACTAACTCAGACAAAACACCTCCTCTAACATAAGCACATGAATTATTTGATGAGTCTGCTACTCCCTCCGGTAAATCATCTGGAGTATCTAATTTTGCTGACTCATTTATTCCACACTCGTCATCTGTTGCACAAATAAATGCATGCCCTTGCTCACATTTTAAAGCACCATCCCCTACCGGCGGTTGGTAAATTGGGAAATAAACTTTCCCCTTAAAAAGGGTAGGTGGTGCTGATGCTTTTCTAAAAGTTCTAGGAGCTTCAAAGCTGTAACTTGAGTCTTGCTCCATATGTATTACCCAAGATGTTTTTGTAGATGGTAGTGGACAATCAGATCCAACTACATCACCTGCTGTACCAACGGTAACATTATTATCCCCCGCGTCGTTTGTAAGAATTCCACCACCTAAACCGGAACCGGATACATTAACACAAGTAGTTGATTCAACGTCTATACTCCCTACAAAATTTGTCGTACTGTTCGCACCTGAATGTGCAAGTTTTAAAAAATTCATGTTTGGCTCCATATCACCTCCTGCTCCTCTTGTCATTGGTTTAGGAATAGTTGTGTTATTCAAATGTTTCCAAAATGGATAGTGTTTATCTTGTACACCATATATAATATTGTCCATAGTATCTTGTCTAGATCCAAGGTTTGTAAAATTTCCAGTTGATCCAAACAACCAGAAACCTCCGTCACTTACTCCTAAACCAGCATCCATTCCAAAGTATGAATACCTCTCGTTATCTTCATTTCCATTAAGTCTAAACAAAGTAGTTTGATCATAAAGTTCTGTAACTCCTGAGAGAAACTCTCCGTTATCATCATATCCTTTTGTATTGTTAGATAAATTAATTTTGGTAATTTTTCCTTCTAGATCGTTTATATAAACCATCGCACCTCTCCAAGGAATGTCGGGTGCCGTATCAGGTGTAATTACTATTGGTGAAGCGGGAATAGCATTTGCAATATCACTTCCATTAGGAGTTGCTAGAACCTCAGTTCCAATAGAAACCCCATCGGGTGCAGTATCTACAATAGGAATTGGTCCGCCATTAATTTCTGCACCAAATATTCTTCCAGGTTGATCTTCATCAGCATGAGATTCAAGATCAACAAGATATATTCCTGAGCCTCCACAAGCATTATTTTTAGCTAAGCCTGAAGGTAAAATAGCCACATATCTATCATCATCTAAGTTTGAGTTAGAGGATGAGGGCATTCGGATTATTTTTGGAGTCGACCAAGTTTCACCTAATGCTGTATAATTGTACTCTGGGTCAATACCTGCTCCCCCTATACATACATCTATACTCACTTGATCTGGGGGAGTATTATTTGCATCTGATTGGTTAGCATTAAAAGTTTTATCTCCCTTAAATATAACTCTTAATATATTGATTCCATCTTCATTTATTATTTGAGCTGAGGTTATTGCAATTGGAGTTGGCACATTACTTATTATTTGTTTAGCACTAAGAATTCCATCTGGAATTTCAGTGTTTACAGGATAATCTAAATCAAAATCTGGAAAATGATAGGTATTACCAGTGTAACAAGTTGCAGTTCCATTGTCTTTAAAGTCTGTTCCACTTGTTTTATCACAAGCTGCATTGTTATCCTGAAGTTGAGTTGAGTTATCACCATCCTGTGTTCTATAATCTTGATAATTATCTATTGCTTTTAATCCTTCGCTTGAATTTTCTAAAGAAGTAGTGGTTGGGTTATAAGGAAATTCCTCGATTTCACCATCGACATCGGCAAGTAAAACTCTATTATTAATTCTGTCATTAAAAATTGAGAACATGTGAATAGGACCTTGACCGCCTACAGGAATAGGAAATGTTATATCCAAAACTGAAAAACCTGCACCACCTCTACCATATGGAACAAACATTATTGTTCTCCAGCTTTTGCTTCCCTCTAAAGTTCCATCTTGACTATACCCTCTAATAAATAAATCATGAACAACTGGAGAGCCATCAACACCAAATACCGGGTTTGAGCCTCCTCTATCATCAGGAGGTGGTGGCTGAGGATTGTTTGGATCCGGTGGAGGAGGATTTACATTTCCATCTAAATCAGAATTAATGATTTGCGGTAAGTATGCTCCTACAAAAGGTGGAATGAAACCCCATTCTTCTTCACCTGTTGAAGCGTTAATTGCGTGCAATATTCCACTATTAGAACCTGCATAGATTATGTTTCTTCTGTCTCTGTTATCTTGAATAAACCTTTGATATCCATTTTTAACTCTGTAGTAAGCTTCCTCATTAGTGCCTCTAAAAACTATATTTGCATCTGGAGCTCCAACCTCAATTAATTGTGAGTGGTAAACATCACCCATTACATGATCTCTTTTTTCTAATACTCGACAATCTCCATCATAATCAAAATAATCGTTACCTTTCATAAAGTTTATTAAACCAATAACTTCATCTTTAAGATCATCATTATTTACAAAATCACCCTTACCATCACAATTTGAGCCATCATGATGGTAATCAGCTACATCAATTCCAAAAGTACTGAATAAAGATCTTATAGCATCTGAGTTCGCAACATTAAAATTATCCCAATTTCCAAGATATGGACTATTAGGCATTGCTGACCAAATCTTTCTGTCATCCTCTTGATCTCCAGGTTTTGATTGATCATACATTTCAACTGCTGCACTCCAATTACCATGTGCGTTTCCTCTTTTTGTGTCATGAAAAACACAGTCAACATCTTTTTCAACTGGATCATTACAGTTGGATGCTTTTATTTTTTTTCTTAATATGGTTCCTTCCCATTCACTAAACTGCGCGTACTCAAACTGGGCTTGATACAATGATCCTCCTTCTTGAATAGTAGCAGTGATAGATGGAGCAGTGAACGCAAGTCTAGTAGCAATAATTTGTCTGATTTTTGATGATAGTTCTCGTTGTAAATCCTCTGGAGTATCAGCTTCAATTGCTCTTTCGCATTCATCATCATCTATGCATTGTTTTGCAGTAGTACCTGGAGGTAAAGTACTAGTGCCTATTCTTGATAATTCATGAAATCTGTTTAAATTAGTTCCGGATATTCCTCCACCATAAGCAACATAAAGTGACTTAATTCCCTCTTCTCGCAAGGCTGCCATTCTTTCAGCTGCACCACCACGTTGTTGCAGAACTCCTGTATTTTTCATTGCACCATCACCTATTACAATTACATAATTCAACTGACATTCAGCCTCAGGATCATAAATTTGTTTTCCCGCAGCAGAGTCTTCAAAATATTTTTTTGCCATCATTGAAAATGCGTTAGCATCTGTCCCCCACGCCATTCCTAATGGCTGGAAGACTTCCATAATTTTTCCCGCTCCTCTAGCACTTACTCCAACATTTATACAAGAATCACTATTACATTGATCACTTCTTCCCTCTGGATGATTACCAATCCACCCATCTCCATAGTAAGTGCAAACGTTGTTGTCATGACAAAATTTACCTCCCCGGAATGATTTTTTACCTCTTCCGCTTTCACCCGCATTCCAATGACCAAAACCAAAATGTGCACCTGTTGTTAATGTTGAGTCATTTACTACCGCTCTAATCGCATCTTTAACACCATCCCACCTTCTTATTCTCGGACCTCCCATCTGTTGAAGCCAAGTGGTATCTCTTGCAGCTACTGTAAAAAGATCTTCATTAAATTCATCTACATATCCTCTACTTGTAGATGTTAAAACTCTTGTACTTGTAACATTTAAACCCCAAGGACCTGAGAATCCTACATCATTTCCAGCAAGATTACCGGGATCTGCATTGTTTCTAGCAAAAGCCTGGTTTCCAGTACCAACACTAGTGATTACTGTACAGCCTGTTGCTGATAATTGTATTTTTTGAACTGCATGATTTATATGCGAACTTATATAAATAATATTATCACTATCTGGTGATACTTGTACATTTGATGCATACATCATTTGTGTTAATAAATTTGGATTATTTACAGCCTCACATCTTCTTGTTTGATTACCTAGTTCATATGGTGCTCCCGCAGCAGCAGCAGTGAGTGAATATTCTACAAGATCACCTCCACCCGCTGAGTCAGTAAAATAAATTGATGATGCATCGCTATTAACACTTATTCTATGAGAAGTTCTAGTTATATGATTCCTGTCTCTCCATGTTCTTTGAGTACATACTCTTGCCGAGAGGTTACATGTTTTAAAAAAACCTACCCTTCTTCCAACTCTTCCTGACATAAAAATATAAGTTGTTGCATTTATTATTTTAACTTCAAAATCATGTATAATTCCGTTTCTTGGACCTCCTATAGCAATTCTACAGCTTGCACCATTTGTAGAGAAACCATAGACTATTTCATTCATTCTTCTCTCTTTAACATTCATAAAAACAATTTCCTCAGCAGTAGTAATTGCATTTGTTGTTACATTATTCACTACTTGGACAGTTGAAACTGCTCTTAATCGATTTCCAGTAACTCCTCTGCTAGTTTCTACACGCTCAAAACATCCAGGACGCGGAACTGATCTAAATCGATTGAAAGTAGTATCCACTTCACCTGCACTTGTATATCTCATTACGGCACTTTGAGAGGCTCGATTGTTTTGTCCAATATAAATATTTCCAGCTTGATCAGATGAAACACCAGTTGCTTGAAAGAGACCATCGTCACCGATCCATCTTCCCATACTTGCAGAACTATCCACCAAGAACAAAATATTTGCAGCGACATCTCCACTTCCAGCTCCTGGTGGGATTGGTTTTGAATGAACATTACTAGTGATTAACAGTGTAAATAATAAAGTAAAAAATTTAAGCATTACTATCCTCTTACCTCGAGCACTTCTTCACCAACTACAAAATCCATCATTTCTGTGTTAGAAATTTCTAACATCTCAACTATACCTCTTTTAGTTTTAGATCTGGAATAAAACACAATTAAACTTCCAATGCTTAAATTTTTATATCCTATGTAATTTTCATCATTAAATTCCTCACCGGGATCACTAATATTTACCTTAACAAAGTCATAAATTTCTTTTTTAATGTCATATTCAGCAGAAATTAAATTGATACCAGCAATTTTAGAATCATAAACTATCACTTCTAAATCAGTATTCTCTAAAGATGATCCCTCACAATACTCTAATGCATCATATATATACTTAGCAGATGACTCTTTTCCATATGCTTCAGAATTATGTAAATCTAAAAAGTCGAATGTTGCAGATGCAGCCGCTACTTGTGTTCCAATAGGGACTTGTAATAGGCCACAAGCAAACGAATAATTAGGTAAAATAAGGAATAGAAATAAAATTTTGAAAAAAAATTTTCTCATACCAAATTATAAAAGAATAGAAAAGTATTTCAATATTGATAGATGCTCATTTTAAGCATTTAAATTAACAATATAAGCGTAAACTAATGAGCTAGTACCACAATGGTTTCTAATGGAATCAATATTTGAGGATTATCAACATTACCTAACATACCACATCCATAAATTCTATATACCGAGCCTTGTCTTTGACTAGTTCCAGAAGTTTTCTTTATGCTAATACCTGCACCTTTATATTCAGAAGTTCCAGAATTGACAGAAAAGAACTCATATCTATATCTTTGAAGATTGGCATTCTCAAGTGCAATTTGTTCAGCTCTATTTAGATCGTATTCAGCATCACCCTTATCCAAAGTTACTGATAAATCTGATTGAGCAAGTATTGGCGAGATTAAATCGAAAAAACTTTGGTCCTTTACGTGTTCCACCAATTGAAAATCTTGATCTCTACTTAAATTTCTAAAACTTCTATAGCATGGTGTCATATTATCTTCGTCATCAGGTATGTCTAAAATATTTATAGGAATAAATTTATCATTACGTTGTCTTTCTTTTTTATCATTCATAGGTCCCCTCATTTTATCTATTAAACTTTTTTCTGCTTGCATTAAGGCAGTTTCAGCTACATAAAAAGTTTGTTGATATTCATCACCACTATTATTTCCTTCGTGATCCGTTGAAGCGATTACAATCAAACTACCACCCATCAATGACATTGCTAAAAGAAGCATTAAAGATAAAACTAAAGCAAAACCTTTTTGTTTATTTCTTTTCATTAAAATGCTTGACCTCCAATATTTCTTGTACCAACAGTTACTATAACAGAGTCTCTTAAATACCGATCGTTAGATGTTATATCTCTTTCTGATAAACCAGTTAGAACTTTTTGGTTGGCTCCAGATGATGTGTCATTAAAGAAATATTCTTTCGACCTAAAAGTAAGTTTTATATCAACACCTCTAATATCATAAAGTCTGTCTCTAATACCTGTTTTTTCAGGAGCAGGGTAATTACCTGATATATCTTTTATAACTCTTCCATTTTGATCAATAGGAATAAATTCCATATCTTCTATATGATCCCTAACCAAAACAGCATCTTTTGTGCACTGAGGGCAAGTTCGAATCCAACCAATATCAGGTGGAATTTCATAGAGATCACAACTTACTCTCGGCTGATTATAATACTCTACAATTTTATAAACCGCAAAACTGTCAGGTGATGTTGGACTTGGCTCTGCAAAATATGTAATTCTATATCTTTTGTATACTTGTTCACCCATTCCGAAATCGTTTTGATTAAAATCCTCATAAGAAATTTGAATTTGATCACAACAAATATCGTTTGCTCCTCCAGTAGTAATACTACCAGGACCTTGGGTATTTTTTCTTATAACTAATGGATTATGATGCTTTAATGGATCATTTGAGTCTTCAAGTTTTAAATAACTTATTTTTGGTAAAAGAATTCCTGGAGCAGGACAACTCCCACCCGGTCCAGTGGTCGAGTCTTCTCCATATTTTAAAATTTGGTCAGTTCCAGCAAAATATTTAAAACCAGCCATTCGAACATCCCTCATTAACATTGAAATTAAATCTCGACTAGATCTGCTTATTTTAGCTTTCTCACTTACCTGTGTGTAAGATCGATTAACCACACTGTAGGAAGTATACATGGCAGCCATCATTATACTGGTAATCAGAATTCCAATTAATATTTCAATTAATGTTAGTCCAATTATATTTTTTGAATATTTTATTTTCATGGCTTTAGTATGTAATCTGATTGAAAATATAAAAATTTCCTTTTTCTACCATCATTTAAACCCATTTGTATTCTGCCTACATACATAATCTCATCGTTAATATTAGCATTATCTATAGCACCGCTCATCCCGGTTCCAGTAAGCATAAACATTCTAAAACTTCTTCTTTCGTTCTTTCCTTTACAGCCTAAATAATTTTTATTGTTAAAAATTGCTGTCCATTTATTTGTTTTCATAAGTGCGCCATCATTGTTATTAGCGCCATAAACATTCCCTGCAGTAGTTGCAGTTTTCTGGGCGGGATTATCACAAAAATTTAAATCAGGTTGGTTCTGAGATAGGTATTCTGAAAAATTTTGTACGCCTGAAGTTTTTACATTTTTATGTCCAATAACATCTTCAGCCATCATATTTGTTAAATAATTTGCTTTTGTTCTATCTCCTGAAGTATTGATAGAATGCACTGAGTAAGTTGTCATTTGTAATATTGCAACAAAACCAATTCCAATAATTGCTGTTGAGACTAGTGCCTCTAAAAGTGATAAACCTGAAATTTTTTTTATATCAATTTCCATTTAATTCATCCATTGTGAACTATCTTTATCATATTCACCCCCATCATATTCAGGTAAAAATTTACTTATTGAAAAATTTCCAAATCTACCAAAATTTACCGCTCTTAAATGTTTAATCTCTGCACTAGGTTTGCTTTTTTCAGTTGAATCTGCACTGGGTATTTCGCATTTTTCTCCCCCTCTTCTACAAATATACAAATATTGGATTGGAATAGCATTAATTCCACTGTCTAAATGCGTATCCGCTGCTGCCTCAAAAAATTTACCATTTCTTGCAAAGCAAACTGCAGTAGTTTCGCTAAAAGATGTTGTTACATCCTCTAGCTCAATTTCAAATACATAGTTTTTAATATCAGCATTCTCAGCAGCGGTATCAGTGCTCCAATAATTTGTACGAGTGACATCGGCATCACATCTAGAACCAGCATCGCTATTCCATTTATTATTACCATCGTGTATTTTGTCTGTTAGGTCCTGCATTGTCATGCCCTTAGAGGATAATATTAGTTCATCTCCATTATCAGAAATAAGGACTTGAACGTATGCAAATGTTCCTCTTTCTGTTTGTGAGTGAATATTTTTCATAAATGCTAAAACTCTATCAGCACCATTTCTGACTAATCTTTCTCTGTTCCACTCATTAAAATTTGGATAAGCTACAGCTGTAACTACTCCAATTAATGCTAAAACAACAAGTAATTCTAGAAGAGATAAACCCTTAATGTTCTTTTCCGGCACTCGCATCAATTTTTCCTGCTTTCACTAAATCTTCTAAAGATTTTGCCATGGTAATCATACCATCT
>MDTD01053335.1_pt1 | contig 16255 bp, 12 predicted proteins | sample 811221 | NCBI WGS metagenome assembly MDTD01 (sample SAMN05326646, study PRJNA326480) | marine metagenome | isolation source: seawater | place: Pacific Ocean: South West | collected 2011 | reverse complement strand
TATTCGCTTAAGTAAAATTCCATTATTTTTTTCCCACGCAGAAAAGACCGTTATTAAACGACCTGTGATTCGCTTGCTTAAGCCAACCGGCCCAAAATTGCAAGTCGCAAAGGGCCGGTTTTCCTCACTTCAGAATGGTTTTTCACGCAAAGTCCAGGTAAAGACTTTTAAGACTGAACAACCCTCATAAATCTGTCTTTTATCACAACCGGATCCATGTCAATGACTGGCACTTTAATGTTGCCTGATTCACACTTACAAATGATGATTGTCATCTGGTCGCTTTCAAGAGCTGCTTTAACAGTGTCAAATGCATCTTCAGCCTGACATTCAACGACTTGGTCACAACCACAAGCACGCGCTACATCTTTCAGTGATGTTTTCATACCTGAATAAGTTGGCTGGTCACCTGTTGAGCCGTAACTTCCATTATCAATGATCAGCAGAATAAAATTTGAGGCTGCATTGTTGGCGATGGTCGGCAACGTTCCAAAGTTCATCAGAACCGAGCCGTCACCGTCAAGGGCAATGACTTTTTTATCCTGTGCTAAAGCCAAGCCCAAACCAATCGAGGACGCCAATCCCATTGTGCCAAGCATGTAAAAATTGCTAGGTTGATCATCCAGCAGATGCATTTCCTGACTGGGCAGGCCAATATTTGTGACCAGAAGCTGATTTGAAATTAGTGGAATCAGTGTTTTAAGAACATCACTTCTAATCATTTTCTCAGGCCCCCTTCCAAAACGTTGCATCCATCAAAATAGCAACCGGTTTATTTGACATGAAACAATAAGATAGAATAGCTGACAGCTCATCAGCATCTTCAGTTTTGTGAAAATGATAAGTTGGAATATTTAACTGATCCAAAAGTGCTTTAGTATGCACAGCCATTTCAACCTGACAAGCCACAGGCTCACCTACCTCGCCGCGATAACTGATCAGCATAGGCAGCGGCATTCGGTAAAACTGAATTAGGGTAGCCAGCGCATTAATTGTCACTCCAATAGCTGTGTTCTGCATAATAATAGCAGGACGTTTCCCCCCTAGATAGGCGCCGGCGCATAAACCCATACCTTCGTCCTCACGATTTGCTGGTATATGATATATATTCGGCGCTTCGTCTATTTTTTCTATTACGCCTGCAAGTTGCTTGCAGGGCACTGTGGTGACGAAATCAACCTCATTTTTCACAAGCGCGTCTAGTATGACGTCATTGACCGACATCTGCTATCTCCTTACTTTTTCTTAATACTGCCGCTGAAAAGCTATTGGCCAATAAATATCACGGCTAATACCGGCACCTTTCGCGATATCATACAGATAAACTGAAAACAGAAAAGTAATTTTGATGAGATTCGATCCACAGTTGCAATATGTCATTTGCGCGTTAGGCTGTAAATCGCACCCAAAGGAAATGTTTATGACTGCAAAAACACCCTTCTCACTATCAGGAAAAATCGCCGTTATCACAGGTTTTGGCAGTCCCAAAGACGCTCTGAGCAATGGTAGTGCCATTTCACGCCTATTTGCCCGGCAGGGCGCTGTGATTGAGGGCCTCGATATTTCAGCAGAGGATGCACAGAACACGGTTGATGCCATCACCGCGGCGAAGGGACAGGCTTTTTTCACATCTGGCAACGCTACAGTTGAGGCAGATATTAACAGCTGGATATTATCAGTTTTGCAGCGGCATGGCCGGATTGACATTCTAATCAACAATGTCGGCCAGTCCGAACGGCTTGCCCCTGAAGATGCAGACACAGACATTTGGCGCGCCCAGCTGGCTCTAAATCTGGACAGTGCGTTTTATTGCACGCGGGCTGTGCTGCCTACCATGATTAATGCTGGTGCTGGCGCTATTGTAAATATTTCATCTGTTGCAGGTATTCGCCACCTGGGCAAACCGCAGATTGGTTATAACGCTGCAAAAGCGGCTCTACAGCAGTACACTAAGACATCTGCCGCCTTACATGCAAAACATGGCATCCGCATGAATTGTGTCCTGCCTGGACTCATGAACACCCCAATGGTCAAACGAATGGCTCAGAAATATGCCGCCGGCGATTATGAAGGCTATGTTGCCAAACGCCATAAGCAGGTGCCTATGGGCCATATGGGCGCACCAGAAGATGTTGCGCATGCCGCCCTTTATTTAGCCTCTGACGAGGCTGCTTATGTGACAGGCGCAGATCTTGTCGTGGATGGAGGCATCACAGCGATGATCCCGGAATAAGGGTTTGTAATCCAGGCTTAAGATATGAAAGGTTGTATAATGAAAGATTATCATATTTACGGCAGGCCCTTTGCCGGGTCACTTATCGCGGAATTTCTATTCACAGCCGCAGACTGCAACTATACTATCAGTTTCCCGGATGAGGCGGAGCGGCAGAGCACTGAATTTCTCACAAAGAGCCCAACTGGACGCATTCCTGTTCTAGTTTGCCCTGAGGGACATTGCTTGTTTGAATCACTTGCCATTGTCCATCATATCACCGAACGGTTTGACGGGCTTGCGCCAACATCTGCTGGTGCAGACAGAGACCGATATTTGAGCCTGATTTCACTTCTGGCAACAACTGTTTATCCTGCTTATCACCGGCAACATCACACTCGCTATTACGGGTTTGAGGATGATTCTGACGGCATTAAGGCCAAAGCAAGAGAAATGAATGATACCCTATTCGATTATCTGGAAGACCAACTTTCTCCTTATTTGCTGGGTCAGGATGTTTGTGCGGCTGATTTCTACCTGTATATGCTGACTAGATGGGAGCCACAAAAGGATCAGATGCGGGCAAGTAGGCCAAAACTGGCAGCTTTTTGCGATCAGATGCGCGGCCAAAATGTGGTTGAGACCGTGCTGGCAAAACAGCCGCGTAAAAAGTAACAATTTGACAAACATCAGGCGGTGTAACCTTATATCAGCTGATCAGGCTTGAATCCTTATCAACTTGGGCTATCATCGCTGTTATGCACACCTCATCTTTTTCTGCATCATCAGTTCATGACAGCCCCTATTCTTGGTTCAGACTGACTGTCACTCTCATCATTGCTATATTTGCTAATACGGGCATGTGGGCCGTGATTACGATTATGCCTCACCTGGAAACAGATTTTGAGACGGCAAGATCTGTCACCTCCCTGCCTTTTACCTTAAATATGATCGGCTTTGCCGTTGGTAATCTAGTCATCGGCCGCATCATTGACAGATTTGGTGTGATTATTTCAGTCATTGCAGCGGCTGTGGCCAGTGCCATCGCCTATTATCTAGCAAGCCAAACAGAGAGTTTTCAAATGCTGACGGCCTTTCATCTACTGCTGGGGTTCGGCACTGCAGCAGGTTTTGGTCCGCTGATTTCTGATATATCACACTGGTTTCTAAAACATCGTGGTATTGCTGTTGCACTGATTGCTAGTGGGAATTATCTAGCAGGCGGATTGTGGCCATTATTTTTGTCAGATATCCTCCTCGAACAGGGTTGGCGGGATGCCTACCAGATACTGGCTGCTCTGACCTTGATTGTGATTGTCCCTCTCGCCTTGTTGCTGCGACGCAGCTTGCCTAACGCCGCGCATCAACAAGCATCTGCTCTTGCTTCAGCCAACAGCGCAAAAATCAACCTATCGACACGCCCCTTTCTCTTATTATTGGGGGTAGCTGGTATTTCCTGCTGTGTAGCAATGTCAATGCCACAGGTGCATATTGTATCTTACTGTGTAGGGTTGGGATATGGTCCTACTGTTGGCGTGCAGATGCTGTCCGTGATGTTGTTGGGCGGCGTGGTTAGCCGCATTGTTTCAGGCCTAATTGCAGATAGGCTTGGTGGCATAAAAACCGTGCTTTTGGGAGCATCTTTGCAATGTATAGCGCTGGTGATGTATTTGCCTTTTGACGGCATGATATCACTTTATGCAGTCAGTCTTGTCTTTGGACTTTCACAAGGCGGCATTGTGCCAGGCTATGCCGTTGTTGTGCGTGAATATCTTCCACCGCGTGAAGCTGGTGAACAAGTCGGTTTTGTTATTATGATGACGATATTAGGGATGGCTATTGGCGGCTGGATGTCTGGTTGGATTTATGACCTCACAGGTTCTTATCAACTGGCTTTTGTGAATGGGATTGCCTGGAATTTGCTAACCATACTGATTATCGCCGGGCTGTTCTTCCGCACGCTTCCACCGGCAAAGCTCAGACAATGTGAACCAGCCATGAAATAGGTGCTTCCGCCTTTAAAGGATTGCAGGCAAGCTATCCGCGCAGCCAGGTTTTTATTTACTGCATGTTTTAGTATCTTTAAAACTAACGCGAAATAGTTCTTGTAGAGCAAAACACGAAAGCAATGCAGTTAAATAGAAAGACAAGCGCCATGGTCTCAACCCCTAAAAGTTATTATCCTGTGCCCTTGCCCGCCCGTTATCGTCTTCCCCCTAAAAAAGCGCAGGCAGAAGCTAATAACTTCTTAGAAAAAATGTCAAAACGCCATTCTATCAGGCATTTTTCTGACGTTGATGTTGGTGAAAGCATTATAAGAACGGCAATCAGAACAGCTGCACTTGCCCCTTCAGGTGCAAATCAGCAACCCTGGCATTTTGTAGCTATAAAAAATGCTGAAATAAAACGAAAAATACGATACGCAGCAGAGGCAGAAGAAAAAGCCTTTTACAATGGCGGCGGCGGTAATGAGTGGTTAAAGGCACTTGAGCCTATGGGGACCGGTCCTGACAAGCCGCATATCACAACAGCCCCATGGCTTATTATTGTTTTTGCTCAGCGTTATGGTCTGCGCGATGACGGCACAAAATATAAACACTATTATGTTCATGAAAGTGTGGGCATCGCTTCTGGATTCCTTATTACGGCTCTGCATAATTGCGGCCTTAGCACGCTGATACACACACCCAACCCAATGTCTTTTCTGAATGACCTGTGCCAAAGGTCCAAAAACGAAAAACCCGTCATGATTATCCCTGTCGGCTATCCGGCGCCGCAAGCCACAGTTCCAAAGGCTTCACTTTTCAAGAAAGCTGAACAGGAGATTTTATCGGTGTTCTGAAAACTACAGAACCCTCAGTTCACGGAAAAACTTGGCCTGACCTAAAGGGAAAATAAATCTTTATTTTGGTATTTTTGGAAGGGATTATCAACAAGTCCAAAATGTTCTCTCAGAACCGTTTCGTAAACTGTTCTATAATCAATTTCAAATTCAAGGTTGTTGTTCCTCAATCTGCCTAAATTAGGAACTTCACCAACAAACCCACCTTTTATTTTGCCGCCCATCAGGAAATGTGGGGCAGCCATCCCATGGTCAGTTCCCCTAGAACCGTTCTCAGCAGCTCGTCTGCCAAATTCGGAATATGTCATAATCACAGTATCATTCCATATTCCAATATTTTGGAGCGCTTGAACAGTTTCATAAAGAGACTCATCTAATTCTCTTAGCAAGTCTCTATGCCGCCAAAATTGCTCTGAGTGAGTGTCAAAACTGCCAATAGCAACTTTTAAAACTGGAATATTGACGCCTTTTGATAAGATATTACAGACCTTGCTCAACTGTGCACCCAGATCACCCCGACCAATCGACGAAAATCTATTTGCACCAGATAACTTATTCTGGATTTGTTTTAATTTTTTACTATTTTGCTCGCGTCCCTGCATTAAGTCCGCAAGCAAGCCAAAGGTCTTGGGAACAGGGACTGTCTGGTCACGAGCCTCTAATTCTGCTGCTGCAAAACCAATGGAATTAGGTCCATAAAAACCATCTAATCCACCCCGAAAGACATCACCAGATTGGTCTAGATAAATTGCCTTACCATCCAAATTTCTCTGGCTCTCAATCACATTCAAAGAATCATTTAACCAACCGTTACGACCTTTTGCTTTTCCATCTCCACCGGTTTCCCAAAGTTCAATAGAACGGAAGTGAGATAAAACGGGGTTTGGATAGCCCAAATTTTGAACAATTTTTAACTCACCTGTTTCGTAAATTTTGGCCAATCCTTCCAAACTAAAGTGTAGTCCAACACTTTCATTGATCGTCAAAATATCCTTTTTCGGTATGCCTATCGTTGGTCGCAACTTGTAATAATTTCGATCAGCATAGGGAATAACTGTATTTAAGCCATCATTTGCGCCTTGGAGTTCTACTAATATCAAAAATTTTGAGGTCATTGCTGCATTCAGATAAGACAAAGGCAGCATAGAAAATAGGGTTGTTGCACCGAAAAATGATAGTGATTGTCGCCTTGTGAATTTCATTTTAGTTGGTATCCTTCATGTCCTAGCAATTTTAACGCTTCTGAATTATCCAACTTAACATTCAAGGCGGGTAACAAAAGTTGTGATAAATTTGGGGTTGTTTCAGTAGAAACTAAATCCTTATCATCAAATCGATCTTTCAATTTTTTGCTATAACTGCCAAAAATTCCAGCTAAAGAATGACCTGTTCGAAGGATGGAGCAATTGAATTTTGGTTTTTCTATTTTGGAGCCCTGTGGATTGCTTAACAAAGAAAAGATTTTTATCGGAGGTTCCTTACCGTTTTTGGTATCTATTTTGTCCAATCCAACTTCATCTATACGGTCTCGTAACCAATTTTGCGCATCTACACTTTTTAAAAGGGCGTTAAAAGAATTCAAGTTTTCAAGAGGGATATGCATCGACTGAAGAAGACGCTTAAATAAAAGCCGTTCATCTTTACTCTTTTTTCTGAATTTCTCATGAGGACCCTTTGGAAAAGATGAGGCCCAACCTCTATGACCATCCCAATCACTCACCCAACCATCGTTATAGTTCCTCAGAACAGCTGGATGGCTTGAACCTTGGTTGAACGAGAGGTTATTCATATTCTTCCACCTGTGTTTCTTTTTTGCGTTTTTATCAGTTCCAAATCGCACAGAGATTCCATCCCATCTTTTACCGAGAAATCTAACATTGTAAAACGACACATTTATATCCGCATATTCTCTCGTTGCAAAATCATCTGGAATCCAATTTATAACCATCGTCTCTGCTTGAAATTGCTTTTCGCTGCCCGTCATAAAAAATTTATTTAAATCTTGCAGGTATTTTTGCGATTGTTCGATTGCTCTATCGACCCTTTTATCTCTTCCATCACGCATTCGTTTCATGGACTTACTTTTGAGACCACTAAGTTCCATATTTTCAAAATAGTTTGGGAATTTTGTTAGTCGTCTTTCCAAACTTTGGCCTACTAGCCATTCCTTTCCAACGGGCCAACCTGCTATGTTTGGTGGATTAAACAATGATTGGCCAAAATCTTCCGCTGCATCGACAGCCCACTGAAATTTTGCACCCCTATCACCAGCCGTACCAAGCGTCCTTATTGTTCCAAAAACTAGATCTATTGGGCTCTTTACAAGTGTGAGTTTATTCTTTTTGTCCCAAAATTTTTTCAGACTTAGTGTCGCTTTCAATAGGGCCTTAATCTCAAAACCACTCTCTCTGAAAGCAGAAACCATATAGGCTAAATCCTCTTTGCTTGGTTCGCCGAGTTCTACATATTCTGAATAAAATTTGTGAGCTATAAATTCGCCAAATGAAGGATGGCTTGCTATTAATTCCATAAACTCTTCGATATTGGAATACTGCTCGCCAAAGGCTGCAAAACCACCCCTCGTCACTTTAGAGTTAAATATCTGAAATTGCTCAGTGACATAATTTATACCGTGACCGGAAATAGCTTTCGCTAAATTCTTTATATCATTTTCTGAATAAGCACCCTCCCCTAAAGAAAACAACTCTAAAAATTCCCGAGCTAGATTTTCGTTAGGATTCTGAACAGTACTTTGTTCATTGTTTAAGTAAACAATCATACCTGGATCAGAGAAGGCCACGGAAAGAAAATCCAAAGCGTTACCACTTGAATTTTTCCGTATAATTTCGAGGTGCTTCGCAAAAGAATGAGTTTGATTGTAAGTATCAAAAGCTACTGAAAAGTGATCTAGCCATAGCAAAGCAAGCCTTTCAAACTGCGGAGTAGTAGTTTCAATAATTTCTTTTGCCCAGGCAACCTCTAAGGTATGTCTATAGTTTTTGATTCCACAAGAATGCCGATCTCTCCTTAAAGCGTCTTCCATAAAACTTACAGGCGTCATTTCAGTAAACCATGATGGCATAATAAAACCATCAGAGTGGTTCTCTAATTCAGAAATGCTTTTTTCAATTGCTTGCCGCCTAGTCAAACCGATCCATTGAGACACCCTATCTAGAGGGGCACCAATACCTATTCTTCTCTCAAAACGTATAGCGTCAAATTTTGATAGTTTTATATTTAGGTGAGTGGAGTCAAAGTTACTCAAAGCAAACTCCAAATCTGGCCTTTCAGCAGGTCGTTCTGTTTTTAAATTTCCAGATGAAGAGGATGTCTGACCGCCTCTAAATTTTACTGCTGCGTCTGCTAATCCCACAAAAATTAATGTCATTATGATTGAAATGAAAATTTTCACAACTTATCCCCTAAGTCAGTCTTATTATTTAAATTAATAAAGTATAACTCAGTGCAAAGTTTAATTTGAAGAATGATCATTCTCATGCCTCCTCCACTATTTAGTTACAAGAATAAAACAATACAGAAGAGGGTATGTCAGGACTGAAGTCTGTCAAAAAAGCGTTTAAAAAATATGCTGTTAACACTTAACAAAGAGCTACCCGTGCGAGCACGAAGCACTACGTTAGCTAATTGACAATTACCACAATATATGATATCTATTGGCACCATCGTACACTATATATTGTAATTGTTTCCCAATAAAGTATTATCGCAGAGATAAAAATGATGCATTTTACAATACACTTTTTGGGTTTTATATGCGTAAACAACAAAGTGATCCGATAAACTGGAAGTTGCGCCTTAGCTTAGTGACAGTTGCGTGTTGTAGCGTCGTAGCTGTCGTAACCCTGCCTTTCGTTTGAAAGGAAAGGCTCATTAATTATTTAGCCAACCCTTGATTTTTGTCACGCAGCTGTGACTTTAAAACAAATAAGGCCTCAAAAGCAGACGCTCTCAATGGCTTATATGTCGTGGGCGATAGAACTCAAGCTTGTCAAGAAAGCTTCCTAACATGTCAGGAGACAATATAATTCAAGCAGTGATGGTGAGTGAGCGTATTGTTTAATGCCTTCAATCCCGCACAATTTGGCACATAGCTGGCACATTTGACTAAATTTTGCAACGGAAACTGTGGCACACGGACGTAAAAAGAATCTTTTATTGCTTGTTTGTCTAGTTTTGCTCTCAGCCAATTATTATCGTCGAACAGTTTATCTCTGTCTTCTATTCATGAGTTGATAAGTTAAAGCTCTATCTACTCAACCTGCTGACTGCCATCACAACTGCGAACCCTCAAATTCAATTTTCTTTTTCCTGCTTATCCAAATCAACACGTAACCAACTATCTTTGCTCAAATCCCATAGCCAAATAACTTCAGTTGGAAGCATACCCGGTTCCTTTTTAACTGAACCCTTATCCAAACTTTCACGCTCGATTTGTTTCACCGCGTTTGCAGAAACTAAGCTCATAGCTTGATTTTTAACTTTTTGAGGTTTCTGTTTTATTAGGTTTGTTGGATTATTTTTCTGACCTTTCACTGGCGGTGATAACACTCTCTTAGTTATTGGCGCAGATGAATTATTGCGGCTAAACGTTGCAGAATGAGAAAGGGGCACGACTAAATTAAGTGAAGCAGAAAAAGTTTTTGAATCAGTTAAATTCTGGATTTGGAAATCAAACAACTTTTGACCATCGCCATCTCCAACGAGAAATACATGAATATTTGTGCCACAAGAATTGTTGTCCAAATTCGACGAAATCCTCTGACACGAATAACCTGGCGCAACCGACAATGTATTGCCAAGACCACTTACATTGCCCAATTTTGGGCGAAATTTAAATTCTGGTGCCACGGAAATTTCTGTAACATTGACTTTAGAATCACCAACCTTTAAATCCTCATATATTGAACCAAACTCAAAACTTGACCTTACCGCTTTTGCTTTACTGACACCGTGGTCAAAAGATAAAGACGGCCAGATCTCAATCTTTCCTTCTATGAAATCTGGGGGATCTAATAAAGAAGCTTTTAGGAGCCCTCTAAGAGAAAACCCATAGAGATATGAAACTGTTTCAAATTTAGAAGACCATATTTGTCCATTCGAGCCCAACTCCGCCTTTCCCTGTCCTAAAGCAACCATTAAATGGTTTTCTAGAAATGCGTTTTCTCTAACGTTCATTATATTATAGACTGTAAATGAAGTTCCTTTGTTCTCAACCTTTCCAGAATTTGGGTTTACAGTGTCCGAGTTGTGATATTGCAGTCCAAATGCGCCACCAATAGTTCCTAAATCTTTTGCTGGTTGCTCAACTGAAACTCTTATCTCACTATTTGTAGTTTCATTACCATTCCGATTATCTACATAGCTTAATGCAGTATCTATGTTCCAACGACTTCCATTTTTCACCGGTTGTGTATTCGAAGAAGAGGTAGTAAATTTCGAAATATTTTCATTTACAAAAATATGATTTATTGGTTTTTCATAATCATAAAAATCAAGTTTGCTCTCAGGTTGATCCTGTTCCACATTTTTCTGGTAAGCAATATGTCTCTCAATTGCATCAGAAATATACATTTTATTAAATTTTATTAGACTTTTAGTCCTGTTTAGAACCTCGAGGTTAACAGTGGTTGCCAGTTTGGCCGCTGCGTCAGTCTGGTCTGTATCACCAAAAGACACCGGTTCACCATAGATGTATAAATTCACACCATCGGAAACCGTTCGATTGGGTAAATAAGAGGTAACAACGATGTAATAGGTTTGTCCCCCGACAAGATTTTCAGTTATTTGTGGGCAATATGACACCCGTCCCCCGCAAGTACCCATGGTAACGCCAACAGAGCGGGTGCCAGTAAAATCATCTTTTACAGTCTGAGCGTTAGTTGCCGGAGTGCTTGATTGAAATGCCCCAGAATAAAATATAATTACTGTATCTTCGGTACTAAACGATAAGCCTATCTCGTAAGTTCCTGAAGAACTCGGAACAAAGTATTGAGCAACAAAATTTCGATTTGAACCGGTGGTAGCTAAATTCGCAGTGGAGCTTAATGTTGGACCTCCACCATTGAATGACCCAGATGTTGCTCCGTCAGAATTTGTAGTCAACACTGTCTCACTGAGGATTGGCGCGGCAAAAGTTGAAGAACTAGTTACCGCCCAAATAAGGAGACAAACTATGAGTTGTAATAAAACTTGCTCGGTATTTTCTTTATTCGCACTTGGCCTATGAATAGTCATTACATTTAAAACACTACTTCATTTTCAACGAATTGAAAAATATCATTAGGGCTCATTCACAAAAACTTATTTCTTGGACCATTAAAATCCACTTGTTCATGGGAGAAAAGCAATGTTCTCACTTACACACTTTTTTGTTAACAGGATTATAGGTAAAGTTTGAACCTTTCCGTTAAAGTCAAAAGCTCATATTTTAAACAACTTGTTGGCGGGAGTAGCGGAACTCGAACCCACAGACTCCGGGGTTACAGGCCGTTATTTGAAAGTAATTAGGGGTAAAACAGTAGAAATAGTATCATATATTGCTTGGCGTTTACGAGTTATTCCCATGCAAAACATAGCACGAAAGTTACATAAAGTAGCATAGCCAGCTGTAACGCCCCATCAAGCTTTTCTGCAGGTTTTTCACATTATTACAATGGTTAAAATTCAAAGTACAATGCTCCAACACCAATAAATCAAAAACTTTCACTAGAGCAATGTGATTAATTTTCTATTTATTTTTCGCTAAAGTCATAGTTGAGCTTGCCTCGACAACTCGAACTTTTACAAGTCAAATTATCCTACTAAATGGTCGCTAATGACTTTTTCTCTTTTGGGGAAATGCATCAACATCTCAACTTGTCGTTTTCAAACCATCTATATCATTTATATCACTTGCACGTATCGGAGGACACGCCCGAAGTTGGTTGGTTTCCTCATCTGAAAACACACGCGAACGAGTAAGAAATCTTTTTCCAGTGGGCCCCTCTATAGAAAACATCCCACCTCTTCCGGACACTACATCAATAATCAGTTGTGTGTGTTCCCAATAAGTGAATTGGTCATCAGCAATAAAAAACGGCTGGTCGCAAATATTACCTAAAAGTACATCTCTAGAACCCACCCTAAAGTCTCCCCGAGAGAAACACATAGGGGCCGAGCCATCACAACAACCACCAGATTGATGGAAAAGTAGCGGACCGTGAACTGAAATTAGTTCTCCTATTAATTCAACGGTTTTTTCAGTCGCAGATACACGTTCAATCATTACAATACTCCAAAAGCACTGCCCCAAAATCTGGAACAGTGCTTTATTGATTTTTTTAGAAGAAACCGTCTGGAACCTCTGAATAAGACACAAGGACATTTTTTGTTTGTTGATAATGACTCAGCATCATCTTATGCGTTTCTCGTCCAATTCCCGAGTTTTTATATCCTCCAAAAGCTGCATGAGCGGGATAAGAATGGTAATTGTTAACCCACACTCGGCCAGCTTGTATGCCGCGGCCCATTCTGTAGCAAATGTTAGCATCGCGAGACCAAACACCAGCACCGAGCCCATACAGAGTATCATTCGCAATCTCTAGTGCCTCGGACTCTTCTTTAAAAGTCGTAACAGACACTACAGGTCCAAATATTTCCTCCTGGAAAATTCGCATAGAATTATTGCCCTTAAATGCGGTAGGTTGAACGTAATAACCTCCAGCAAGTTCATTACTCAGAGTTCTCTGCTCCCCACCAAACAAAACTTCAGCACCTTCTTGACGTCCAATATCCATGTAAGACATGATCTTATCAAATTGTTCACTGGATGCCTGCGCTCCAACTTGAGTATTGAGGTCAAATGGTGTTCCACAGTTCAGTGCGTCCACTCTCTGTTTTACCATTTCCATGAATGGTTCATAAATATCCTCATGAATTACAGCTCTAGACGGGCAAGTGCAAACTTCACCTTGATTGAAGTATGCATGAAGAAAGCCCTCCACACAGCGGGAAATGTAGTCATCTGAACCTTGCATTATGTCTTTGAAATAAATGTTGGGACTTTTTCCGCCAAGCTCCAGTGTCACAGGTATCAAATTTTCAGACGCATACTGAAGAATTAGTCTTCCAGTGGTTGTTTCCCCCGTGAAGCCTACCTTTTTGACCCTGTTGCTGGATGCTAATGGTTTTCCAGCTTCAACGCCAAAACCCTGAACAATATTTACCACACCTGGTGGCAATAAATCTTCGATCAACTCCATTAGAACACAAATAGAAAATGGAGTTTGCTCTGCGGGTTTCAACACAACAGCATTACCGGCGGCAAGAGCAGGTGCAAGTTTCCACGCTGCCATCAAAATTGGGAAATTCCAAGGAATAATTTGTCCAACAACACCTAAGGGTTCTGGATAATGGTAAGCCATCATACCTTGAGCCGAATTACCGCCTCCTGATTGCATTCCGTCAATGTTTCCTATTGACCCTTCTTGCGCACGGATGGCGCCAGCAAAATACCTAAAATGATCGACTGTCAAAGGAATATCAGCTGCAAACCCTTCTCTGATTGGCTTTCCATTATCTAAGGTTTCAGCAAGTGCGAGCATTTCTGTGTTTTCTTCAATACGATCTGCTATTTTAAGAAGAATATTAGCTCGAATTGCTGGACCAGTCCGGCCCCAGTCTGGAGCAGCGGCGTGTGCTGCATCCAAAGCTGCCTCTACATCAGCTGAGTTTGACCTCGGGATTTCACAAATTACCTTTCCGCTTGTTGGTGAAATATTTTCAAAATACTTACCATCTCTCGGAGCAGCCCACTTCCCCCCAATGTAGTTTTCATATCGTGACTTGGGCATGAGTTTTGCGCCTTCATCACCTGGATAAATAAAAGGACTTACTTGATCCATGGTTTCCTCCACTTTGTTTAATTGAATATTTTTTTCCGATAACGATATCCATTAACATTAAATGCTGAAAGGCTTTAAGAATTATTTTCCAATAGTCAAAAAAATATTGTGATCGAAAATTAAAAACTAAATGTCTCCTGTAAGTTAGAAGCAATCAAGGCAAGGCCTTTTAAATTCCTCAATTTTTACTGATATATAATATTTTGTCGACTTCTGCTCCATTTTTAGACAACTACTGGGCTCTTAAAACTTGGGGCTTCAGGAAATGGCTCAAATTTAATGAAGCCTTGGCTGCACAAATGTTTGCGGACAATTAACGATTGTAAATATTTAAGAAATGAATGGCGAAAATAAGTGAACTCGAACCCGCGGTCTCCGGCGTGATAGGCAGTTTTTTTGGATAACAAGGGGAAAATCGATAGCATTTAGGTTAAATACTGCCCATCATTTACTATATGACCCCATATAATTTTGCAGACAGACTGTAGGCACTTGCTGCAGCGTTATATCAATGCGCGATAGCTTTTCATTGAACATGCTTTCTCTGTTCTTTTTTATCACGCAGAAGCTGGTGATATGATATAGCAATGCAATCCAAACGAATTATTGATAGTCATTGATACAGGCTAATCCTTCACTTAATTCCTTAAAATGAGTTCATTCCGACCGCCATTGTGGTTCACGTTTTTTCAAAAATGCCTCGCGCCCTTCAATAGCATCCTTGCTATTGATCATTCTCTCAAATGCTGAATAGGTTTCTGCAAATGCGTCTTCAAGTTCAGTTTTTTCTCGTCCTTGATCCATCATCTGTTTTGTCGCTTGCACCGCCAATGGCGCACCCTTGCATATTTCGCGAGCGAGAGAGAGTGCTTGTTTAAGCACAGAACCCTTTTCACATAAAATATTCACCAGACCAATTCGGTAGGCAGTTTCGGCGCTGAACATTCGCGAAGTCAACGCTAATTCCTTTGCATGTTTTTCTGAAATCTGTCGCATTAAACGGTGCAGTCCACCGCTTGCAGCTAGTCCAACCCGAGGTTCCGGCAAGGCAAAGCGGGAGTTTCGATCTGCCACACAAAGGTCGCATGCAAGAACAATCTCGAGGCCACCTCCGATTGCGTCTCCATTAACCGCAGCGATGACAGGCTTTATCAAATCAAATCTCTCAGCAAGCCCCCCAAACCCCGAGGGAGGCAAATTATCTCTCCGCAAACCAGCCTTAACGGATAGGTCAGAACCTGCGCAAAAGGCTTTATTACCAGCGCCGGTAATAATGGCCACTTGAATGCTTGCATGCGCAGAAAATTTATCGAAAAGTTCGGCGAGGCAGTTATGTGCCTCAGGATTTAGAGCATTTCGACGACGTGGGTTATCAATGGTTAATATCAGAACGTTTCCAACTGTTTCCCAGTTTATGCCGGCTCTCTTTCCATTCATCAATTGGGTCTCCTCAGAGAAAAATCGCTAATTAAATGCTGCGTTTCAAAAGTAATTGGATGTTTGAAATTGTAAAGCCAAGTGATCACAATAAAAAAGTGTGTAGAAATAAAAAATAGCAACAGCGTGCAAACACTGCGTTCGGCTTAAATATTGCAATTGTAAAAGAACTTATATGCAGTGGTGAATGGACAGAACCCTCAACTCCCGGTTTTGGAAAACGGCTGAATAATCTCTACCCTGATTGAATGCATCAAATACATTACATAAATAAACAAGTCTTCAGAACTAGTCATTACAGTGTAGTCAATTCAATTCATCCCGTGTTAGCGTTTAGTTACCTTTTTAATGCCTAAAAAGTCTTTGAAAATGCCACTTCAGCTGCCTACGGTTGGTGCTTTGTTAGTTTCTTCAACACCTCTGTGAGCTTAGGTTAAACCATGGATGACTTGCTTGAACGTGGTGGTCTTCATTTTAAGAAATTCACGAACATTCGCTGAATTGATAAATTTTGTTGAGAGGGCTTTTGATCGGCACGAATAAGAAGGGGTTAACACGGGAGCTATGAAGAGTAAATTATGAGTATTTTTAAGAATGTTAAGTCAATTTTTCCGGGCTTCCTCATTACATTTTTAGTCGCAATTTCAGCTAAGTTCCTATCCAATAATTACGGCGGGCCAACCATTCTATTTGCACTTCTGTTAGGTATGAGCTTACATTTTCTCTACACCGAAACAATTTGCGAAAAAGGCATAGATTTTGCCTCCAAATATTTATTACAACTAGGAATAATATTGCTTGGGTTTGGTGTTACGTGGCAACAGATTGTCAAAATTGGCTTCAAACCCCTTTCAATAGTTT
>MDTD01185291.1_pt1 | contig 16257 bp, 13 predicted proteins | sample 811221 | NCBI WGS metagenome assembly MDTD01 (sample SAMN05326646, study PRJNA326480) | marine metagenome | isolation source: seawater | place: Pacific Ocean: South West | collected 2011 | reverse complement strand
TCTATTTGTTTCTAAAAGAAGATATTTTTTTATTAGTTCCGTTGGAAAATTTACTTTTTTAAGATTATCAAATAGGATTTTAAAACTCTTGTTGTCTCCATAAATTATTGGTAACTTCTCATTCTCTGGGATATTTCTGTATTCAACCAAATTTATTTTTTTGTCTAAAAAAAATTTTTTGTTGTCGTAAATCATAATTGCTAATAGTTCTTTTTCATAAATTTCTATGATTAATTTATTAGGATAAATTTTTTTAATTTTTAAACTTTCGATAAAACCATTTTTCTCTAGTATTTTTTCAATTTCACTTTTTTTAAAAAAGAAAATATTTTTTTCATGTAAAAAAGATAAATTTTTTTTAATTTCTTTATCTTTTAAAACTTTATTATTTTCAATTTTAATTTCTTTTATTTTAAATTTGTCAATAGAACTCTTTTGTTGCGAAATGAAAGTTGAGAATAATATGAATAATCCAACTCCTGCAATAAATCTTTTATTCATCGATTAATGCTTGCATCTAATAAAATCTTTTCAACTAAATTCTCAAAGGTGATACCTCTATAATTTGCTATTTCTGGTACTAATGAAAGACTGGTCATTCCAGGTTGGGTATTAATTTCAAGAAGGTAAAAATTATTTTTATAAAATTTAAAATCTGCTCTAGTCACTCCCCTGCAATTAAAATACTTATGAGTTTTTTTTGCAATATTTAATACTTTTTTGTAATGAATTTTATTTAATCTTGCTGGCATTATGTGCTTTGTTTTTGCTGCTTTCGTGTACTTAGCTTTATAATCATAAAATAATCTTTTTGGAACTAATTCAATAGCTCCTAAAGCTTTTCCATTTAAAACAGCGACTTGGATTTCTTGTCCTCCAATATATTTTTCGACCATTAATTTGTTATAATTTTTAAATAATTTTTTAATTGACTTGATCAATTCCTTTTTATTTTTACACAATTTAACTCCTATACTTGATCCCTCATTAATAGGTTTAACGATGACGGGGTATGTTATGTTCTTAATATTAGAACTATTTTTAGTTAAAGAAATTTGAAATTTGTTTCTTTCAATAGAAAAATATTTTGGAGTTAAAATATTATTTTTTAAAAATATTTTTTTTGAAATTAATTTGTTCATAGCATTAAATGAACTAATAATGCCAGAGTGTGTATATGGAATTTTCAAATATTCAAAATAGCTTTGAGCAACACCATCTTCGCCATCCTTTCCATGTAAAGCATTAAAAATTACATCAATTTTTTTTCTATTAATTAGATTATAATTTTTAAATTTTGGATCAAAACTCAGTACTTTATACCCCTTTTTTTTTAAAGCTCGTATGCAAGCTTTACCGCTTTCCAAACTGACGGCTCTTTCACCTGAAGCTCCGCCTAATATTACTAAAATATTTTTAAATTTTTTTTTATTCACCAACTATTTTAATTTCAAGTTCTAAGTTTATATTTGTTTTTTCATATACCTTTTTTTTTACTTTTTGAATTAACTTCTCTATGTCAGATGATTTTGCTCTACCCTTATTAACAAAAAAATTACAATGTTTTTCTGAGATAACTGCATCGCCTTCCTCAAAATTATCACACCCAGCCTCTTTAATCAGCATCCAAGCTTTTTTCTCTTTACTTATATTTTTAAAGGTACTGCCACAGGTTTTTACTTGGCTTGGTTGAGATAATTTTTTTCTTTTGATAAAATCGGATTGTTTTTTTTCAATTAGGTCCTTACTACCTTCAAGTCCCTTTAACTTAGCAGAAGTTATAAGTAAGTTCTTAGATAAATTACTACCTCTATATTTAAATTCTATATCCTCTTTTTTAATTTCAATTTCTTTACAATTTTGAATATCTATAGCTTTAATAGATAATAGAATATTCGAAATATCATTATTGTAGCATCCGCTATTCATTATGATCGCTCCACCTATTGAGCCAGGGATACAGGATAAAAATTCTAAATTGCTTAAATTGTTTTCTTTAGCAAAATCTGCAACTTTTCTATCTAGTGTTGCAGCCCCAACTTCTATTGTATGATCGTTAATTAATTTAGTATAAGAAAAACTCTTACCAAGCTTAATTACGGCTCCTTTAACGCCATTATCTCTAAATAAAGTATTTGATCCAGCACCTAAAAATATTGTGGATAAATCTCTTTTTCTAGCCTCATTTAAAAATTCTAATAGCTGATTGTTATCTTTTGGTTTAAAAAAATATTCAGCATTTCCTCCAAGATTAAACCAACTATAATTAGATAATTTTACTTTTTGACTAAAACTGTCCCCGAATTTTTTTTCAAAATCATGCGCTAAATTCATAAAGAAAACTTAAGTCCTATAATCCATTTTGATATTAATCCAGCACCCATGCCTATGATTATTTCATTGCTTATTAGATTTTTTTTAAGAAAATTTTCAAGCTCTTTTTCATTTTTTACAATTATTACTTGGGTATTTGAATTTTTTGCTATCATACTGGCAAATTTTTTAATATTAAATTTTGAATTTCTTTTTTCTCCGGCTGCATATAAAGGACAAATTATAACTAGATTTGATTTTTTAAAACACTTTGAAAATTGTTTTTTTAATAAAGTCACTCTAGAATATCTATGAGGTTCAAAAACACTTATGATTTTTCTTTTAGAGTTTACATTTCTTATACCATCTAAAATTGAACTAATTTCGGTAGGATGGTGTGCATAATCATCATAAAAATCATTTTGATTTTTTGAAAAAACTTTAGTCATTCTTCTTTGAACTCCAGAGAAATTCTTGAGAGATTTTTTTGCAATATTTTGATTTACTCCAAGATTTATACAGACTATGAAAGCAGCAGCTGCATTAAGCGCATTATGTTTCCCTAAAAGTTTTACATTTATATTTTTTATTATTTTTACTTTTTTATATTTATCTTTAAAACTTAGATCAAAACTTGTGCTCTCAAAATTATAATTTATATTTGAAATTTTGTAATCAGCATTTTTGTTTTCTCCGTAAGTAATTATATTTTTATTTTTAATTTTAGTTAATATTTTTTTTATATTACTACTATCTAAACAAATAACAGCTTTACCAGTTGTTGGTGTTTTATTTATAAAATCAACAAAAGATTTTTCTAAGTTTTTATAGTTTTTATAAAAATCTAAATGTTCATAATCAATATTTGTTACAATAGAATAATTAATCGGTAGCTTTAAGAAACTACCATCTGACTCATCAGCTTCAAGAATAGACCAATCTCCTTTACCAAGTTTTGCATTACTCTTAAAAGCATTTATAACACCCCCATTAATGATTGTTGGATCTAGTCTCTGATCAGACAAAATTTTAGCTACTAACGATGTTGTTGTAGTTTTTCCGTGTGAACCTGTGATAATAATATTTTTCTTTAAAGATACCACATCTGCCAAAACTTCAGCCCTAGTGTAAATTGGAATTTTATTTTTTTTAGCATACTTAATCTCTACATTGTTATTTTTTATTGCAGATGATTTAACTAAAATAGTTGCATTGATAATATTTTTCGAAGAGTGGCCTATAAATGTTTTGATTCCGTTTTTAGTGCATGAAACTATATTTTTATTCTTACTTTGATCGCTTCCTTGTATTTTAAACCCCAAGTTTTTCATTATTTGAGCTAACCCGCTCATTCCTATGCCGCCGATTCCAACGAAATGGATTATATCACTTTGACCTAAATTAATTTTTTTCATTAATAATTTTTTCTATTGTTGAGATTAATCTTTTAAAAATATCTTTGTCAGAATATTGACTTTGATTTGATATAATTTTTTTTATTTTAGTCTTATCCTGCATAATTGAGCTTAATAAGTCGTATAATTTGTTAGAAATATTTTTTTCTTCTAACAGATAACCGAAACCTCTGTTTTCATAGTATTTAGCATTTTTATATTGATGATTATCTGCTGAAGTTGGTAGTGGTATCGCAATAAATGGTGTCCTGGTATTGGTTAATTCACCTAAAACTGACGCTCCAGATCGGGTTATTACCAGATTTACTTTTGAATAATATTCTAAAATTTTATTAGTAAAATTAAATATTTCATGATCAATTTTTACTCTATTATAAAATTCAGATAATTTTTCAGTCTGGCTATGTTGACATTGCTGAATAACTTTAAATGGAATACCCTTATCTTTTATTTTCTTAAATACCTCTGGCAATTTTTCAGCAAAAACTTTGGCAGCCTGACTACCCCCTAACACTAAAATTTTGATACCATCAAAATCATCTTTTTTAAAATTAGAATTTATTATTTCTTCTCTTATAATATTTCCAATTTCAATTGTCTTTTTGTTATTTGACTTTGATATTCCCTCTATTTCTTTATAAGAAACAAATATTTTTTCAGCAAAAGGTAATAAATATTTATTGGCTTTTCCTATTACTAAATTATTTTCGTAAATAACAAATTTTATTCTCAAAATTGCTGCAGCTAAACAAATTGGAAACGAGGAATATCCCCCCATACCTATTACTAAAGAGGGTCTTTTAAACATCAGCAGGATAAGTGATCTTAGAGTTGAAAAAAAATTTATAAATAATGAATATAAAAATTTAAAAATATTTTTTTTAAACAATGGTGAAGAAGGTATCTTAACTATATTTAAATTCTTTTTATCTTCTAAATATTTAAATCCCCTTTTATCAGTTGTTAATTGAACAAAATAATTTTTGTTAGTTAAGTAATTAGTTAAACCCAAGGCTGGAAAAATATGACCTCCAGTTCCTCCAGTGGCAATTAGAATATTTTTATTAATCATAAAGATAAGTTTTGTTTTTTGTATAATTTAAAACTAAGCCTGCTAGAACGGCGCTTCCAATTAAAGAAGATCCTCCATAACTTAAAAAAGGTAAAGTCATTCCAGTTGTTGGCAGTAAATTGGTGTTTACACCGGCATGTATAAATGTTTGAAAAATTAGTAAAGTAGCTAGTCCGCTGAGAGAAATTTTTAAGAACTGATTATCTTGATTGAAGCAATTTTTAACAATTCTGAAAGCAATGTAAAAAAAGATAAAAATTATCATTACCGAAACTAAAGAACCATACTCTTCTGAAATAACAGCGATTACATAATCTGTATGGGCTTCTGGAACACTATCTTTCAAAATACCTTCGCCCATTCCCTGACCTGTTAAACCGCCAAGTTTTATGGCCTCTAGAGCTGATGAGGATTGAAATTTATCACCTTGTTCAGGATCAATAAAAGAAATTAGTCGATTTATAATGTAACCAAACTTTTCAGGTAAAAAAAATAATAAGGCGCTGAACGTTAATAAAAAAAATATAAAAAAAACCATTATATAAACTAGATTCACACCAGATATAAAAACAGTTGCTATCCAACTACAAATTAGCAATATTGATTGACCTAAATCTGGTTGGTCAATAAGCAAAACTATAATTGAGCTTAAAAGTATAAAGCTTAAAAAATATTTGACTTGTGCATTTCTAAATTTATCATATGTAAGTATTCGTACTGTCATTAGAATGAAAAAAGGCTTTAAGATTTCAATTGGTTGTAAATTAAAAAAATACAAATTAAGCCAACGCTTTGCTCCTTTTACTTCGGTGCCGACTATCGGAACCATCACTAAAAATATGAAAGAAATTACAAATAATGGGAATACAAGTTTCACTAATAGTTCAGTCTTAATTAACGAAATTAAAAGCATTATAACGATTGCTAAAGAGGTAAAAGTCAAATGTTTTACAAAAAAAAAATAATAATCTTTATTAAGTCTTTCTCCAGCTAAAGAAGATGTTGAGGAAAATGAAAAAAATAAACCTAAAAAAAATAAGATAAAAAAACATAATAAGATTTTTTTGTCTATACTACGCCAATAATTTATAAAATAAAATTTATAGAAATTTTCTTGCATATTCTTTGCTTAATTTTTTAAACTCTTCTCCTCTTTTTTCAAAATTTTCATACTGATCAAACGAAGCAGCAGATGGGCTTAATAAAATATTACAGTTTTTAATTTTAAAAGATTTAAAATCTCTTAATATCTGAATAATCGCATTTTTTATGTTTTTTGAAATTGAAAAAAAAATTTTTCCATCTAACTGACTTTTAAAAAAATTGATATTTTTACCAATTAAGTAACCTTTGATAATATTTTTTTTATATTTTGAAAGAATAATTTGATCCCCAATTTTTGGCACCCCACCTAATATCCAAAAAATGTTTTTTAAACTAGATATTGCTGTTCTAGAAGCAGTAAAAGAGGTTGCTTTAGAATCATTAATAAAAGTGAGACTTTTTTTTTTCAAAAATATTTCAAATCTATGAGGTAAACCCTTAAATGTTTTCATTGCATTTATGAAAGATTTTTGGCTTAAATTTATCAATTTAGAAAATTCAAAAATAAAACTCATGTTTTCATCATTAATATTAGAGTTTAAGTAAGTATTATTTATTTTAAACTTAATTTTCCTATAATTTTTTATATTAGGATAAATAGATTTGCTTAAAAATTTTCCTTTTATAAATTTTTTTTTCAATAATTTGTTAGTCAAAGCATATTGATTTTTATCTTGAAGTTGAAATATTTTAAGTTTTGCATTTAAATAATTACCCATACTTCCATGCCAATCTAAATGATCATTAGCAAAATTAAGAAAAAATGCAAAATCTGGACGAATAAATTTAGAATATGAAAGTTGAAATGAAGAGGCTTCTATGATTACAAAGCTTTTTTTAATATTTTTTAAATTTAATATAGGATTTCCAATATTTCCTCCTAATAAACATCTTAATTTATTTTTTATTAGAAGATGGCTTAATAATTTGCATGTAGTCGATTTTCCATTGGAACCTGTAACAACGATACTTTTAAAGTTCTTATTACTTAAAAAAAATAAATCTATATCAGTTATGATTTTTTGACTGAATTTTCTAAGTTTTTTATTTTTTAGTAAACTTATTCCTGGAGATAGAATAATGTAATCAACTTCTTGTAGCGTTTTTTTTAAATTATTTGTTCTATATCTTTTATATATCTTTTTGTGTTTATCGTCCCAAACTTGAAAATTGGATAACCCCTTGTCTTTAAAAAACTTAACTACTGAGCATCCACTTAGACCAAGGCCATAAACAAGGAACGAATGTTCTTTGAGCTCTGGAATTTTAAGCATTATTTACCTTAATTTTAAAGTTGCTAATCCAATCAGTGCTAAAATAATTGCTATAATCCAAAATCGAATTACAATTGTTGACTCTGCCCATCCTTTTTTTTCAAAGTGATGGTGAATAGGTGCCATTCTAAAAATTCTTTTTCCAGTTAATTTAAAAGACAGAACTTGAATAATTACTGAAACTGTTTCTAGAACAAATAATCCACCTATTATAGCTAAAACAATTTCATGCTTAACAATAATTGCAACAGCTGCTAATGAGCCACCTAATGATAACGAACCAGTATCACCCATGAAAATTTTTGCAGGAGGAGCATTGTACCAAAGAAAACCTAAACAAGATCCAACGATTGATCCACAGAAAATAGATAATTCTCCAACATCTGGTATGTATTGAATTTGTAGATATTCTGAAAAAATTGTATTTCCAACCACGTAAGAAATTAAAGTAAATGAGAGTGCTACTAACATCACTGGCACAGTTGCAAGCCCATCCAAGCCATCTGTTAAATTCACTGCATTTGATGATCCAATAATAACAAATAGTCCAAACGGGATGAAAAATAACCCCATAAACCAAATTAAGTTTTTAAAAAATGGAAAATAAAGATTATATAAATATTCATGATTAGAATATTTGATCAATATAACTAAAGTTATTACTCCAATTATTATTTGACCAAGAAATTTATAACTTGATTTAAGACCTCTAGAATTTTTAAACCTAATTTTTAAAACATCGTCTAGTAATCCCAAACAGCCTAAGGACAAAGAAACAAAAATCAAAGTCCAAACGTAAATATTTTTTAAATCTGCCCACAAAATCGTTCCAGAAATAATACCAATTATAATGATTACACCTCCCATGGTTGGAGTTCCTGATTTTTTAATAATATGATCGATCGGACCATCCTGTCTTATAGGGCCTGTAATCATTTTCTCTGAAAATAGTTTAATTAATGGTCCACCAATTATAAAAACAACAATTAAAGAGGTCACGACAGATAAACCTGTTCTAAAGGTCAAATATTTAAAAACATTCAAAAATGAGTATTGGTCAACTAAAGATGTCAAAAAACTAAATAGCATTTAAAAACCTCTTATCATATTCTTACTAAAATTATTTAAGCCTGTAGCGTTAGATCCTTTAATCATTAAATAATCGTTATTTGATAATAAATTACATAAATTTAAATCTATATCTTCGTCATTTTGTAAAATATTTCCTCTCTTATTCTTATTTAAATGTTTATAAGTGAAAATAGTTTTTTTTCCTTTAACGAATACTTTATCAATATCAGAATTGTTAATAACTCTTGAAATTTCCTCATGATATTTTTTTGATTTGACACCCAGCTCAAGCATATCACCTAAAATTAGGTATTTTTTAAATTTTTTCTTTTTAATTAAGTTAAATCTTGATATCGCATTTTTTACAGATAATGGATTAGCATTATAACTTTCGTCGATAAATTTAAACTTTTTCTTATATCTTGAAATAAGATATTTTTTTCCCCTCCCTTTAGAAGGTTCTAAATCTTTAAATTTTGATTTAATTTTTTTAATATCAACTTTAAGCTCAGTTAATAATGCAAGGCTTGCAAGAAAATTATGAATATTAATATCTTTTATTTCAAAATTTTGTAATTTATTATTTATTCTAACAAAAATTTTAGAAAAATTATTTTTTTCATTAATTCTTTTAAGTTGCACGTTAGATTTTTTATGTTTTCCAAATGTGATAACTTTAAGATTGTATGAAGTAGCCTTTTTAAATAAATAATTAAAAAATTTATCATCTCTATTTAAAATGAGTATTCCGCCTTTTTTAATATTTTCGATTATTTCAGCTTTAGCTTTAGCGATGCCATTAATATTTTTAAAATTTTCTAAGTGAGCCTCACCGATATTTGTAATTATTCCTATATGAGGTTGTATCAATTTTGTTAAATTTCTTATTTCTCCTTGCTTACTCATACCAACTTCGAATACACCATATTTATCACCAAAACTTAAATTCGATAAACTGATTGGAACACCTAGGTGGTTATTAAATGATCTTGGGGAGCAATAGGTTTTGCCAAAATTTTTTAGAAGTTGATTTAATAGATTTTTTAATGATGTTTTTCCAGCACTGCCAGTTATTGATATTATATTAGCAGAAGAGTTTTCTCTTTTAAATTTTGCAAAAGATCTTAAAAATGAAATAGAATTCTTAACTTTAATTATCCTTTTTTTAGATTTTTGATCAGAGTCAGATACTACACAGGCTGCACCTTTTTTAAACGCTTCCTTAATAAATTTATTTCCATTGTTTCTTTTTCCTTTAATGGCCAAAAATAAATTTTCTTTTTTAATTAATCTAGTATCTGTAGAAAGGCCACTAAATTTAATCTGTTTTGAATTTTTAACTATTTTATTCAAAATTATTTTATTTTCCAAATATCTCATTTTTTTGACGGAAATTTTTTTAAATTTAGTTTTTATGCTTTTTACAATTTTTTTATCCGATATCTTATAAATCTTATTTTTATAGATTTGATTTTCTTCATGACCTTTACCAGCTATCAAAATAATTTCGTGTGGTTCGGCGTTTTGGATTGATCTTTTGATAGCCAAAGATCTTTTAGCTATATTAAAGCTTTTATCAGATGATATATGCTTTAAAAGTTCGTTTCTTATTTTCTCAGGACTCTCGTTTCTTGGATTATCATCTGTTACGTAAATTTTTTTACAATATTCATTTGCTATTCTTGCCATAATAGGTCTTTTTTTTTTATCCCTATCGCCTCCACAGCCAAAAACTAATGAAATATTTTTTTTATAAATATTTTTTAAAGATATTAATGTTTTATATAAAGCGTCTGGTGTATGAGCGTAATCTATAAATACTTTTATGTTATTTGGATATTTTTTTACTAATTCTAATCTTCCGTTAACATCTTTTAACTTTTTTATTTTACGATAAATTGAATTATCCTTTAACCCACAAATTTTTGCTGCAATAATAGCCATGCTTAAGTTTTTTATTTGAAACTCATTATTCTCAGGTAAAAGCTTCTTAATTTTATTAAATTCATATTTTATATCTAAAAGTTTTAATTTTTTTTGTTTTGAAATTTCTTTTAATTTTTTAAATTGTTTTATTTCCTTATCCGAAATTACTATTGATTTTCTTTTCAAGATTTTTCTAAATAATATTAATTTTGAATTAAGATACGATTGCATAGTTTTATGGTAATCTAAATGATCTTGACTAAAGTTTGTAAAAATTCCTGACTTAAAATTAATGTGGTGAAGCCTTACTTGACTAAGACCATGACTTGAGGCTTCAATAATTACGTTGTCAATTTTTTTCTTTTTTAAATAATTCAAATTTTTATGTAAAGAAATAGTATCTGGTGATGTTAGATCTGTTTTAATAACTTTATTATTATACTTTAATCCTAGAGTGCCAATTGATGCAACTGGTAACTTATTTAGCCTAAAAATTTGAAAAAATAAATCCGCCACAGATGTTTTTCCGTTTGTTCCGGTAACTGCTATAATGTTTTTTGGTTTTAATTTGTAAAAATTTGAAGAGATTTCACTCAAAAGATTTCTAACATTTTTATCTTTAATTATAAGAACTTTTTTATTTTTATAATTACATCTATTAGAGCAAACAATAACTGATGCCCCTTTTTTTATTGCATCATTTATAAATTTTTCACCATTATTTTTTAATCCTTTGATAGCAAAAAAAATATAATTTTTTCCAATATTTTTACTGTTCGATGAAATCCCAGAAATAAGTGTATTTTTTTTATTTTTTGGAATTTTTTTAATTAAATTTTTCAACAACATACTGATTTAAAAACTCTTCATTATTTATGGCTAAAATTGGTCCAATTTTTTCTATAATTTTGCCAGCTACATAAACAGAATTCCAACCAGAAGTATTATAGGGGGCTTTGGTTTTTATACCTCGATAATTATAAATAAGATTATTATTTATTTTTGGATTTTCTAACATTACAAATAACGAGTAGCTTGGCTTATGTGCAGGAAAAATAGAAATAAAAGAGTTGATCCTTTGTTTTTTATTTCCATAACTCTCTGCTGTACCTGTTTTTCCGCCTACATAATATCCATCCTTATCAGCTAAACTGGCTGTTCCTATTTCACTGCTTACAACTTTTCTTAAGATACTATTCACTTTCTTACTCGTTTCAGCTGATATTATTTTTTTTCTTTTAGCTTGTTCTCTCTTTTTGACTATACTTGGTATAATCAAATTTCCCCCATTCGCAATGCTTGCATAAAGTGCGGTTGCTTGAAGTGGTGTAGTTGTAATTCCGTGACCAAATGAGATTGTTTCTATTTTACACTTATTCCAATTTATCTTGTGCGGTGTGCCAACTTCCTCTAATTCAATAAGAGGACTCTTAGTTAAACCGGTTTCTTTTATAAAGCTTTTGAATGCATTCTCACCAATTTTTTGTGCTAAAATAACTGAACCCACATTAGATGATCTTATTAAAATTTCCTCAACCGTTAGATTTTTTGGATGATCCTTCATATCAGTAATTTCATGAATGGAGCATTTGATTTTTTTTGGTATATTTTTAATTACAGAATCTACGTTAACTAACTTATTTTCTAAAGCCAAAGCAACCGTAAATGTTTTAAAAATAGAACCTAATTCGTAAACTCCTTTTGTAACTTTATTTATGTATTTTTTTTCTCTAATTGTTTCCCTTTGATTTATATTAAAATTAGGTAGCGAAATCATTGAAATTACATCACCATTGGTAACGTCCATTAACAAAGCAGCTGCACCTGTGGCTTCAAAAAGTTGAATAGCATTTCTCAACTCTTTATTTACTAAATATTGAATGTTGCTATCTAAAGTGAGTTTTAAAGGTGTGTCTTTTAATTTTTTGTCTTTTAAATCTCGATCATAATATTTTTCAATCCCAGAAATTCCATAGTTATCATAATCAACTTGCCCAACTATGTGGCTGAATAAATTTCCATGAGTATACATTCTTGCTTGAAAAGGTTCAAACTTAATAGCTTTTTCTCCTAATGACCATAATCTCTGCTTTTCAATTTGATCAATTCTAGTTTTAATTCTAAAATACTTTTCTCCGTTGAGTTTTTGTCTAATTTCATTAACAGGTAATTCGGGAAATATTAATCTCAACTTTATTAAAAAATTTTCTTTATCATTAACTAATTTAGGGTTAATTCCTGCGTGATAAGTATTTATATTTCTTGAAATAAGCACGCCATTTCTATCAACTATATCTCTTCTTAATAATGAAAATTTAGAATTTTGAATATTAGAACTTAAAATTTCTTTTTTAGATAATGAAACATTTATTATTTTAAGCGAAAAAATTAACAAAAGAGAAAAAAAAATAAAAAATAATAAATAGATTCTATCTTCAAAATTATTTGATTTTTTTATTATTTTTGATTTTTTATTTGTTTCCAAATAATCCTCAAAATAGAAACTTTTTTGATTTAATAATTTATTCCTTTTTTTTATTTTTTTCATTTGTATTATTCAAATTAGTTAATTTTTTCTCAAATAATGTAAAATCATTTATGCTTAAAAAAATTTTTGAATGTGCGATTGGCTTAAATTCATCAGATTTTTCTTTTGTTATTCTTTTTTCAATTTCTGATGGTGATGTTAAATAGTAAAAATCAAGCTGAGTTTCACTCAAATTCTTTTCTTTAGATTTGATTTGAAAGCTGAGATTATATATTTTTTTTTCTAATATCCTTGATTGATTTTTTATAACAGATGTGATGATTAAAAAACTTATGAATATTACAGCTGAAATAATAAATTTTAATTTAAACATTAATTGCCTCCAAATCTAAATAGTTTTTGAATTTATTTAAAAATTCTTTTGGATAATAAAAGTTGTTTTCACTTCTAATAGCAAATCGAAGTTTTGCAGATCGAGATCTTGTATTTTTAGCTATTTCTTCTTTTGATGGTCGAAAAATTTTATTTTTATATTCTTTAAATAAAGCAATATCACTTATTTCATTTTCTGGAAAATATCTTGATGGCTTAGCTTTATTTCTAGAGTAATTATTAAAAAAATATTTTATTATTCTGTCTTCAATCGAATGGAAGCTTACAACTAAGATTTTACCACCTGGTTTTAATTTTTTAGTAGCATTAATGACTCCATTGATTAATTCAGTAATTTCTTTATTAACAAATATTCTTATAGCTTGAAAAGTTTTAGTGCACGGGTTAATTTTTTTTGAAAAATTCAGCCTTTTACTTTTTTCAATTATTTTAACCAAATCAATTGTACTTGTAATTCTCTTAGTTTTTCTATGCTTAACTATATTTTTAGCAATTTTTGATGCCTCTTTTTCGTCCCCTAAATATTTGATTATTAATTTTAAATCTAATTCACTTAAATTATTAATCGCTTCCAAAGCAGAAACTTTATTTAAACCCATAGCCATATCAAGTTTTTTTTCTGACCTAAATGAAAATCCTCTTTCAAGGTCATTCAATTGAATTGAGGATAAACCCAAATCAAATATAACCGCATCAACATATTCAGTTGTTACTGTATCTAATTGACTAAACTTTATTTGAAAAAATTTGAATCTTTTAGGAAATTTTTTTTCAAGTTTATTTGCTAGAGATATAATTTTTTTATCTCTATCAATTGCTTTTACTTTTGTTTCAGGAATTTCGAGAATCTCCCTTGAATAACCACCTCCGCCAAATGTACAATCTATATATTTTCCACCATTAACAGGTGAAACTATTTTTAAAACCTCATTCAACATCACTGGAAAATGGGAGAATTCCAGTGATGAGATATGATTGCTCATTAGAAAATAATTTGTTCATTAAAACTTTTGTTTTCTTAAAAAGGCAGGTATTTCGAAATCTTCTTCTTCTTCATTTAAATCATGTTCAAATAACTGATCAGGCTCATGATTATTCGGGCTTTCCACTTCTCTATTTGTTTCATCCGTATCATGATCATGTTCCTCAGAAAATAATTTTGGGGTATACTCCTCTTGATTTTTGCTTTCAATTTCTTCATAATTACTTTCATTTTCTCCAATATTACTATTTTCAAAATATGAAGCACTTTCAATAGAAATACTTGGAGATGTATCGCTTACATGATTGTTAGCAATTAAAGATTCTGTCAAATCTTCATTGTTTAATTTGTTAGATGGATCCTTAATAATATTGCTTTGAGCCTCATCTTTAATTTCGAAACTTTCATCAAGTTTTAAGGCTGTTGCTCCATCAATAGAATTTAATGTATTATTGTCTAATCTTGGGTTGTGTGAAAATAAATTTTCAGAATATCCATTATTTCTATTTTGTATTCTTGAAACCATATTTAGAATTGTTTTGTTTTCAGCTTTATGACCATCTAAAGCAGTAGCTACAATAGATACTCTAATTTTACCTGTCATATTTTCATCTTTAATTGCACCAAAAATCAGCTCAGCCTCAGGGTCTACTTCAGCTCTTATCTTATTCACAGATTGATCTACTTCAAATAAAGTAAGATCATCTCCTCCTGTAATATTTATTAATAATCCTCGCGCACCTTGAAGAGAATATTCATCGATTAAAGGGTTGTTAAGAGCCATTTCTGTTGCAACCATAGCTCTATTTTCACCCTCGGCTTCACCTGTGCCCATCATAGCTTTACCCCTAGAGCTCATTACTGTTTCAACGTCAGCAAAATCTAAATTAATCATTCCTGGTCTAACCATTAGATCGGTAACACTTTGGACACCATGTTTTAAAACATTATTCGATAAATTAAATGACTCTTCAAAAGTAGTTGTTTCACTAGCAATCTTAAAAAGATTTTGATTAGGTACAACAATAACTGTATCTAAATGTTTTTTAAATTCCTCTAATCCTTGAACCGCTCTCCTCATTCTTTTAGGCCCTTCATAAGAAAAAGGTAAAGTAGTCACTCCAACAGTTAAAATATTTAATTCTCTTGCAGCTTTCGCTATTACGTGTGAAGCTCCTGTGCCAGTACCGCCTCCCATCCCAGATGTTATAAAAACCATATTTGCACCTTGTATATAATTAATAATTTCATTAAGAGATTCATCGGCTGCGGCTTGACCTATATCATGTTTGGCTCCTGCTCCTAGCCCTTTTGTTAAATTCATACCAATTTGAATTTTGGCATCTGCTTTACTCATTTTTAAATCTTGGGCATCTGTATTGACTGCAACGAATTCAACACCTTTCATGCCTGAATTTATCATTGCATTGATAGCATTACCACCAGCTCCACCAACTCCTAGAACTAATATTCTTGGTTTTAATTCTTTAAGTTCTCCACCACCAACATTTATAGTCATTATATTTCTCCCTTTTGTTTGTTTTCCCATTTTAAATTAGATCTGTTTTGAAACGCTTTTTTTCTTGCGACTGTTTTAAATTTTTCAAAATTGATAGGTTCCCAAATTTGAAAAGTTTTTCCTAAACCTACAAATAAAATATTATTTTTAATTTTTGCATGATTGAGTAATTTTTGAGACAGTGATATTCTGCCTTCAGTATCGAACTGTAAATTTTCACTTTCAGATAATATAGATGTTGCAAAATAGTCTCTTTTTTCTTCAAAAGGATTTAAAGTGTCAATTGCATTAGAAAGTTTTTCAATTCTATCTTGAGAGCAGGCCTCCAACGCAGGATGATTAAAAGATGGATAACTTATAAAACCATTATAACCCATTGAGCTTAGGTGAGATCTAAAAGTAGCTGGCACCGATACACGCCCTTTCTTGTCTATTTTGTTCTCGTAACTTGATAAAAACATTTTTAGTAAAAAACCTTTTATTTTCTATATAATTCAAAATACCCTCCAATATGGGATTAAATGGGATAGTATGGGTTTTTGAGGATTAGTCAATAAGTTTATAATTATTAAAAAAAGGACAAAAAGAGAACATTTGCTTAAAAGAATTTTTGCCAGACAATCTATAAGCCGGGTTCTGTCATTGAAGATGTCATTTATCTAGGCTTAAATTCGCATTTAAGCTCAAGCGGTTAACCCAG
>MDTD01174339.1_pt1 | contig 16257 bp, 12 predicted proteins | sample 811221 | NCBI WGS metagenome assembly MDTD01 (sample SAMN05326646, study PRJNA326480) | marine metagenome | isolation source: seawater | place: Pacific Ocean: South West | collected 2011 | reverse complement strand
GCTTGCAGAACTATTGAAAGAGGCTGGTCTTCCGGATGGAGTATTTAATATTGTTAATGGAGACAAAGAAGCTGTAGATGCACTAATAAAAAATAAAGATGTAGTTGCTATGAGTTTTGTCGGTTCTACACCAATTGCAAAATATATTTATGAAAATTGTGCAAAAAACGAAAAAAGGGTTCAAGCGTTAGGAGGAGCAAAAAATCATTGTGTAGTCATGCCTGATTGTGATTTAGATCAGGCAGTTAACGGATTAATGGGTGCTGCATATGGTTCAGCAGGGGAAAGATGTATGGCACAGTCAGTTGCAGTTGCAGTTGGTGGTATAGGGGATAAACTTGTAGACTCCTTAGCAAAAAAAGTTGAGTCGTTAAGAGTTGGACCTGGAATGGATAAACAATCTGAAATGGGGCCATTAGTAACTAAAGAACATCTTACAAAAGTAAAAAGCTATGTTGACATTGGAGAAAAAGAGGGAGCTAAGCTAGTTGTAGATGGAAGAAACTTTAAGTTACAGGGTTATGAAAATGGCTATTATATTGGAGGATGTTTATTTGATCATGTCACGAAAGATATGAGAATTTACAAAGAAGAAATATTTGGTCCAGTTTTATCTGTAGTTAGAGCTAGAGATTTTGATGAAGCTTTACAATTAGTTAATGATCATGAATTTGGTAACGGTGTAAGTATATTCACCAGAGACGGAGACTCTGGAAGAACTTTTTCAAATAAAGCGAAGATTGGTATGGTTGGTATTAATATACCAATTCCAGTTCCTATGGCTTTTCATAGTTTTGGTGGCTGGAAAAGATCTCTATTCGGAGATCAACACATGCATGGTCCAGAAGGAGTGAGATTTTACACAAAATTAAAAACAATTACATCTAGATGGCCGTCTGGCTTAAGATCAGACCCAGAATTTGTAATGCCAACTATGAAATAAAGGGAAATTAATGAAAAAAAAAATAACTTTAATAGGCGCAGGTCAAATTGGAGGAACTTTAGCACATTTGATAGCATTAAAGGATTTAGCTGATATTGTTTTATTTGATGTCGCGGCAGGGATAGCAAAAGGCAAAGCACTAGATATCGCGCAATCATCACCAGTAAATGGTTTCAATGTTAATTTATCAGGAACAGATAATTATGATGATACAAGAGACTCTGATGTAATTATTATTACAGCTGGCGTTCCAAGAAAACCAGGTATGACAAGAGATGACCTTCTTGGCATCAATTTAAAAATAATAAAGCAAGTTGCTGAAGGTATTAAAAAAACCTCACCTAATGCATTTGTCATATGCATTACAAATCCTTTAGATGTAATTGTTATGGCCCTTCAAAAGTATTCTGGCTTACCCAAAAATAAAGTTGTTGGAATGGCTGGAATTTTAGATTCTTCTAGATTTATTTATTTTCTATCTCAAGAATTAAAAATCCCAGTCCAAAAAATTAAATCTTTTGTACTAGGTGGCCACGGTGACAGTATGGTTGCTATGTTAGGATCCACTGAAGTTGAAGGAAAAAAAATCAGTCACCTTATAGAAAATGGCAAGATATCTAGTGACAAATTGGAGAAAATTGTAGATAGAACAAAAAAAGGTGGAGCTGAAATAGTTAAATACCTTGAAAAAGGTTCTGCTTTTTATGCACCAGCTGCTTCAGGAGTAGAAATGGCTGAAAGTTATTTAAAAGATCAAAAAAAACAATTACCTTGTGCTGCTTATTTAAATGGTGAGTTTGGTTTTAAAGATATTTATGCAGGCGTCCCAGTTATTATAGGATCTAATGGAGTAGAGAAAATAATTGAAATTGAACTTACTAAAAAAGAAAAGGAAGATTTTAAAAATTCAGTAGAAGCAGTTAAAGATTTATTTGCTGCAGCACAAAAAATTGATAATAGTCTTGAATAGATTTATAAATATTTTAAATAATAAGTTTTTTCTTTCGTTTGTAATAGTTTTAAATTCATTTTTTTTTACTTATTATTCTGGTTTGAGAGGAATTTACCCACTCGACAGTTTTATAATTTTTGATGGGGGTTTCAAAATTCTAAATGGCGTACATCCTTTTAAAGATTATTGGTCTATTTCTGGTCCATTTGTAGATTACTTTCAGTCATTAATTTTTTTTATATTCAAAATCAACTGGTTTAGCTACGTTTTACATGCTGCTTTAATTAACTCATTTTTAGCTCTACTCTCTTTCTATTTTTTTTATACCATTGGTATTAAAATCTTTCTTTCATTTCTTTATGCTTTAGGTATCTCAATATTAGCATATCCATCTTCGGGAACACCATTCATGGATCACCATGCAGTAATCTTTTCTTTAGCTTCTTTAATAGTTTTAATATTAGGTTTTAAAGAAAACAACAATTTGTTCTGGTTTCTTATTCCTATATTTTTAGGTCTAGCTTTTTTTTCAAAACAAGTACCGTCATCATTTTTTGGAATTTTATACTTAGTTTTAATATTTTTATATTTCAAACTAAATAATTTTAAAAATTTAAAAAAATTAATATATCTTTTTTATGGAAAGATATTTCTTCTTTCTATTGTTTTAATTTTGATATTATTACAAAATATACCTTTTAAAAATATTTTTATTCAATATTTTCTTTATCCAATTAGTATAGGGGAGACAAGATCTTATTCTTTAGATCTCGACATTAACAATTTTCTTTTACAATTTAAATTTATTTATATCGCCCTTTTTCCACTACTATTTTTCGGACTAACTTTAATTTTTTCAAAAAATAAATCATTAGAAAAAAAAATAGATATCTTAATTTTTTATACAGTTATCTCTGCTATTTTAATTTTTATTTTCACTCAATTGCTTACTAAAAACCAAGTCTTAATTTTTTTCTTAATTCCATTTGCTCTAGCAATGTCCAATTATTTTTGTAATTTAAGTGGCAAGAAAAAAGTATTTGATTACTTTTTGGTAGCTGTGCTTATTATTACTACATATAAGTATCATTTAAGATTTAACGTTGATAAAAAATTTATGGAGCTAAGTAACGTTAATATAGGTTTAAGTGTACCGGCACAAAATCTTAATAGTAAGTTAAGTGGTTTGAATTGGATTTCTCCAATTTATCCAAATAATCCTAATTTAGAAATTAATCTATTAAAAGATTCTATAGAAAATATAACTCTAGAAAAAAAAAATAAAATTATTATGTCAAATTATCAAATTCTACCTTTTCTTACTGAAACAAGGAGTTTTGCGCCAAACAAATGGTTTGATGGTTTGAGTGTGCCAGATAAAGATAACTTATATTTTCAAAACTATAAAGATTTCTTTTTAAAAAAACTTGAAGAACAAAAAATTGAAATTATTTACATAGTTGGAAAGCAAAAGAAAAAATATCTAAAAAATATTTTTAAGGACCCCGAATGTTACTCTGAGCAAAACATAAATACAATTACAATAAAACTTAACATAAATAATTGCTTAAAATAATTATTTAATTTTTACAACATTTTTTATATTGTAAATGAGTTTTTTACTTTTACTTATATTTATAAAATTAGAAAATATAAAAATCAAATTAATTAAAATAACAAAAACTGATATTGAGTAAATAGTTTTACTGTTATTAAATATGATCGAAAACCCAAAAAGAAAAAAAATACTTCTCAAAAGAATCTCCTTATAAAAAACAGAAATCAAATTAATAGAATGTTTTATTATAAATATAGTATTAACTTTTGAATTACCAAAATACCTTTTACTTTTTTTAACGCCATAATAATCTACTTTTTTTAAATTTTTAATTACACCGCTACAATAAGCTATTGAGATGTTATTATTTGATAAGATTTTATTTAATAATTTGCTACTAAATGCACTGAAGTTTCCAATGTTAAGGTATTTACCTGTTATAATAAAAGTAACAAATAATCTAATTTGATTGAGAAATAGAAACGCAATATTTTCTCTTCTTTTAGTTCTTTTGGCAAAAACTACTTTATTTACCATTTCGGTTTTTTTAATAAGTTCTTTTAATTTAGAATAATCATCTTCACCATCTGAGTCCATTACAACGATTGTGGTTTTAATTTTTTTTTTAAGGATCCATTTTAATCCTATAAAAATTGCTTTTTGACTTCCCACATTTTCTTTGAGGTTTAAAGTTTCAATTTTTTTAATTTTTGAATATTTTTTTTTCTTTAAAGAGGATATTTCAGAAGAATTATCATTAATAATAAGAATTTGGATATCAACGTTATCTTTAAAAAAAAATCTATTAATTTTATTTAATAAGTGTTCAGCTGATTTCCAATCATTGTATAAAGGTAAAACTATTAATATTTTTTTCAATGTTACACTATTTGCTGTTATTTATTTCTCTAGAGATTTTCTCAATAAATTCTTTTAAAAGCAAAGAGTCAGACTCATTTAAAATCTTATCTTTTTCTATTCCATTTTTAATTTCTTCTCTAATTTTATTTTTTATGAAAGAAATATTTTCAGCAGAGGAAAAATCAGACAAATTTTTTTTTACTTCTGTTACTAGTAGTCCTACTGTAAGTTGAAACAAAATATACACACAAGCTAAGGTGATTAGTAGTTTATAAATAAACAATCTCATAATTAAATTTTTTTGTACATTTCATACATAATAAATCCATTTATAGAAAACTCATCAACTAATTTAAAGTCTTTTGGTATATTATATTTATCATCTACGAATTTATTCACCTCTGATATATTATTATTAAAAATATAATCAGCATTAGAATAATTTTGCCCAACAATTTTTAATCTTATACTTAGTTCTTTATCAATCATTTTTAGACTTCTTTCTAATGGTAAATATGAGGCAACCCCTATTTTGATGAGTTCTTTATTTTTATTATCATTTAATATTTGTTCTAGAAACTTAACACCTGCTAAACCCCAGTAATCAATCTCATAATTATTTTTTTTGACGTTAAATAAATTAAAATATGAACCTTGATATGGATGAAATTTGATAATATCGATATAATTCAAAGAAATTAAAAAAAAAATAATAATTGAAATAAATTTAAATTTTTTAAATTTCAATACAACTAAATATACTCCCAAACATGAGATATAAGATATAAAAAAATGAAGAAAATATAAATGCCTCCAACCATTATATAAGTCTGAATTTGAAAGAATTATATAAAAGAAAATTACGTTGAAACAAAGAAAAATTAAAAAATCTTTCTTTTCATTACTTCCTCTCCAAAAATCATTAAAAAAGGTTTCTTCTTTAATATTTAATATTCTTTTAAATAATCTTCTTAAGAAAATTAAATAACCATTAAAAAAAAGGACCAATATTGATAATGGTATAGTAATAAACATCCAAACAGGCAAATAGCTTAATGGTAAAAATTTTGAGTCGATATAAGCACCATTATAAAGCATTTGAAATGTAGCAGGATATTTTGAAAATGTTTTAAGGCTATAAAATAGATTTGAAAAAGGATCACTCCATAGATATGGCCAAAAAAAATATAAAAAAAATGCTGTCAATAACAAATAAATAGAAATAATTTTGAATATTGAAAGCAAGTTATCGTTTCTTGTGCTTTTAGTAAGAAAAAGAACAGAAATAAAAACAATTGGGATAAAAATACCGACAACTCTAGTTGCGCAAGTAAGTGCAGAAAAGATAGAAAATAAAAAAATATTTTTGATACTTTTATGATCGATTACTCTAAAAAAAAAATAAAAATTTATAGTTAATAAAGAAAGAAAAATTATATCCTTATTATTATAAAAGCTTTGACCAAATATTCTTGGTGAACTTAAATATAATAAAATTCCTAAAAATATTATTATATTGTTTTTAAATCTTATTTTTAAGATTAAATAAAAAAATATTGAACTTATAAAAAAAATTATAAAATTTACATAATGCCTTAATAAAAAATAATTTTTTGACTCTTCAATATCAAAAAGTGTTTCTAAAAATGCTAAAGGCAAATCGAAAGTTACGCCATAAAAAGGAAAATTTTTTGGGTTTGGAAGTGTATGTCCTCCAATTTGACTAAGTTTCAAAGTTACAGCAGTTTTTAGTCCATTAAAGTCAGTGAATTCAAGAATATAATTCAGCCAATAAAAACCCGAATATCTATGAAATTCTTCATCTACAGAAATACCAAAGTCATCGACTATAAAAATTCCTACTAAAAAATATGTTAAAAATAAAAAATAACAAATGTTTCTTAATAAAAAGTTATTTGCTTTCATAAAATATAAACTATATTAAATACATATTATTTGTAATTCTAAAATGAATATTCACGAACACCAAGCTAAAAAAATCTTGCAAGAATATGGTGCGCCTATTTCAAATGGAGTAGTAATATTTGACTGTAAGGAAATAAAAAGGAAAGTAAAACAACTCAAAAGTAAAGAGTTTGTTTTAAAAGCTCAAATTCATGCTGGCGGAAGAGGCAAGGCCGGAGGCGTAAAACTTATTAAAAATATAGAAGATTTGGAAAAAGAAGCTAACTTAATGATGGGAAAGAAACTAGTAACTCATCAGACAGGACCAGAAGGTAAAGAAGTTAAAAGAATTTATATTGAAGAAGCATCAAATATTTCAAAAGAATTTTACTTGTCTTGTCTTGTAGATAGAGAATCTTCAAAGATAGCTTTTATAAGTAGTACAGAAGGCGGGATGGATATAGAAAAGATTGCAAAAGAAACACCCAACAAGATTATAACAAATAAAGTAGAATTAAAAACAGGTGGTTTAAATAATAATGAAATTGATAAAATAATTTCTATATTCGATTTTAATAAAGAACAAAAAATAATAGCATCAAATTTAGTTAATTCCCTATATAAGATAGTTTTAGAAAAAGATGCAACTTTGATTGAAATAAATCCACTTATAATTACGAAAGAAAACAAAATAATTTGTTTAGACGCAAAAATGAATTTTGATGATAATGCAATTTTCAGAAGACCTGAAATCTTAAATTTAAGAGATTTAAACGAGGAAGAACCTACAGAAATAGAAGCTAGCAAACATGATCTTGCTTACATAAAATTGAATGGATCAATAGGATGTATGGTAAACGGCGCAGGTTTAGCTATGGCTACAATGGATATAATTAAATTATATGGCTCTGAACCAGCAAATTTTTTAGACGTTGGTGGAGGAGCTACAAAAGCAAAAGTTTCTGCAGCTTTCAATTTAATTCTTTCAGACAAAAATGTTAAGGGAATTTTAATAAATATTTTTGGTGGTATTATGAGATGTGATGTTCTTGCACAGGGTGTTGTAGATGCAGCTAAAGAAATTAAATTGACTATTCCTTTAGTGGTTAGATTAGCAGGCACTAATTTTAAAGAGGGAAAAAAAATATTAGAAAAATCAAATTTAAAAATATTATCTGCTTCTGATCTTAATGATGCAGCAAAAAAAATCGTAGAGGCAATTAATTAATGTCAGTTTTAGTTGATAAAAATACAAAAGTTATTTGCCAGGGCTTTACAGGAACTCATGGGACGTTTCATTCTGAACAAACTTTAAAGTATGGAACAAAATTAGTTGGTGGTGTTACTCCTAAAAAAGGTGGTCAAAAACATTTAAATCTTCCTGTATTTAACACAGTTCAAGAAGCTAAAGATGAAACATCAGCAGATGCTACAATGATTTATGTGCCTCCAAAATTTGCTGGTGCGGCAATTATTGAAGCAATCGAAGCTAAAATAAAATTAATTGTTTGTATCACAGAGGGAATACCTGTTTTAGATATGCTAAATGTAAAACAAATTTTAAATAAAAGTAGTTCAAGATTAATTGGACCTAATTGTCCTGGAATAATTACTCCAGATGAATGCAAAATTGGTATTATGCCAGGAAATATTCATAAAAAAGGAACTGTAGGTATTGTTTCTCGTTCTGGCACACTGACATACGAAGCTGTTGCTCAAACTTCAGCTAATGGCATTGGTCAGTCAACATGCATAGGTATAGGTGGTGATCCAATTAACGGCACGAATTTTATAGATTGCTTAGAATTGTTTTTAAAAGACGAAAGTACTAAATCAATAGTTATGATCGGAGAGATTGGAGGCTCAGCAGAAGAAGAAGCGGCTGAATTTCTAAAAAGAGAGAAAATGAAGAAACCAGTGGTTGGGTTTATAGCTGGATTAACCGCACCTCCTGGTAGAAGAATGGGACATGCAGGAGCAATAATAGCAGGTGGCAAAGGAGGAGCGGAGGATAAAATAGAGATAATGAAATCTGCAGGAATAACAATTTCAGAGTCACCAGCAGATATTGGTAAGACACTTTATCAAAAACTTAATGGTTGATTTTTTATAGTTTATGTTAAGATAAGTTTTAATGTCCTCTTCAAACGACAATACAATATTTAAAAAGACCTCATTTCTTGCCGGAATGAACTCAGAATTTATTAATGAATTTTATGCTGACTATATAGCTGATCCTCAATCTCTTCCAGAAAGTTGGAAAATGTTTTTTGATAGATTGAGTGATGATGAAAAAATTATTTTTAATAATATTAAAGGACCAACATGGTCTCCTGAAAAAAAATTTAACAAACTTGAAAAATCATTAGACGGAAAAGAAGAAACATTAGAAAAAAGTATAGATACAGATTCAAAATCTATTAAGCAAGCCTCAAAAGACTCAGTCAGAGCGATTATGCTAATAAGAGCTTATAGGATAAGGGGACACTTGATAGCAAATTTAGATCCTCTCTCGATACAAAAAAAACAAGAACACCCAGAACTTAAACCAGAAACATATGGTTTTACCAGAAAAGATTATAAGAGAAAAATTTTTTTAGATGGGGTTCTAGGACTTCAGTATGCTGACTTAAATCAAATTTTAGACATTCTAAAGAGGACTTATTGCTCTACTATTGGTTATGAATTTATGCATATGGGTGATCCAGACGAAAAAGCATGGATAAGAAATAGAATTGAAGGGCCTGAAAAAGATATAAAGTTTACTGAAAATGGAAAAAAAGCAATTTTGAATAAGATTATCCAAGCTGAAGGATTTGAAAAATATTTACACGTAAAATTTGTGGGAACAAAAAGATTTGGCCTAGATGGAGGCGAAGCACTAATACCTGCTTTAGAGCAGATTATAAAAAGAGGTGGAAATCTTGGAGCAAAAGAAATTAAAATTGGTATGCCTCATAGAGGAAGATTAAATGTTCTAGCAAACGTAATGGGTAAATCTTATAGAGCAATATTTAGTGAATTTTTTGGAAAATCTGTAAGTTCAAAAAAAGATTTTGAAGGAGATGTAAAATATCATTTGGGTGCATCCTCAAATCGTGATTTTGATGGAAACATTGTTCATATTAGTTTGACAGATAATCCATCTCATTTGGAAGCTGTTAATCCAGTGGTTTTGGGTCAAGTGAGAGCCAAACAATTTTTTCACAAAGATAAAGAGAGAAAAAAAGTTATTCCAGTTCTGATGCACGGCGACGCTGCATTTGCAGGACAAGGGATAGTGGCAGAGTGTTTTGCAATGTCTGGCTTGCCAGGTCATAACATTGGTGGAACAATTCATATTATTGTTAATAATCAAATTGGATTTACAACAGCTCCAAGATTCGCAAGATCTTCCCCATATCCATCTGATGTAGCGAAAATTGCTCAAGCGCCAATTTTTCACGTTAATGGAGATGATCCTGAAGCCGTTGTTCATTGTGCCAAAATAGCTACAGAATATAGACAAAAATTTAACAGAGATGTTGTTATTGATATGGTTTGTTATAGAAGATTTGGTCACAATGAGGGAGACGAGCCATCTTTTACTCAACCATTAATGTATAAAAAAATTAAATCCCATCCTACTACCTTAACAATATATGGTCAAAAAATGTGTCTTGAAGGATTAACTTCAGACACCGAACTGCAAAAAAATAAGTCTGACTTTAAAAAATGGTTAGAGAGCGAATTTGAACATTCTAAAACCTACAAATCTGATTTAAAATGGTTTGACGGTGTTTGGTCAAGATTTAAACCAGGTTTAGGAAAAGACAAAAGAGGCGCTAGCGGCGTTGATAGTAAACTGCTTAAAGAAGTAGGAAAAAAAATTTTTTCAATACCAAACAACTTTTCTGTACATAGAACTTTAAAAAAAATATTTGATTTAAGGCATCAAACTGTAGAAAAAGGAACTTCTATTGATTGGTCTTCAGCTGAAAGCCTGGCTTTTGGAACTTTATTAGTAGAGGGCTTTTCAGTGAGATTATCAGGACAAGACTCTGGTAGAGGAACTTTTAGTCAAAGGCATGCTGTTTTAAGAAATCAAGATAATCACGAAAGATATATTCCTTTAAATAATATAAAGTTAGGGCAAAAAAATTTTGAAGTTATTGATAGCCTACTCTCAGAATTTGCAGTTTTAGGATTTGAATTTGGTTATTCTTTATCTGAGCCTGAAACATTAGTCTTATGGGAAGCACAATTTGGAGATTTTGCTAATGGAGCCCAAGTAATTATAGATCAATTTATTTCATCAGGAGAGTCTAAATGGGGAAGAGCTAGCGGCTTAGTGTTACTTCTTCCTCATGGTTATGAAGGGCAAGGACCGGAACATTCTTCAGCACGATTAGAGAGATTTCTTCAATTATGTGCAGGTGAAAATATACAAGTTGTAAATTGCACAACTCCAGCAAATTATTTTCATGCTTTAAGGCGTCAAATGCACAGAGAGTTTAGAAAACCATTAGTTATTATGACACCAAAATCTTTGTTAAGATATAAAAGATGTGTTTCTGATTTATCGTTATTCTCAAAAAATAGTACCTTTCATAGAGTTTTAGAAGATGATGCTTATTCTAAAGTAAACAATTTGTTAGAGCTTAAGAAAAAAGATGAAAAAATAAAAAAAGTCGTAATGTGTTCTGGAAAAATTTATTATGATTTAGTGGAAGCTAGAGAAAAGTTTAATAATGATAAAGTTACATTTATAAGAATAGAACAGTTATATCCTTTTCCAGTAAAGACTTTGGCAAATATCTTAAAAAGATATAGTAAAGCAAAGTTTATTTGGTGTCAGGAAGAGCCGAAAAATATGGGTGCTTGGAACACTGTAAGAAATTACATAGATAGAACTCTGGAGATGGTTAATTTTGGTGATAAATCAGTGAAATATGTAGGTAGAAATGCATCTTCTTCAACTGCGACCGGAAATTTAAATAAACATCTTGCACAACAAAAAGAAATATTAGAAAAGATATTAAAAAGCTAATGTCAGAAAAAATTACAGTTCCCACTCTTGGTGAGTCAGTCACCGAAGCGACAGTATCAAAATGGCTTAAATCCCAAGGTGACAAGGTTGTTATCGATGAGCCTATAGTTGAACTTGAGACAGACAAAGTTAATGTGGAGGTTCCAGCGCCTAGCAATGGCATATTAAGCAATATTGCTGTCAAAGAGGGAGAAACAGTAAATGTCGGCTCACTACTAGGAACAATTAATGGAGGTGCAAGTTCTCAAACAGATATAAAAGAAATTAAAAGTTATAGTCCTCCAAAACAAGAAAAAGAAATCAAAAAAGAATCAAATCGAATTACAACACAAGTAAAAAAAACATCTAAACAAAAAAAACCTGCTTTAGCAAAAAAAACAAAAGCAGCAGTCAGCATCAAAGAAGAAGAACCTTTATTGCTTGATCAAGTTCACGAGGAGCCCACAGTAAATAAAATTATTTCAACTCAATCTGTGGAAGCAAGAGTGGCACCCGCAGCAAGGAAGATGGCAGTAGAGTCAAATTTAGATTTATCTAAAATTCAAGGTTCAGGAAAAAATGGAACGATTTTAAAAGAAGACGTAATGAGCTTAATGGGATCTAAACCACCTCCGTCGGAAAGAAAAATAAAATATGGACCTGAAGAAAGAATTAAAATGACAAGGTTGAGACAAACTATAGCTAAACGTTTAAAAGAAGCTCAAGAAAATGCTGCAATGCTTACTACCTTTAATGAAGTTGATATGAGCGAAGTAATTGCTATGAGAAATCAATACAAAGATGAATTTTTAAACAAGTTTGAGGTAAAACTAGGTTTTATGTCATTCTTTGTTAAAGCTTGTGTCATAGGTTTAAAAAATTTCCCTTCAATTAACGCAGAAATACAAGGTGATGAAATTGTATATAAGAATTATTACAATATTAGTATAGCTGTAGGGACTGAAAGAGGTTTAGTAGTTCCAGTTTTAAGAGAAACTGACGAAATGTCTTTTGCAGATATTGAAAAAAATATTGGAGAGCTTGGAAAAAAAGCTAGAGATGGGAAAATTACAATTGACGATCTCCAAGGTGGAACTTTTACGATTACAAATGGTGGTATTTATGGTTCAATGTTATCTACACCAATTTTAAATCCACCTCAATCAGCAGTTCTTGGAATGCATAATATAATTCAACGACCTGTTGTGGTCGATGGAAATATAGAAGTCAGACCTGTTATGTATTTAGCCCTATCATACGATCATCGAATAATTGATGGCAAAGAAGCGGTTTCTTTTTTAAAAATAGTAAAAGATTCTTTAGAAAATCCTCAGAGACTTTTTCTCAATATTTAATTATGGAAAATAATTTTGATTTAGTTGTTATTGGTGGTGGACCAGGAGGCTATGTTTGCGCGATTAGAGCAGCACAGTTAGGATTAAAAACTGCATGTATTGAGTCAAGAGGGGCCTTGGGAGGAACATGTTTAAATGTAGGCTGCATACCTTCAAAAAGTCTATTAAACTTATCCGAAAACTTTCATAAAGCAAAAAAAGAATTCAATCAACAAGGTATAGAAATTGATGGAATTAAGCTCAATATTGAAAAAATGATGTCAAATAAAAATAAATCTATTCAAGTTTTAACTAAAGGAGTAGAGTTTTTATTTAAAAAAAATAAAGTGACCTATTTTAAAGGTAAAGGTGTCCTGTTTTCAAAAAATGATATAGTGGTTTATGAAGATAGCAATAATAGGTCCAACATAAAATCTAAAAATATTGTAATAGCTACTGGATCTACTGTGTCTTCGTTACCAGGAATTGAAATAAATGAAAAAAATATTGTATCTTCTACAGGTGCCTTATCTTTTAATAAAGTCCCAAAGAAATTAGCTGTAATTGGAGGAGGCTATATAGGATTGGAAATGGGGTCTGTTTGGTCAAGACTAGGGTCAGAAGTGACTGTAATAGAATATTTAGATTATATTACTCCTGGTATGGATAGAGAAATTTCTAATGAGTTTCAAAAAATTCTAACAAAACAAGGAATTAAATTTAAAATGGGATCAAAAGTAGACTCTGTTAAAGATCAAGGTGGATCTGTATCTATTTCTTATACTAATGTTAAGAATTCAAAAAAAGAATCTTTGGAAGTTGATAAAGTATTAGTTTCTGTAGGAAGGAAACCTTATACAGAAGGACTAAATCTTTCAAAAGTCGGAGTTAAAAAAGACAGTAAAGGCAGAATAGAGGTCAATGATAAATTACAAACCTCAATAAATAATATTTACGCCATAGGCGATGTAATCAAAGGACCGATGTTAGCTCATAAGGCAGAAGAAGAAGGCATAGCAGTAGCAGAGATATTAGCAGGTCAAGCAGGTCATGTTAATTATGACGTAATTCCAGGTGTTATCTATACATCTCCTGAAGTAGCAACTGTAGGCAAAACTGAGGAACAGTTAAAAGAGGAAAATAAATCTTATAAGATTGGCAAATTTCCTTTCCTTGCTAATTCCAGAGCTAAAGTAAATAATGAAACTGAGGGTTTTGTGAAAATACTTGCTGATAGTGGAACAGATAAAGTTTTAGGTGTGCATATAATAGGACCTCACAGCGGGGATATGATTGCAGAGATGGCTTTGGCAATGGAATTTGGAGCAAGCTCAGAAGATATTGCTAGAACATGTCATGCTCACCCAACACATACAGAGGCAATAAAAGAAGCAGCATTAGCTGTTGATAAGAGACCAATTCATTTCTAAAAAAAAATAATTCATTTACTATTATAACATGAAAGCACAAGTATTGTTGCCAAAAGTGTTTAATTTTCCATTCACCTACAATACGAACAAAAAAAAATTAATTCCAGGAGATATCGTTGAGGTCCCTTTTGGCAAGAATAAGGAGATCGGTGTGATTTGGCCCAGTGAAATAATTGTACCTAAAAAAATTAAAATTAAAAACATTAATAAACAAATTGATAAAATTAAATTAAATAAAAATTTGATAAATTTTATCAGATGGTTTGCAATGTATAATATGACATCCTTAGGCCTAGTTTTGAAAATGACTATTGGTAGTAATAATAATTTTTTTAAGAAAGTTGACAAAGATTTCAGCCAAACTTTAAATATTATTAAAAGATATAATTTAAACAATGAACAAAAAGATGCTTTAAATTTTTTAAATTTAAAAAATAACAAATTTGATGTTTCAGTTTTACAAGGAACAACCGGGTCAGGTAAGACGATTGTATATTTTGAGAGAATAAAAAAGATTATATTAGAAAAAAAACAAGCTTTAGTTTTACTACCTGAAATATTTTTAACCAATGAATTTAAATTAAGATTCTATAATTTTTTTGGATTTGAACCTGCAATTTGGCATTCAAAAGTAACCCCAAAAAACAAAAGAATTATTTGGAATGGTATAATAAATAACAAAATTAAATTAGTAGTTGGCGCCAGATCTTCAATATTATTACCTTTTAAAAATCTTGGAGTCATAATTGTTGATGAAGAACACGATACCTCCTACAAGCAAGATGAGGGTGTAATATATCATGCAAGGGATATGGCAATTGCAAGAGGTTCTTTTGAAAAAATTCCAGTACATCTAATAAGTTCCATTCCATCATTAGAAACTTTCAATAATATTCAAAATAAAAAGTTTAGACATTTTAAAATTGAAAAACGATACGCTAATTTTCCTTTACCGCAAACAAAAATAATAAATATAAATTTAAAAAAAACAAAAAAAAATTTTATATCAGACGAGAGTGTGAATTTAGTAAAAAAATTTCTTGAAAAAAAAGAACAAGTTTTATTTTTTCTTAACAGAAGAGGTTATGCACCATATCTAATTTGTAAAAATTGTGGTTATAAAATGGTATGTAAAAATTGTTCAATTTATTTAACATTTCATAAAAATAAGAATAAAGCTGTCTGTCATCATTGTTCATCAGAAAAAAAAATATTTAATAAATGTAAAATGGTAATATTTGCGATTTTATCATGTATGGACCAGGTGTTGAAAAAATTTACGAGGAAGTAAATAAATTATTTCCTTCTAACAAAGTAGAAATTTTTTCTAGTGATTATATGAAGCAGAAAAATCATGTAAATTCATTGTTCAACAGAATAGCAAACAACGAGGTAGATATTTTAATAGGAACTCAAATGATTTCAAAAGGATTTAATTTTCCAAAATTAAACTGTATCGTAGTAATAGATGCAGATTTTTCAGGAAGAGGATACGATTTAAGAACTACAGAAAAAAATATTCAATTGTACAATCAATTAAGTGGAAGAGCAGGTAGATTTAGTTCTGAGTCTCTTATAGTTTATCAAACATTGTCACCAGAGAACATAATTTTAAATGAATTAATAAAAAATAATCCTGATGAAATTTTAAAAAAAGAGCTTATCTCGAGAAAGAGAAATTTCTTACCACCTTTTAGTAGACTAATTGCAATAATTGTATCAGCTAATTCTCAGTTATTAAGTATCAATGGAGCAAGAGAAATTAAAGTAAGATTAAGCAAAATTAATGGTTTAGAGATTATGGGTCCAGTAGACTCTCCTCTACTAAAAATAAAAAAAAAATTTAGGTCTAGATTATTAATTAGATTTGGCGAGAAAAGCTTAAAGCAAAAACTGCTTTCGAACCTCCTAAATTCCTTAAAAATTTCAAGTAAAATTAAACTTACGGTTGATGTTGATCCCGTGAACTTCGGGTAATTATCAAATTGGTAACTTGATCAAGATAAACTCTTATGATACCAAACGCTCATTATTTCATACTAATTTCAATAAAAAATGAGTACAGATAAATCTTTCTCAACAGAAACTTCAGAAAGATACTCTCGTGCACTTTTTGAAGTAGCCCAAGAAGCTAGTGAATTAGAGAAAATAGAAAATGATATCAAGAACTTTGCACTTCTATTGAACAATAGTCTAGAGATAAAAAATTTCATACACAATCCAACTCAAAGTAAAGAAAATCAAAACAACGTATTAAAACTATTAG
>MDTD01119537.1_pt1 | contig 16257 bp, 22 predicted proteins | sample 811221 | NCBI WGS metagenome assembly MDTD01 (sample SAMN05326646, study PRJNA326480) | marine metagenome | isolation source: seawater | place: Pacific Ocean: South West | collected 2011 | reverse complement strand
TTGTCAGGACGGTCAGCTTTAAGACCTGCAGGTAGGCAGGAGGTGGGTTCATCTATCTTTATTCTTATTGTTTGGTCTGAAGAGTATTCATCAGGTACATTAGCGCCCTCATCCAGTCTTCCATACTTTCTCATCTCATCTAAGAATCTGTTTACATACCTTGCGGCTTCACCAACCACCCCGGGTCGCTCTTTGAACTTATCGATTTCATCGATAACCTGGAGAGGTAAAATCACATCATTTCCCGGAAACGAATGTATGGATTTTTTATCGTATAACAGGACACTGGTATCAATAACGAATCTTTTTCTGTTTTCAGACAAAATAAACTCCTTGAAAATTTGGACCCCTACCCCTTAAAATATTGTTTATAAGGTTGGAGGAAAAACCTGTGAGTAAGAAACAAAACAAAAAGCCACCTTCTGAGATAAATTTAGAAGATGGGAGTTGTGTTATAAAAGATAAAACATGTTTCGGTACGCATAAAGAACTAAACATTAGTTGCGACTCCGAGAAGTGTAGGTATTGGCAAAACATGAATGGTAGCTATCAGAACTGCGTTATCAACGCCGCTGAGAAGGGACCTTTCACTCTCCAAGAAGTAGGGGACATCTTTAGCGTGACCAGAATGAGGATTTGCCAAATTGAAAAAGCTGCTAAGCAACTGTTGAAAAGTTGTATCGATGACAGGCATCTTTGATAAGCTTGTAGTATGCATGATCACTAAACTTAAGTATGCGATCAAATCATCACTTGCAAAATAAAAAAGAGAGGACAAGCCTCTCTTTTCTTTCTGGTTCTGGAAGCGAGCTATCAGCTTTTTTGAGCTTCCAGAGTGAGCTTGACTAATTCACCAGCTCTATTTTTTAGTTCTCTGAGTCCTTTACGGGCTCTAACACCGGCAGACTTATTGCCATGGGCGTTCTTGTGCACATCTAGCTCAAGCTCCTCCACCATAGCTTTAAGTGACTCCCAGCTCTCTAAAATGTTCGTTGCTTCACTCATCTTCATTTCCTCCAGGGTGTATGATTTTATTTTGTTGATGAATAGCTTCATCCTGATCCGGATCTACTAACTTTCTAACAGCTATCATCATTTCTCTATCTTCCAATTCTAAAGCTAGATTACAAATTATAAGTCTAATTTGGTGTTGTGTAACTCCGAACCTCATAATTTCTAGAGCTATATCTCTGCTTTTCTTGGTATCGTTAAGCCAATCGATATCTTCTTTTTCTATTTTTTCTTGTTCATTCATAGTACTTCTGATCTTGAGAAGGGCTCAATCTCAAACCTAGAATTGCCCTTGTACTTTAAAACTTTACCAGTTTTTCTTCCATCGTTAAATTCTTGAGATAAAGTAATAAAGTCCCCGACCTTATTCTCATCGATCATAAACTTGACATGTTCAAAGTCAGGTAATTCTTTTTCATAGCTGTTTAGTACGCTTAACACAGTTTCAGGCAGCATCAAAGATATGTCTTCTATTGTTACACTAGATTTTGTACCTTCTACGTTATGAAGTATTTCAGACTTACAAACTTCATGTACTCTGTGCACAATACCGCAGTTGTTACAAGTTACCAGTTTTTCGATTATCTGATTCTTGTCTTGGATCGAAAACACCTTAAATTTGTGCAGAGGTGCGTTGTCTCTATTCTTCATGGTCGGAAGAATACACCTACACTGAATAAGGTGTTTAAGACCCACAGGCATTATAGCCCTCGATTTGCTCTTATTGTGTCAACACATCCAGTTGCTGCAGCTTGCAGTACGGCTGTTGCTCTTTCAGCGCTCTCTCTAGAAAGAGTGTTTTCATTTACTAATCCGGCGATGGTTTCTGCAATTTTGTCATTCAACAGCATCTTGATCTCATTCATCGACGCGGATACGTTGTTTTTTTCTACCATGGGTGGACCCTCTTCTTTTTTAGTTGTTTTCTTTCTTGGCATTTAAAAACCCTCCTTGACATGACACAATCATATCCTAATGATTTTACCCAATAGCTGCTATAAGTAAAAGTCTGCGACTGTTTTTAGGTAATTCTACAGAACAGCATAAATTATTTTGCGTATGCATCCGCCAACCAAGAAGACGCCCATGAATCAGGTTTCACAACACAGTCGTAACCTTGCGATTTTACCCATGAGGTTGCAGAAGTGAAAACCTGGTGTGACTTAAACCTCTTGTCTGGATTGATATCCAGATGCACGAATGTCTTGTCTAAAGAGATTTCTGAGTTTATCATATTTGCTAAGCTAATGGCGATGTCTACTTCTTTCAAGAGTCTCATCTTCATATTCGGTATTTGCTTTTTGCCAATTCTTTTTCTGGCAAAAAAATATGTCCCACCTTTACCGGGCTCATAAATGGCAACAACAATCGCGAATATGCACTTGTCTTTTATATTATGAGAATCACATCCGATATGAATCTCACTATTACTTTTGTTATTGTCTATGTAGTCTATTATTTTTGTAATATCAACTTTTCTTGAACTAGCGTTGCACCATGATAGCTGACGAAGGTCTACGTTTTTCATTCGTCAATCCTTACAACAGCTTTAATCGCGCCAATACACTTCGCATCATGTTTGGCGGCTCTTATTGCCTTCATGGCTTCGAGGTAGGGAAGATAGTCTAGACCATATCCAGTTTTAACTTTTACCACACCCTGTCTTGCGCATAAAGAGAAGTACTTAAAGAAAGCAGCAGACTTATCTTGTATGATGCCTTTTTCTGATTCTTCTAGATTAAGATTAAGCTGTACAGTTCTTCCTGACATTCTAGAAAACCTTTTTCTCATAATGTCTTGAATGTCTTTAACACTTTGCGACTCCATAGACTCTAAAATACGAGACCTAAGCTTTAAGCACCTTCTCGATTCCTGTGGCGTCGTTACTAGTCTAAGGGATCCTTTTCTTGAGTCAAAAGTAAAGGTGTGTGCATTTTTTTCTTCTAACTTTATCCCGCTTAATGTAAGGCCGCTGTCTCTAGATATGAGATCATCTCCTGATATGGTTGCAATATCCCTAAACTCATTTATCGTTTCAGGGGAGTCTTCTATAAGGAATGGTACGACAAATGTCTTACCCTGCTGCCAATTAACAAAAAGAGTATTTGCTACGTCTTCTGAAAGGTTCGAACAAACAATTATGACCTTCTGTTTTGTCTCATATGCAGCTTGTAGGATATGATGTATCTCACTAACTTCAATGATTGCGCCGTTGTATATTACAAGCTTACAATCTTCTATTACCTGACTCTCAAAGTACTGCTCAAAAAAATCGCTAAGGACGCATAATGTCTGGTATCCCTTTACTAACTCGATAGAAGGATTATCTGTCGTTGGTTCTACAGAAACAGTACCAGCGCTACCAGCTAAATACAAGCACTCTAATAGGCTATCAAGGTTTTCCCTTATAAAACCATCCGGATATGATCTAAATTGGTCTATGAGGTCTTTAGAACTGGTTCTGGCTGGTCTTTCCCCTAAGCTTATATCTCTTCCACTCAATACCTCGAAATATAGTGGTACCGCTAAAGGACATTCTTTATTTATCTTGTAGATGCTAGATATCACCAAGTCCTTTATAGGAGAATGTGTTAGCTGCAATTCTTCTATAAAGAACCTAAGTGCATCGGTCCACCCAATAGGGTTGAAAGAGCGATTACCAACAAGGAAATATTCTCCTTGTTCCATTGAATTCTTAAATTTTTTGAGATGATCAAAAAATTGTGCCTTAAGAATGTCTAGCTCTTTGTTAATGATAACTGCATTTTTCATACCCGTTCACGTCCATCATCTAGTGTAAGTCTGAATCTGGATCTGTGTTATATTTCTTATTACGGGTTGAGCTATTCTTTTTCATAGTGTTTCCGAAAAGCTTTGACAGCGTCTTACCAAGCTCTTCTGCTTGTTCATTTAAGACCCTAGCTGCATCATCTGCGCTTTGCTTTTCTTCTTTTTTTTCTTGGACCTGCAGCGCGAACCTACAAAAAGCCGCAAGCAAACTAAGCCCAGCAATACCTAACGCCCAGTTCAGGCTGTGGAATGAAATAATCGCCGCAAAAGCTAACAACATTTCCGCATATCCAAATCTCATCTTTACTCCTTGTCAAGCAGACTAATAATGATAATTGTAATAGGTGGCAGCGTATATTTTCAAGAATTGATTAGCTATCACGCCACAAGTTATTGCTAGCGTACACTAGTATCTCCTCTGCGGAATCTGCAGTATAGCCGTAGTCATCTATCAACGTTTGTACCATTGAAGAATACTTTTGCTTTTGCTCGTCATCTCTTGTCTTGGACTTAGTGACAATTCTAGCTAAATCTTTTACAGAGGTTATTAGGTAAGTTTCTATAGCTTCCTTTAAGGGTTCATAAGAAGTGTAGTCTACCTTTTCACTTCTTCTCATCTTAGAGAACATATAGGCAGTTACATCTGCTCTAAATCCGTCTTTACCAGAATCGCTAACGCCGATAGTGGACTCTATCGATCTCATAAAGTTTTCATCTGGAGCCATATCTTCGTTTGTGACCCGATCCTTTAACCGACTTTTTGTTGTGTACGCCTCCGCATTATCGAGATAATTTTCGAAGATGGACTGCGCCTGCTCTTCATACGCGGAGATGAATGCTTTTGCAATTTCGTTTTCTAAGATTCGCAGGTACTCATTTCTGACAACATTTCTAATAAGACCCAGGCACTTTTCTTGAAATTCTCTGTCTATGATCTGCTCTTTGACCTGCTTAATTAAAGAGTCTAAAATAGAGATTGGAGTTACAAAGCCTTTGTCGGAATCGCTAAGAGCGTTATCTACTGCTTTCATAATAAAGCGAGTCGATATTCCGTTCATACCCTCATCCGGTGCTTCGTCCCTGAGGTCTCTGATGTCTATCTTCTTGACCCTTCCCTTTTCTACAACTTCTTCTCCATTATAGAGTTTCATCTTAGTAAGAGGATCACATTTCTGGCTATCTTTGAGTCGACTCAAAACAGAAAACATCGAAGCTATTCTTATAGTATGGGGTGCAATATGCGCGCTAAAGTTTGATCTTCCTAATATCTTCTCATAGATCTTAATTTCTTGCTCTAGCTCGAGAACGTAAGGTACGTTAATCTTTACAACACGATCTAATATCGCTTCATTAGTGTGTTCGCTCTGAAACCTATTCCATTCAGACTCGTTACAGTGAGCAAGTATTACTCCATCGAAGTATATCATATCATGCTTTCCAGGGGACGGAACTCTTTTCTCCTGTGTCGCAGTGATTATTGTATGGAGAAACTCAATCTCATTTTTAAAGACCTCCACAAGTTCGACTATACCTCTATTACCTACGTTAAAAGCTCCATTAAGAGATAGAGCTCTCGGGTCATCTTCAGAGTATTTGTCAAGTTTTGATATATCTTCAGAACCGATCAACACTGATACATCTTGTGAGTTTGCATCCATAGGAGGTACAGAAGCGACACCCCTTCTAGCTCTTTGTGAGAACGTAGTTTGTTCAACCTCAAACTTTTCATATTCACCACCGTACTCTTCAAACAACAACTGCCTTGCCACAGGAGAAATATCACCCTCGATATGGACGCCCAACATCTCACTAAACTTTTCCCTTAGGGATCTTGGCAGAAGTTGCAGTGGTTCTCCTCGCTGAGGGTCGCCTGATAAGTGATAATACGGCAATCCGTCAAGCGCACTCTTGATATGTTCTGTTAGAGCTGATTTTCCTGCACCGACTGGCCCCATCAAAAGTAGCACTTGTCTACTCTCTTCACCCTTCAACGCTGCTGAACGCATAAACCTCATTATTTTCGCAATAACAGACTCCATACCGAAGAACTCTTCTTGGAAGTATTCGTATGTCTTGACATTATCACCATCGAAAAGCTTGTGCTTTCTAGGATCTGAGTCTCCCATTGTTTCGATGCCATGGGTGGCTATTGCGTCGTATAACCTCTTATGGGCATGATCTGCGATATCGGGGTTTTCTTCTATCAACGAAAGATATTCTAGAAAAGTACCTTTAAACTTCTCGGTCTTCTTCTTCGATCTTTGCTCTTTGATTATTTCTAGATAGTTGTTCTTAGACATCTTTTTCTCCAAAATTATATTTCGAACGGCTCATCTTCGATGATGGTGTCCAATTTCACAACATCACCCCATAGATTACTTATGTGCTGCACTACAGCATCTGCATAATTCAATTCAAGGTCTCTTCCATCATGTTCGTGTATCAGGCAAAGTACGTTACTATCGTCAATTCCATCAATCATTATTATTGGAATACTATTACCTCCGACCTGTTTGATTAGGTCTTCCCTTATATTTTTCCACCCTTGCTCATCACCTACGTCATCGACCTTATATTCATCCTTGTGTAAAGAATAGCTGAACAGCTCAAGTTCTTCACAGTCTTCCTGAGTCAAATACTGTCTGATGAAGCTTTCGTCATTTAGAGATTCTCTCGCTATAAAGCACTCTTCAAGACCAAATCGTTCTTCAATTTTTCTAAACAGATGGAACCCAAGGTGGTATGGGTTAATAGACCCAGCATGAGGTCTGATCACTTCGTTGTGAGTCTTTAGAAAAGGAATGTGCATTCCACTTGGTAGCTCGAGTTCATGCATCAACCTGTAGTGCCAGTATGAGGCCCATCCTTCATTCATAATCTTTGTTCTGATCTGTGGCATGAAATAGTGAGCTTCTTCTTCTACGATCTTTAAGATCTCCCTCTGCCATTCCTCTAGCCCGGGGCTTTGATCAGCCAAGAAAGCAAGCACATTGACTTCTGCTTTAAGAGGAACCATCTCTGGATCTGGCACGAAGTTCTTATCATTGTACATACCAGTCTTTATGTCTTCTACAAGCTTTTTCTTTTGATCGGCTTGCTTTATGTACGGCTCATATCTGCGAGGCACGTTATAGGCTAAAGTATGCGCCGAGTCAAGAGTATTCTCCACCTGATCAACTCCGATGCTTGGATCTTCTATCAGTTGATCGATATACCTCTTTGCATTTCTCATTCGTAAAATAATATTCTCGGGATGTGTGTGCTTAAATGTGATATTATTCTTGAAAAAATCAGAGTGTCCTATACAGTGAGCCATGATTAGAACCTGTAAGTACATGGGGTTTTCTTCCATAAGGTACGCTAGCGAGGGGTTGCTATTAATAATCAACTCATAAGGTAGCCCTTGCATACCAGCATTGTACATCAGATGATTTCTTTCGAAAGATTTACCGTAGCTCCAATGTCCGTAATGTGAAGGCATTCCGTGGTAAGCCATGCTTCCTATCATTTCGTAATAATCACACGTCTCATAAGCTAGAGGGAACCAGTCTAGGCCGTGATCTTTTGCCATCCTACAAAGCGTTTCATCCCACTTTTGAAGTTCTTTCAGAAAAGTCATGACAGTTCGCCTCCCTTAAAAAAAGTATTGAATGCCAGCCAGATGTCTTCTTTAGAAGAGATCCTTGAAGTCTTTAATTTATCATGTGAAATATTTTCGAAGGTTGTACCTAAGCTTGACTCTCTTAACCACTGCATTCTTTCTGTCGAAGGCTCTACCTCACAGTAACCATAAAACTGCATTTTCGGCAAGCATAGACTCATCTGTTCTCTCACATTGTCATTGTCGGTCGGCCAGTTGTCTCCGTCTGATGCGTGAAAGGCATAGATGTTCCAAGATGAAGGATGGTATCTAGAATCTATTATTTCGTTGACCATCTTAATTCCTGTAGACGCAATCGTACCACCAGAAGACCCTCTTTCAAAGAAGCTTTTTTCATCTACTTCATAAGCCTCTGCTTCATAAGCCACGAATGCAATGTCAACTTTATCGTATCGTGACCTTATAAAGTGGTACAACAAAAAGAAGAAGCTTCTTGATAAGAACTTTTTCTGCTTACCCATAGATCCAGAAATATCCATCAAAAAGAATATAACAGCGTTCGAAGTCTTCTTTTCTTTTACAGCGTAGTGCTTGTATCTTAGGTCTCTTTCGTTATATGAAAAAGAATCGTCAGAGTCAGCTTCGCGCTTTCCAGTAAACTCTTCTTTTTTCATCCTCTTAATTCGCTCAAGAGCTGTCTTTTTCTTATCAAGTCTAGGACGAATACCTTTTGTTCGATAGCCTTTTCTTTTTATCTTCTTAGATACAACCTGGGCGTTCTTTTTCTTTTCAAAATTAGGAAGCTCAAGGTCTTTGAACAGGTATTCTGCAACCTGCTCAAGGGTGAGCTCAACTTCGTAAAACTCTTCTCCCTTTTCATTGCCTGGCTTTTCTGGTTTACCGCCGTTGCCTTTTCCCTTCTTCTTTTTTCCTATGACTTGTCCTCGTGAAAGATCGTTACCTTCCCCTGAACCTACTCTCTTCCCACCATTCTCGCCATATACAAACTTGTGCTCTTTCACTCCCCGGACTGGAATACGAAATTTTTTCTTTCCACTTTCACCGATGATGGATTCTTCTGCAACAAGATCATGTATACCCTCTTTGATAGCTTTCTCGATCTTTTTGCGGTGTCTTTCTCGATCACCAGCCGATCTATCTGCTATGGTCTTATGCTTCTTGAATATGGACATAATCTAGTACCTTGTTTATAACTATCCCTGACTAGTCATTATAAGCCTTGTCGTGCTCAGAATAAAAGTGGTTAACAGGATGAACGAGATAATTTAGACAGTTATTACAAAACTGGTCTTTGTCTACCCACTTAAAGCCAGCATGCTCCAATATTCCTGTGTGGGGATTGATGGTTATATTAGGTACCTTGCTTGTCTTCGCGCAGAATGTTGTTAATGCGCCGTATTTAAAGGGTGACGCGTCACTAAACATCATATCTTCATCACTGATCATAATCGAGCACTCTTCGAAACACTCTCTCTTTGCCGCGGCGATATCTGACTCTCCTTCGTCTATCCTACCCTTGGGAATGTCGTATATCCCATCATCTTGTAAAAGTGCCAAGATAAGCGGGTTTTCGGTACCAACAGTATCGCTTCTAAACACAACAAACCCCGCACCACTCTTTTTATTCTTTCCCACTTTCTATCCTTCGTCAGCTTTTTCAAGTAGCCAAGATGAACTTTGTACTTTCCCGCCACCAACATTAAACACGACTTCGCAACCGACTTCTTGGCATATCTCCCACTCTGGAATATCTTCAGGCGCAGCCCTGTCTCCCCCCTTTGTGAAGAAGTTTGGTTTAAGTTGGGCGATAGCTCCTGTTACGGTTTGTCCACCGTCGTCCCAAATAATAGCAGCATCAACCCCTCTAATTCCAGCAATTATTTCAGCTCTTTCTTCGGCTTTCATAAACGGCTTTCCCTTCTTTCGTTTAAGGAATCCGTCACCGTTCACTATGATCGCTACGTAGCCACCGTCTTTTTCTGCCATGTCGACCGTCGCCAAAATACATCTTAGGTGTCCGACGTGTAGGGGATCAAATCCGCCACTTGTCATATACACAGGTACAGCGCCCCAGCCGTTATCCCTATCAACATACTCCCTAAATTCTTCTACTGAATTATAGACTTTCATAACTTTAAGCACTCCTTAAAAGTGATTGGAAACAATGAACTGTTATTCCGATAGAATCTATCGAAATCAGCATCTAAAATATAAGTAGCAGCCGTATCATCATTCGACCTAACTGATCTGCCCACAGATTGTAATATTGTTTTAGCCGTCTGTAACGGATACCACCACCGCCACTTATTCATCTTCTTTCTGACGAGTTTATCGCCAAGGTACGGATAAGGGACCTTGCATATAATCTGAAATCTACTCAGGTCACCCTTAAGGTCGACTCCTTCTGTCATTGAGGGAGATATCAAGACTGTAGGCTTCTTGGACTTCTTATGTTTTTCTAACACTGCGTCTCTGTTGTCTGACCCGTGTATCAGCAATCTTGAGCTTCTAATATTCTTCTTGATGTAATGAGCCACCTTGTAAGAATGACAGTGGATAATACCTTTCTCATTTTTGTGTTCTGCTAAGATCTGCTTTACTGCTAAAACAATCTTTGGAAGGGTCTCATCAATAGATTTAGAGCTCATCTTTCCGACACCAGCGTAAATCACCGGTCTGTTTTCAGCTGGGAACGGTGAAGGTAAAGATATAAATGATAATCGGTCTTTAGGGATACCTACACTTTCAGCGTATGCATCTCTATCTAGTATGGTTGCTGACATGAACACTACAACTTTACCGAATCTATAAAGCATTTCCTCAGCATAGGGAGAGATATCGATTGGCTTGAACTGAAGCTTTCGGCTTGAGTAGTTGTCTGCTGGTAAATCATTCATCACCCAATTTTCACTGTTGTAAAGCTCTAAGAATCTTCGTACCTTACAGACATGCTTATCCAGCATCTCGAACTTTTTAGCGACAGATGCGAACTCACCTGACCTTATTTTTTCCTTCAAACCGACGTACTTTTCCATCATCTTTTCTAGATGTGATAGCTTTCTTGAAGTGATGTCTAAGTAAGTGTCTTTAACCCAGTTTATGTACTGCAGTTGCGTTAGGTTTGTAGGTATCTTCGTGCCAAGAAAAGACTTGCAAAACTTATCTGAAATTGTTATCTCAATAAATTTGCTTAATTCTGAATCTACGTTATGTGCCTCATCTATGATTAAGACTTCTCTTGGTGTTATTTTTCCAGAGTATTGAGTCTCTGCTAAAAAGTAAGGAAAGTTTGTCACTCCTTCGCTAGAGTTTATAAATGACTCTTTTGCTTTTTTGTAAACACAGTTGAACGCACATGATTTAAAGAACCTGCTCTGCTTGTCAGCTGTCTTTAGAGCTCTTAGACTTTCACCACAAGATGTTTTCTTGTTAAAGTTGCATGTGTAGTTGGAAGATGATTTGATAGACTTCATCGGGCCCTTAAACCCACCAAAGTCATTAACATACTGCTCCTGTAATATTTTCTGCGTCGTTAGAAAGTAAGCGCCCTCCTTAATATCATCACATGGGTTATTAGAAAGTACTCGTGCAGCTGTCAGCCCAATCGCACTCTTACCGACACCTGTCCCTGCCTCGATAACAATATACTTGCTGCCTGACTTAACTGACTCTAATATGAACTCAATCGCTTCTAGCTGTTGGCTTCTAATTTTGGAGTAGGGAAATTTTGACCTAATACTTTCTTGATTCATGCATAACTCCTCATGATCTAATTGTATAAAGAGGAGCAGCAATTTTCAGCAAGAGCTGATCAGGTCTTCTATTATTTTCAGGGTATCGCTTGTATTCTCTACTTTAAACGCTCTCCCTGTTTCTTTGAGTTCTTCGTATATGTGCCAATCGTTACCACCTATTTCGCACTTGTCACCAGTGAAGTATACTTCGCTGTCTTTGTAATGCCTTAAACCATACGTCTTATCCCAACCTGCAGGATAAATGTCGATGCTGGTTGATCCCCCGAGCGCCGCTGTGGCTTCAATGCTAAATAAAGACATCATTTCTGTTAGGAGCCCTGAGTAGTAATCCCTGATCTTACTTTTATTGTCCTCATCTACCCATGCTTTTCTTTCAGCCGCAGATGCGCTTCTTCCTATTGGGCACCAATTCAATAGAGAACCTCGATATTGTAGGAATGTTCCCGTGTAAGGAATTTCCTGAAATTTTGTCATAATTTGCCACTGCCACCCTGCACAGTGCCTTAAGATTGTGTTGTAGTTTTCAGCGCCAATTTCTTGCTGCATATTCACGTCATGCACTAGCTCAAATCTTCTAGAAGCTGAGGCTGCGTATTTCTTCGTGCCGTTACAAGGAAGTATGTCAACTCTATCTACAGGAACACCTCCCATCCCAAAAGCAAATTCCATTTGCTCCCAGACGTAATCGAAATCAGAGCCTGTAAGGATTCCGATCCTTCCGATACTCGAAAGATCTCGCAATGCCCGGACCATGTCTCCCTGTACTCTTTCTCGAGGGGGAGTAAGTGTCCCATCCATATCAAACAAAAAGATTTTTTTATCGCTATTCATAGTTGTCCCAGTAAATGTCATACTTAGATTTATATTCTTCTAAAAGAGGAGTCGAAATTGGAAGGTAGAAGACAAAATAAAACTAGGGTCCCAAATGTTCTTTTCAGCATGCTAATATTCATGCTAACGTTAACCGGCTGTCTTAACCTTTCGATACCAAATAAAATAATAAGAACATCGACCAACGATGTAATCAAAAAAGCTAACAATCTTTTTCCTATTGAATCATTCACAATGATCCAGCAAGAATTTATTATGAAAATTAGAGATTGTGACTCTGAACAAAATTGTGAGTCGGTCGTAGTTGGTACTGCCAACGCAACAGGCTCTGGTTTTATAGTAAAAACGGATGAAAATTTTTCATATGTTATGACGGCAGGCCACGTTTGTTCTCCGCCTCCACCAGCACCCGGACTAGATCTTTCCATGCTAGAGGTAGGATACAGGATAACACTTAAGACAGGTTACGGCCGGCAAGCGTTATCGGAAATTATAGCGATAGATACAGAAAATGATCTCTGTTTGTTAAAAGCATCAGATCGAATCGGTCCGGCTTTGGAAATAAGCGATAAAGAAATTATGTTGCACGAAGAAGTGTATAACATGGCTAGTCCAGCTGGGTTAGCATCCTCACTCGCTGTGCCTGTCTTTGAGGGGTACTACGTCGGAAACGTTACAACACTCAGCATATTCTCAATACCCGCCGTCCCAGGATCTAGCGGGTCCCCGATCATGACTAAAGATAACAAGGTCGTTTCGCTAGTATCAGCTGCAGCTGTCAGATTCGATGAATATGCTATAGGTCCACAGACTAGAGCCATAAGAGAATTTTTACTAGCTCACTTACCGGAATAGTCCAGAATTCTTTTTATAACGTTTTCTACTAATCTGGAGTCTAGAGTAGTTGTGAGCTTTGATACGATGTTTGTCGCATACAGGTTGGCGGCCGCTTGGGTATCAAACTGTTTAACACCAGAATCAAAGTCTAGTAAATCACAAGAAACCGATACTGACACTTTGCCCCAGGCACTTGGATATATTTCAACCTCGATTCTATCGTCATGAAAATGACTTACAGGATCATTGTTCAGAGTACGATAGTTGCTACCTATTCCATTTTCTAAAATCATCATAGTAATAACTATTCGTAGATGTGCTTTCTTGTTGTGGCTCTTTCGCTAGATCCACTATCCATGTATATTTCACACGCTTTCGAAACCCTACCAAAGTCTACAACATCTAAGATAAACTCTTCTTTCTGGAAATTATCACTTTGAGGATTACTGCTCAGGAAGCTAGCTTTTACTGCTTTCGCTTCTTCGACGCTTGAGAAAACCCCAAGTATCCTACTACCATCCCAACCCTTTACGGTGAGAACAACACATTGTTTATTATTCATTTCACATCTCTTGAGAATAAGTTTCGCATACAGCTTGAAGCAAGAACTCTGTGGCTATTATTTCTTCTTCTATTTCCGCTAGTCTGCTTCTTGTAGAGATGGCTAAGCTTACATTTCCAGTAATACCTTCTAGAAGTACTTGGAATTTAGACTTCATCTTTTCCAAAGCGGCTAGCCTTTTCATAACAGCGTCTAGCTCAGAGCTCAGTTGAGCATTTAGAACAAACTTTGTCAGATTGTAATCAGCTTGCTCAAACGGCGTTAACTGCGGGTTGGATTGTTTTTGTCCAAAGCTTCCAGATAGGTTATGCAATTTTTCCTCCGTTTGACGCTTGTATAATACTAGATGAATTCCCCTGTTTGTACTCTTCTTACTTGGCTCTCTGCTGTAACAAATAGACGTAATTTTCGTGAGTATCGACCAGACCACCGAGCATATTGTCCATGCCGTAAGATAGCACTCCCATCTCATCAAGCAGCGCGGCTGTACCTTCACCAATCTTAACAAGCTGTGTGGTGTATACCAAGGCAAGATCGGCGATCCTTTCAGCGGCTTGCTGAGAAGGAGATTCCCAGTTGTCCAAAATAAGCGTAGCGTCAGCGGTGATCTTCATAGGACATGCGATACCTTCATCCTGGTATACCCCAACTCCCTTCTCAATCACTGCGTCTATAGAGTCTTGGACTTCTGTATAGATCTTCCCGTAAAGCTCTGTGTGGTCACCAGCAAACCCGGGACCCTTTGTGATATTATGAGCTCCGTGCATCCAGAGGTGGTAAGCCCGAACAAAACCGATATAGGCAGAAATAATTTCTTGTGGGGTGGGAGGTATAAGTTCATCCAGCTCAGGCGCGGCTACTACTTCAACCTCTACAGAGTCTTCAATTTCAGCGCCGCAGGACCCGCAGCATTCTTTTAGCCTCATGTGTTTTCCTCTTCTTCCATACGCTTCATCTTATAGTCAAGGTAGTGATAGACTTTACCGATGTTTTCAGCAGCAACGGCGATCTTGGATTGTACCCACTCTGGCAGATCATCATCATCTAAAAGTTTGTCGTGCATAGACTGAGAATATCTTGCAATCTTATCGAGCTGAGACTTGGTCATGCGACCCTCACCTTCTCCATAACCAAAATCCCGGGGTTCGGAATCGGGGATAACCATAAAGTCATCTAGAGTAAGTTGCTCAAAAAGCTCTGGGTGCTTCTTTTTGATTTCTTCATCTGACATACCAGACGCTTTCATTCTAGCGATCTTTACATCATCGAAATCGTTCTCGCCGTCCTTGTTTTGATCTTTCTTCTCGGAAAGGCGCTTGCGAACTTCGGCGACAACTAATTCTAAAACTTCTGGGGAGGCGACATTAGATTCATCGGTAGAAGTCTTGGAGTAATCCACATCTAGCTCAAGGTTTTCACCACCAGCCCATGCGTCCTCTACAGCTTCAACTTCTGCAGGTGTTTCAGGAAGCTTTTCTTCTTCTTGCTCTCTGATGATTCTTCTAATCATTGCTCGTGTGATCTTCATAATGTATAGACTCCGTGTGCGTATGCTAAAACTAAGTATTCCGTAAGACTATGTATTGCTAGTCATGATTGGCATAACCTGCCAACGCTTTGGTTTTTGTGAAGTGTAGATGATTCCTGGCTCAAAATGAAAAATGCCCGTGCAAACATCACGAGCATTCTCTAAATTAGCCTTAATATTGTAAAGGTTCTGAGCCATCACTTTTGCTTCCTGCCAACCGTGGCATATGCCAACGATATTTTCCGATTGCTCTTTTGCAGTGGTATACCAGATCCCGTAACGAGGAACAGCCATAGATCAGGAGTTAAGAAGGCCGGCTAGTTTTTTCCAGCGCTCGAGCTGTAACGACTCATCTAGAGATTCGTTCTGGATCTCTGCTTCCTCTTCAGCTGTTTCTGCTTTTTCAGCTGCAGCCGCTGTTTCGGCATCCTCGGCTAGCTCATCTTTCTTGTGGTGACCTTCTTCCATCGCTTCGATTATCAGCTTTTTGAGCTCTACGGCAGTTAGTTTCTTTACTCGCATCGCTTCCTCCTTGTTCCATTAAGTATACACTATCACGCTTAACTTGCTTTTTGCTGATGTTATCAGTTTTTTTCACATAGACGTGTATGCTTATTGCGATGATCAAGGAAACCAGTGCCAACAGTTTGTCGACACTTCTCCACCACACCACAAGTCTATTAAAATTAAAAGAGCGCATATACAATTATAGGCATTCCGTACAAATAATACACTGGCACCGCCGGAGAGCGAAGTGGGTTTTTCTCTTTTAGCGGCGCGGGCGCCGGAGACACGCAATTTTTTTTCTACAGTTATAAACGCGGGACGCGTTTTCGACACAAAATTTTTTTGCGCAGCTGGGTGCACCCTCACTCCGAAGGCGTACCTTCTCGTTCGGTAAGCACGCAAGAGCACTCACAAACACTCCCGATAGCATATAGTTAAATTTAGAAAGGAACTCAAAAGGTGACCCTTACCGCAGAGCTCACAATTTATTTCATCGCCCTACTAATCGTGGGTGGGATGGCACTAATCGTGCACACCATGGACCGAAACAATGATCGGTTCAGTCAGCGGTTGGAAACATTAAGAAGTCAAGTTCAATTTCTCATGCTTAGAGCAGGTCATAAGTCAGAAGCAAAAGATCTCGAGGGTAAAATCGAGTTAACGCACCCGACTACAGGCGAGAAGCTAGAGACGAAAGCACGCTTTCGCCCTAAGTGACAGAGGGACACAGAATCACTCGACTCTTTAACCTATGTTACCAACCGTCTGGCTGGACCGAACACTCTAGATCATTGTTCATGGGCCAGAGAAAGAT